>ERZ761602.3078-NODE-3078-length-24478-cov-6.760021_pt1 | contig 24478 bp, 25 predicted proteins | sample MGYA00512165_ERZ761602 | MGnify/ENA primary metagenome ERZ761602 (study PRJEB28899, sample SAMN02445085) | bioreactor sludge metagenome | biome: EBPR sludge; isolation source: Thorneside wastewater treatment plant | place: Australia: Brisbane, Thorneside...
GTCGGTGATCGAGATGACGTTCGTGGGAATGTACGCCGAAACGTCGCCCGCCTGCGTCTCGATCACGGGCAGCGCGGTAAGCGAACCTCCCGTCTGGGGATGGACGCGCAACTCGTGGCCCTCGCCTGCGGCCTTGAGCGCCTCCTTGGCTTCATGCTGCTCTTCTTCCGTGAGCTGGCCGTAGGTCTTGCCGTCGATGCCCTTGACGGTGTCCCAGGGTGCGTCTTTCTTCACGATGATGAACTTCTCGCGCAGCTTGGCCGCGCGCTCCAGCAGGCGGGAGTGGCAGTAGAACACGTCCCCGGGATAGGCCTCGCGGCCGGGCGGGCGGCGCAGCAACAGCGAGAGCTGGCGATAAGCCACGGCCTGCTTGGAAAGGTCGTCGTAGATGCAGAGCGTGTCACGGATCTTCTGTGGGCCGCTCTCAGCGTACATGAAGTACTCGGCCAGTGCCGTGCCGGAATAGGGGGCGAGATACTGCATCGGTGCCGGGTCCTGCGCGTTGGCCGAAACAATGATGGTGTAGTCCATCGCGCCGTATTGCTCCAGCGTGGCCGCTACCTGGCGCACCGTCGAAGCTTTCTGGCCCACGGCAACATACACGCAGATGACACCCTTGCCCTTCTGGTTGATAATGGTGTCTACGGCAATCGTGGTCTTGCCCACCTCGCGGTCGCCGATGATCAATTCGCGCTGGCCGCGACCGACGGGAATCATGGAGTCAATGGCCTTGATACCCGTCTGCAGCGGAACCTTGACCGGCTGGCGTGCGGCGATGCCGGGTGCGGGGCTTTCCACAAGGCGGTAGCCGTCGTTCTGGATCGGGCCCTTGCCATCAATGGGCTGGCCCAGGGCGTTGACCACGCGTCCCAGGAAGCCGGGACCCACAGGCACACTGAGGATTCGGCCCGTGCGCTTGACCTGCTGGCCTTCCTTGACCTGTAGGTAATCACCCATGATCACGACGCCGACACTGTCCTCTTCGAGGTTGAAGGCCAGGCCAAATGCGCCGTTTTCGAACTCCACCATCTCATTGGCCTGCACCTTCTCCAGACCGTAGATACGCGCAATACCGTCACCGACTTCCAGCACCGTGCCGACCTCCTCAAGGCCGAGGTCGATGCCGAAGGTTTCAATCTGCTTGCGGATAACGGATGTGATTTCGTCGGAGCGGATATCCATGTTTCTCTCTCGTGTTCAGCCGCCATGCGGCCCGTTGGGCAATCGTTCAGACTCTAGTTTCCTGACTTGCCCCAGTCATCGATGGCCGCCTTGACAGCGGGATCGTTCATGGGGCCCTTGGCATTCTTCCAGTAGCCGCTGCGCAGCTCCTTGAGTTCCTGCAGGCGCGGCCAGCTGCCGACACTGCCGTCGCCGTTTTCCTTGCGGTGCAGGTTCACCCACTTGAGCGCTGCATGCATCTTGACAGTCCAATCGATGTAGTCGGCGTCGGACTTGCTGCCCTCCCAGGCATCGTGAGCCTTGAAGGCCAGGGGCATGTCGCGGTCATAGTCGGCGCGGTAGCTCTTCTTGGCCGGTGCGGGAGCCGCCTTGTTGGCGGGCGTGTTCTGCTTGGGCGCCTGTGCGGGCTTGCTGCAGCCCGCCCCGATGAGCGCGAACAGCAGAAAGCAGAGCAATGTGATCCTGGCCATGGCTAACCCCGGGGTCCTACGCCAGCTTGCGCGCCAGTACGCTCAGGCGCCGCTTGAGGGTGGTATCCACCACCAGGTCTCCAAGGCGCACGCGCGCCCCGCCCAGAAGCTCGGGCTGGTCTTCGTAATGCAGCACGACGTCCTTGCCCCCCGAGGCCTGACGCAGGCTCTGTTTCAGGGCTTCCTTCTCGGCCTCGTTGAAGGGCGAGCCCGCCTCCACATAGGCGTGGACACGGTTTTCGGCCTCGTCACGATACTTCTCGAAGGCGCCCACAATGTTGTCGAAGATGGCCTCGCGACGCTTCTTGACCAGCAGCAGCACGAAGTTCAAAAACTCTGGCGCGACCTTGCCCTGGAGTGCCAGGGTCAGCGCCTTGGCCTTGTCGTCCTTGTTCAGTCGCGGGCTTGTGAAGAAGTCCTTGAAGCTGGTGTCTTTCCAGGCTTCGGCCAGCAGCATCAGGCCTTCATGGACCTTGCCGACGATGCCCCGCTCGCGCCCGATTTCCAGCAGGGCCAGGGCGTACATGCGTGCAACGGGTTCTGAAACGTTGGTTGCCATAAATCCTGTCTCGTGCGCCGCGTTACTGGTCTGGACTCACGGCCGGCCCAGCCACCTGCGGCCCGGCCCTCGATCCGCTAATTGCGCATGGCCGCCGCTTTGTCCACCACTTCACGCGCCAGGCGGCGCTGGTCGTCTTCAGAGATGGAACGCTCGAGCACCTTGCCGGCCGCCAGCAGCGCCAGTTCCACGGCGCGCTCGCGCAGCTCGGCCTCAGCCTTGCGCGTCATGAGTTCAACTTCGCGCTCGGCGCGTTGCTTGAGTTCCTGCGCGGCCTGCTGGCCGGCCTGCTCGATCTTCTCACGTGCCTGCTTTCCCGCAGCCACGGCTTCATCGGTAATCTTCTTGGCGTCGTCGTTGGCGCGGCGCATGAGGTCCTCGTGCTTCTTGAGCAGCACCTCGGCCTCGGCACGCACCTGGTCGGCCTTGTCAAGCGCGTCCTGGATGCCCTTCTGGCGAGCATCAAGCTGCTTGAACAGCTTGGGAAACACGAAGCCGCCCAGCACCACAAGGATGATGCCAAACGCGATGTATTCCCAAAACAGCACGTTGGGCAGGAACTGCAGCACGCCGGCGCCGCCGTGCTGGTCATGATTCACGCCGCCCGCGGCAAAGGCGGGCGCTGCAAGCAGGACCGGCAGGGCGAGGGCGATGAGCTTCAAAACGCGCATGTCTTTTCCTCGAAATCTCGATGACTCAAATGGCGGTGAGGCAAGCCGGGGGCGCGCTCAAGCGCCCCCGGCTCCCCCCGACTACTTGCCGGCCGCGGCCTTGGCGGCTTCCACCAGAGAGCCCGCGAAGATCGGGATCAGCAGGCAGACCACCACGCCGAACAGCGCCGCGCCTTCGATGAAGGCCGAGGTCACGATCGTCGACCCGCGGATGTCCTTGGCGGCCTCGGGCTGGCGCGCCATGGATTCGTTGGCGGCCGCCGAGATCTTGCCGATGCCGAAACCGGCCGCGAAAGCCGCAAGACCCGCACCCAAGCCGGCGCCGAGATAGGCGAGGCCGAACATTCCAATGTCCATTGTCTCTTCCCTTTTCCTTGTTGCCTTCGACTTCCACCCGCCCCCTGCCGGTAAGCGCCACTTTCGGCTTGGCCCCGCTGACTCCAGCGAGGCGGCGCTTCGCGGGCCGCATGCGGCCCGCGCACGCAGGTCAATGTTCCGGTGCCAGGTATCCGCCGATAAAGATCGCCGAAAGATAGGTGAAAATGTACGCCTGAAGAATCGACACGAAGATCTCCAGACCATAGATCGCAACACTCATCAGCACCGTGGGCACGCCTGAAGCCAGGGGCCAGTAGCCACCCGCCAGCGTTGCCACAAGCTGGTTGATGAACAGCAGGCTCAAGATCACGCAGTGGCCCGCAGTCATGTTGGCAAACAGGCGCACGGTGAGGGCAAAGGGCTTGGTCACGAGGCCCACCAGCTCAATGCCGAGCAGGAGAATCCAGATCGCCAGATCAAGGGGCTTGGTCGAGAACTGATAGGGCACCAGGTTCATTACCCAGGCCTTGGGTCCCTGCAACAGAATCGCTCCCACCAGATAGGTGGTGAGTGTAATGGCAGCAAAGCCTACCGTCGAACTCCAGGCGCTCGTGGGCGTTGTGGAACCGGGAATCAGGCCCAGAAGGTTGATCGTGGCGATGAACAGGAACGTCGCCAGCAGAAATGGAGCGAACTTGTCGGCCGTGGCGTGCTCGTTTTCCTTCTCGTGGCCGTGGTCGTCATGCTTTTGCTCGTGCCCGTGGCCGTCGTGCTTGTGCTCGGGCCCGTGACCATGGTCGTCGTGCTTGTGCTCATCGCCGTGGTCGTGATGGGGGTGATAGTTGCGAATGTTGGGCCGGGCCACTTCGTTGCGGATGAATAGTGCGATAGGCTCAATGAAGTTGCGAAGGCCCCGCGGAATACGCGAGTTGCGCAGCAGCGTGACGTAAAGTCCGATGATCAGCACTATCAACGTCGCCCAGAAAATCTGGAACACGTGCTGCGACAAATGCAGGAACGAGGGCGTCGCGCCGTTCCAGGAATCGACAAAAGCCGTGCCGTGGTAGACCTTGCCGCCCGTCTCAAAGTCCAACGTCTTGAACACCGAGTCGCGGTCATACAGCTCCGCCACCGGGTTGAACCCTTCATCTTTATGCTCGGTTTGCCCGTCTTTCGCATCCTTGGCGGGCGCAGCGGCGATAACCAGCTTCTTGAGTTCAATGCCCACGTCCAACCTCTCGTCAGCGCGGCTGTGCCGCGTCTTCCTTGCTTCTGTCGAGCGCGTTCTGAACCATGACGACTTCCAGGGCCAGAAACGCGAACACCATCACCAGGTAGCTCAGGGCAAAGCCCAGGGGATTGGCCCAGCCCGTATAAACCAGGGCGAACACCCCCGCCACCAGAGTCACGAGCCGGAAAAAGAAGCCTCCCAGCGCGTGACTCATTGCAGCCTTCATGTCCTTCTCGCGCAGGGCCCGCCGCGTGCCGAAGTACCCCAACACCAGCAGTACAAAACCCAGGCCCTGCCCGCTTGCGATTCCGACTCCCATCTCCGCCGACCAGCCCATCAACTTGATGGCCAGCACCAGGAGCGCTCCGGACAACACCGCAATTGCGCCAATCCCGTAGATCTGCCAGCCCATGCTCTTGGCCTCTGGCGCTACGGCTTGCGGGAAGCGCGGCGCTCATCCTGCCCTTCCATGCGGGAGACCGCTCTAATCACCCCCGCCATCGCTGCCGCCATGCCCAGCACCGCGCCCGAAACCAGAAAAGCCGGCAGCGTGCCCAACCAGCGGTCCAGCCAGAAGCCGCCTGCAATTGGAAGCCCCAGCACAGCTACAAACTGCACTCCCAGGCCCGAGTACCTGAGCCAAGCCTGCATGGAGCCCTGGTCTGGCCGCCCAGAAGCCTTCATGCCCCTGACGGCGGGCTTCTCACGCAACTCCTCGGCCGCGCGCTTCAGCCGCGCATATTCATCTGGCGATGGGAGCTGCTTGTCCGGCTCTGACTCCACAAATGGCCCTTAGGGCCCGCACTTCTCCCTTGCGGGCGCGGAACGTTAACAGTGAGGCCATGCAGATGCAACAGCTATGTGAGCAACGCAAAACCCGCCTCGCAGGCGGGTTTGAGGACTGTCACGCGAGACGTTTCAGGCCTACTGCCGCACGCTGCTGCGGCCACGCCCGTCTCGCAGGTAGGGATCGGCCTTTTCGTTTTCCACTACGCTGTTCCAGAACCAGCCATAACCCCAGGCTGAAATGTAAATCATGACCAGCACCATGCCCCCTACCGCCCACCAAACGTAGCGGGCGGCGGGCTGCCGCGTGTGTTCCTCCATTACACGGCCCGGCAGCCAGATGCCAAGGACAAGCGTGACCGCTACCAGCGCGATGCTTACGGCCACCGTGCCCCAATTCACATGGGCTAGGATTTCGAGCACTTCTTCCATGCGCGCAATATACCAGAATGGGTGTCACCGACCCGCCAGAAAGGCTTCGATCTCGTCCTTCTCGAGCCGACGGCCGAGGTCCCTGTAGCGGTCCGGCGCGCCCTGCGGGCGGCCCTTGAAGCGACGGTGGACCCACATGTATTGCTCCGGCATCTGCCGAAGACGCTCTTCGATCCAGTCGCGGTACCAAGCCAGGATTTTCATGGGGTCCGTGTCTTCGGCAAATGTGCGCATGACGGGCGCATGGAACACGAAGCGGAAACGATCGCCGTCGCGCAACACCCAGCCCAAAGCCACTCGCCCGCCCGTGCGCGGCAGCAACCGCGTGAACTCCGCCTGCCAGCGAGCCATCACGCCAAAGAGAGGAAACTCCACCGCGTGGTCGCCTCCATTTTGATCTGCCAGAAGGGCCACCGGTTGTCCCTGCCGCGCCCGGTGCAGCAGCGCCTTGAGGGCGCCGTCCTTGTCGATGGTTTCGCAGCGAGCGAAGCTGCGATAGCGCACGAGCCAGCGCGTCACCAGGGGCAGATTGGCATCGCGCATGACTACGCTGAATCCGCGCGCCATGCGCCCCGTGACCAGCAGCAGGAACTCCCAGTTTCCCAGGTGGGCCGAAAGATTGAATGAGGCCCTGGGTTCGCCTTCCCATTTGAAGTAGCTCTCGCAATCTCCCTCAAACCGGATGACCTCGCGCCAGCGCTCCCCGGCCAGAAGGCGCGGGGCCATGAGCACATCCAGAAACGTGTAAACCGAGTGCTTGAAGCTCGCACGGGCGATCTCGGTACGACGTGCTCGGGGCAACTCCGGCAGGCAGAGATCCAGGTTGCGCAGGGCCACGTTGCGCAGGCGCGGCATGAGTAGCCATCCCAGGCCGGCCATGCGACGGCCCCAGAAGTAAGCCCAGGCCGGGCCGAAAGCCGTAAGTGCAAAGACGGTCAATCGCAATTGGAGTTCAATGAGGGCGCGCGTCGGTGCCCAGGCGAACAACCGGCGGATGAGCGTGTTGCGTTTGGGTTTCTTCTTGGCCTTGCCTGACATCAGGGCGGATTTCAACGCGGGTCTGTCGCGTTTTCAAGCAATCATGGCTTGCCTCTGCTCCTGGGAGAGACTGCTGCCGGGGTTGGCGTAGCGGTCGGGCTCGCCTTCCTTGCGCGTTTTGAAGCGCTTGTGCAGCCAGAAATACTGCTCGGGATGGCGGCGAACCATTTCTTCCAGCGTCTGGGCGTAGGCGCGAATCACCTCCCCGACGTCGGCTTCAGGGGGAAACTCGCGCATCAGCAGTACGCGGTAATCGACGTGGAATGTGTCGCCGCGGCGCACACACTCGGAGACGCAGAGCTTCAGGCCGTTGCGGAGGAAAACCTTGAACACGTCGGCCTGCCAGCGGGTGTTTACGCCAAAGTATGGGGCCGCATAGCCGCTGTCGCCGCCGTACTGGTCGAGGATTGCCAGCAGCGGCTGGTTGTCACGGGCGCGCTTGAGAAGTTGCCGCAAGCCCCCTTCCTTTTCGATGGGCACCACGCCGCAGAAGGCCCTCATACGCCTGAGCCAGCGGTCAAAGATCGGCAGGTCGGGAGGCCGGTAGAGCGCAGCCTGCTCCATGCCGTGAGCATGATTGACGAATACACCGACTTCCCAGCTTCCGAAGTGACCTGCCGTAGTCAGAGGAGCGCGGCCCTCTTGGGCCCAGGCGTAGTAGCGCCGCACGCTATCGTCCACGGTGACGTGGCGCTTCCATCGATCACCTTTGAAGGTGCGCTCGATCAACAGCATGTCAAAGAAGGCGTAGACAGTGTGCTTGAAACTCTCGCGGGCGACCTGTCGACGCCTGGCCTCGTCCAGCTCGGGCAGGCAGAGTTCAATATTGCGCAGGGCAATCGCACGCTGCCGGGCCATGAACACCCACATGATCCAGGCAATCCGCCTTGCCCAGAAGTAAGCCCATCGCCAGCCAAAGGAGAAGATGAACTGGGCGCCCACCCAGAGGAAGGCCTCCAGCGGCCAGCGCGTCAGCCAGAAGGTCTGGAGCTTCCGGCTGCGGCTTTTCTTGCGTTGCTTCTTGGTTTGAGGTGACACGCTGATCGTCAGTTCCCGGGTGCGATGACGCGTGCAAGCATAGCTCGCAACTCCTCCTCGCCCCGCAGAATCCTGAATTGGACCCGCAACTCGAGCAGGGGCATGTCAGCCGGGAGTTCAATCTTGCGGCCCCGGAGCTTGACTGCGTCTTTCTGTGTGCAGACGGCAATGCGCGCGCCCTGCTCGCGAGCCGAACGAAGGAAGGGCTCGACCTGGCGCGTGATCTCTCGCTCGTCGAGGTCGGCATGGTCATTGAGTACCAGAGTGCCCAGGGGCGAGACGGCGGCTCCCAGGGACTCAAGCGTGCGCTCAAAACCGCGCGGGTTTCCAATGCCGCAAAACGGCGCAACGACCTTGCCACGCAGCTCCGACAAATCGACGGGGGCGCCGCTGAAAAGCTCGGCCAGTTTTTCGGGCTGATGCGCTGCATGAATCACGGGCCCCGTGAAGCCATAGCAGCGTGCGACATCCTCGATTTCGCGCAAGCGCTCGGGCTGTGCCACATCGGCGCGGGTAATCACAATGGCAGATGCGCGGCGCATGGAACGCAGCGGCTCACGCAAAAGGCCGCGCGGCAGCATGCGGCCAAAGCCGAACGGGTTCAGCGCGTCCAGCAGCAGCAGGTCCAGGTCGCGCGCAAGGGGCAAGTGCGAGAATCCATCATCCAGCACGATACAGTCCGCGCCCTCACTGAGGGCGCGGCGGGCTCCGGCGAGGCGATTGGCATTCAGAACGTGAAGCACGCCCGGACAAAGCTCTGCCAGGACCTTCATTTCATCGTTGCCGGAGGCCGAGGCGCGGTAGCCCCGGCTGACAATCGCCGGCCGGGCTCTGAGCCCCGCCAGCATCTGTACGACGTGGGCCACGGCGGGAGTCTTGCCCGTGCCGCCGGTGGTGAGGTTGCCAACACAGATCACGGGTGCGCCCGCGCGCCGCCGGCGCAGCAGGCCCAGGGAGTAAAGCGCCAGGCGCAGGCTGACAGCCGCCCAATACCAGAACGATGCGAGCCAAAGCAACAGCCGCAGGCAGGCCGCGGAGAATCCTTCGCGCCTGCCTGAAATCAGGTCCATGAACTCGCGCTGTTGCACGGGCACGTTTTAGGTTGCGGGCGCTTGCAGTGACAGGCCCCAGACCTGTGCGAACTTCAGGCCTCGGGCAGGCTGGTCCAGTCCGGAGACTCGGCGCGGTCTGCGCCATGCGTTAGGGCCTGCAGAAGCTCGGGATTCTGCCAGCGCATGGCATCGAGCAGGTCGGCATCCAGGTCTGACAGCCAGGCGTGCAACGCGTGGCGCAGCTTGACATTGAGTTCTGAAGGAAGGTGCCCGCGAAACACAAGAGGAGGGCGCCACTGCGAAAACGCCGCGGCAACTTCATCCAGAACAGCCTGACAGTTCTCGACCAGTTTGGCGGTGAGGGCAAGCGAAGTGTGGCCCGCTTCCCGGATCAGACGCTGAATCTCTGCCAGCGTCGCGCGGGCCGCCGCCAATTCACGTTCACGACGGGCCTCGTCGACCTCCGTCAGATCCAGCGGAAGCGCCCGAGCCACATGCAGTCGGAACTTCAGCGGCAGAGCGTGCTGCAGGCGCAGCGTCGGGAAATGCTCGGCCGTCAGGTACTCCAGCACTTCGGCGGCATCGGCTTCCGCGCCCTCAATGTTGCCGCACAGCAGGCAAAGCACACCACGATGGGCCACAAAGGCCGCGCGAATGGACTTATCCTGTACCTGCGAAAGCATGTCGATGGACTGCATGAACATGCGGTTGGCCGCGGCAAAGCGCCCGGTCTCCCGATACAGAATTGCAAGGTTGCCGCGCACAATTGCTTCAGAGCGTAGGTTGCCGCATTCGTGGTCGGCCTCGATAGCGCGCAGATAGGCGTCTTCGGATTCTCCGAGACGGCCGGAATCCTGGAACAGGCTGGCCAGGTTGCCCAATACGATGCCCGCCGCGCGCGCGTCGCGCCCGGCTTCATGCAGCGCCAGCGCCTCGCGGTAACAGGCCTCCGCACGAGCCCGGTACCCAATCTGGCGGAAGAGGTTGGCCAAGGCGCCCAGAGTCATGCCCTCAAGTCGGCGGTCGCCCACCTCGCGCAGCGCCTTGAGCGCCTCCAGGTAGGCCACACGAGCCAACGTCAGGCGCCCGGTTTCGTGGTAGAAAACCGCCTGGTGCACGAGCAGATAGCCTCTCGTGAGCAGCGTGCCGCCTTCGGCCTGCAGTTCCTCGGCCTCATGGTAAAGGCGCCGCGCGGCTTCAACCTGGCCAAGCTGCTTGTGAGTCGTGCCCAGGTTCGTGAGGGCAACAATCTGACCGCGCCGGTTGCCCCAGGCGCGGTAATGCTCAGCAGCCTGCCCCAGAATTTTCTGGGCGTCCGCGGGACGGCCGGTGTCCATGTAAACTACTGCCAGCCCCAAGAGCAGCTCTGCCACCTGCCAGGGCTTTGAAGAATCGGCTGCTCCCAATGCTTCCTTGTACCAGGCCTCTGCCTCCTTGAGGCGAGCGGCAGCGCGCAAAGCTTCGCCAGGCGTGCGGGGGATTCCCTCGGACTCCCCCGCGCCTGCCCTGGGCACGATCAGGGAAGCTGCCACCTTGGCCCAGGACTCTTCTTTGGCCAGGTAGAGCTCGTACTCAATGTTGCTGGGCGTCACCAGACGCGCCGCCTGAGCGTGCTGGGCAAACTCGGCGGCCTTCGTGGCGAAGTCCAGTGGATGATCTTCGATGTTCAGACCCCGCTCGTAAATCTCCAGGGCCAGGGCATGGAGGCGCGCATGCTCAAAGGGCGAGAGTTCCTCGTAGGTGAGGCTACGCCACGCCACGTGAGCAAAGAGGTAAACGTCTTCGGCGCCAAAAGGGGGCACGACAACTCCTTGAAGTACATAGAGTCTACCACACCATTTCAGTTTGTCACGGATGCGACCTTTGGACCAAACCGTCAGGGCGCGACGTAATCTGTTGAGGCATCGCCGCGACTAGCGTTGTCTACGTTGCATGGGGCGGCGTGTGTCGAGTCGTCATGATGTATCACGCGCAGTTCCAGCGAGAACCTTGTGCGGCCTGAGTCATGGGCCCTCGTGCCATGTAGGTGCTGGCCCGCAAAGAACCACAGGTCACCGGCCTGCGCCGACAGACGCTTCTCCGTACCACGGGGTTCGTCTGTCACCGTGGGAAAGTGCTTGGCGCTGTTCGGGCACTGCCACCCGCCAAGCCTTTTCCACGTTGCATAGTCAAACAGCGCCGAAGAGTTATGGACCGGGCTCTGGTAAAGGGCTGGGAAGAAGCCCGGGCCTTCTTCTTCCCTGACATCGCTTACTGCCAGCCACCAATTCACCTGTGCCTGCGGGTTGGCGTACCAGGTATCTCGATGCAACAGGTAGGCGTTGGCTGCCAAGGGGTTCTTGTGGCCCCCACTTTGAACAGCACGCAACCTCAGAAAATCGCAACGCAGCCCGGCAAGATCCGCCCCGAACTCCCTCAGCATGCCCCGAATCAGATGCTGCGCGACAAAATGCTCACGCAGGGCCACCCGCAGGCGTGAGAGCCGCTCGAAGTACTCGGATGCGCTAAAGCGATACTGGGCTTGGGCCGGATCGTCGCAATCGAACGCACGCTGCAACTCGCCCCAGACAAACCGAGTCAGCGCCGCAGTCGAACTGCTGCCACACACCCGAACCATCTCACCATGCCGCAGAATGCGCTCGCGTAATGTCGCGTCGTACACCGGCGGGCGCTTGTGCACGGAGTGCCAGTCGCTCATTTGGGCTGGTAGTCCGGAGGTCCGCCCATGGGCGCTTCGGCGCTGGACCAAACAATATCAGCGCGCGGCAACGCCCGTTCCAATTCTTTGACCGCCGGTTTGGTGACCTTGGGGCAGTGGTTCAGGAGTATCGTGCGCAGGCTGGGGCATTCCTTCAGCGCGAGGATCCCGGCGTCTGTCACGGCTTTGCAGCCCGAAAGGTCCAGTTCCCGCAGCCGAGATAACTGAGCCAGGGCTCGAACGGCGCTGTTACCGATACCGCCACAGTGGCGCAGGTGGACACGCTCCAGTTGCTTCAGGCGCAGGAGCGCCTCGATGTCGGAGTCGGTCAGCTCACGGCTACCGTGGTCGCCCGCGGTGACGCCGCGCGTGTTTGCAGGCAGGGCCTCGATGTCCGCGCGGGTAGTAATGGTCGTCAGGCCAGCCTCTGCGGCCGGCAAGGAAAAGTCGGGATCGTCCTGGTGCAGGGGCTCAACGTGGGCCGTAGAACAGGCACTCAACAAAAGCGCAGCCGCAAAGGCGCATAGATCGGGGCGCTTCACTTTCTACTCCACCTGGGCCAGCAAGCGATGTCGGCCATCGCGGAACTGGAACCTGCCATGGCAGTCAAGTTCGTAATGCAGTTTCACCATGCGCCCGGGAACCAGACGGCGCTGTAGGTCAACCCATCCGCCGGGGCCCAACGCGTTTTGCACGTTGACGCGCTCGATACGGCCCAGCCCCTGCCCGTCGACCCAAAGGTCGCCGTCTCGCCAGCCCAGCACCACACCCCAGGTCGGACCGGGAATTCCGCGATGCCAGTCGCTGACGACAATGAAAGTCGGCATCATCTCAGACACGGCTTCGCCCAGAAAGCCGGTGTACAGCGCCGACAAACTTTTCATCGCGCGCCTCTGGCCATATTCCACGCGCATGGGTTGCACATAGTCGCGACGTGCTACCTCGCGTCGGGCCTGAATGTCCATGCCTTCATCCGACCTTACCTCCTGCATGTCCTTCAAGACCCGGGCAACGGTTTCCGTCATCTCTGCGTTGAGGAAGCCAGAGGTACGAGAGCGCGAAAAGGCCGACTGCGTTGAAACGCAGGCGCTCAACGACAGGCCGGAGAGTAGCAGAAGCAGGACGCGATTCACGCCGGCATTGTGCCATGGCGCACGTCGATTTTCCGCAGCAGGGAGACTTTGTCCCGTGCAACAAGGCGGAGTGCGTTGCAACACCTTGCCGCAACATCACTTGAATCTAGCATGTTGGGGCACCTTGGGACTGCCCCGTGCCTCTCGTTCTAATAGCTGACGATGACAAAGCTGTGCGGGTGCAGTTGCGCCGCCTGCTGGAGAAGTCGGCCCATCGCGTCCTCGAGGCTTCCACGGCCGAGCAACTGGTGCAACAGGCGCGCGAGAACGAGCCAGACCTCATCATCATGGACATCAACCTCCCGGACAAGGAGGGTCTCCATGTGCTGGAAGACATCCGTGCTGAAAGCAACCTCGCGCGCACGCCTGTGATGGTCATGGCAGCAGACTCAGACCAGGACACGCTGGTCAAGACCTTCCGCTGGGATGTCGTCGACTTCGTCCACAAGCCCTTCAACTCCGACGTGCTGGCGGCCAAAATCGGTGCCCACACACGCCTGAGCCAGGCCTACAAGCACTCGCGCAAGCTCACGAAGGAAATGTACATGAGCCGCATCGAGCGGCTCGAGAAGGAGATGCGCGCCACCGACGAGGATATCGGCGAGGCCGAGCGCCATTTCCGCTGGATGCAGCCCAAGGCGCCGAAGATCGACGAATACGAAATCGAAGTCTGCTACCGGCCCCTGGGCCGACTGGGAGGCGACCTCTACGACTTCGTGTGGCTGGATCGCGACCGGCTGGCCATCGTCGTGGGCGACGTGTCGGGGCATGGCGTGCAGGCGGCCGTGCTTCAGGTGATGGCCCGCAAGCTGCTGAGCCTGGCGCTTCGACAGGAAAGCGGCGACCTGATGCGTGTCATCGAGTTCACCAACCGCGAGTTGACCAACGACCTGCCTCCGGGCAGCTTCGTCGCAGCACTCATCGGCATCCTGGACACGCGCCACCACACCTGGAAACACGTGCGCTGTGGTTTGCCCTATCCGATGTTTTTCAGACGCTCGGGCAGCGAGGTTCATGTCGAAAACATCATGACGCCGGGCGGGCCTCTGGGCTTATCCCAGAACAGCGACCGCATGCTCAGTGCCGGCCTGCATGAATGTGCGCTGGTGCCGGGGGAGGGCATGATGCTGATTTCAGACGGCATCATTGAGCTGAACATGGAAAACGGCGAGCAATTCGACGCCGAGGGCGTTCATCGCGCCATGCAGACCACGCCGGAGGGGATTTCCTGCATCGATCACATCACGGAAACAGCTGACGTCGATCACCGTGCGGAAGACGACGTCACACTGATTTCCATCACCCGTCGTATGTGAAGCCGCGCGTTGCCCGACCCGAAATCCGTCGGCGGGTTTCACTCGGTTGTTGAAACTTCATAGAATCCTTTTCAGAGTCGCCCCGCATTCCGGGGCGATGTCCGTTGGCTTGGCACCATGGCGCATATCCTTTCCATCTGCGCAGATGAAAAGCTCGTCGAGGAGCTGGGTGGCCAGCTTAAGTCTGGCGGCCACTCGGTTGCATTTGTGCCCGACACTGACAAAGCACTGGCTTCGGCCCATACCGCGCGCCCGGACCTGATCATTGCCGACCTCAAGGAAGGGGGCGACAAGGAAATCAGCTTTCTGGAGAGCCTGCAGAAGGACCGCAAGCTCATGCGCACGCCCATCATCCTGATCGTGGAGGGCAACAACTACTCGGCCATCCTGGGCACCTACCAGTGCGACATTTACGCCATACTGAAGAAGCCCGTTGACACCGAGCAGCTCCGCGTGCAGGCGGAGGCCGTGCTTCGCCAGACGGTGCGCAACAAGCAGAGCCGCCGCCGCGAGCGCAGCGAACTGCAAAGCCAGATCCTGCGTCTGGAGCGAGAAATCAGCGCTACCACGGCCGATCTCACGGACGCCGCCCAGAACTTCGTGACCATGCTGGCCGCGCCTCCCTCGCCCAAGGGTGTGCGCATCAATTGCCATTTCGCCCCGGCGGGCGGATTCGTGGGCGGCGACTTCTACGATTTCTTCTGGCTGGACAACCGACGGCTGGCTGTGGTCGTCGGCGACGTGACGGGCCACGGCATCCAGGCCGCCGTGATCCAGAGCATGGCTCGCAAGGTCATCTCCATCGGCTTGCGCATCCACGGCGGAGATGTGCGCGAGGCCCTGCGCTTCTCCAACGACGAGATTGCGCCGGACATGCCCCAGGGCAAGTTTGTGGCGGCGCTCGTCGGCGTGCTGGACACTGTCTCCGGCGACTGGTACCACGCGCGCTGCGGCGTCCCCCACCCCGTGCTGCAGCAGCCGGATGGCAGCATCGAAGAAGTCGTGACGGCGGGCCTGGCCCTTGGCCTGAAGCGCTCAGCCAACTGGGCCGACACTGTCGAAGTGTTCCAGACAAATCTGCTGCCGGGTGCACGCATCGTGCTCTTCAGTGACGGCATTCTGGAATGCAAACAGGAGGACGGCGAAGAATTTGACTATCCCGGCCTGCGCAAGGCGCTGGCCAAGACGCCCAGCGATGTCGACGTTGCGCGCAGTATCTCGAATATTGCCCAGGCCGGCCACCGGGCCGAAGACGACGTGCTGATCATCTCCATCACACGGGAAGGCGTCGACCTTGAAGGCGAGCCTTTGGACGAATCCACTTACACGGGCGAGTTCACGGCCGACGACGCCCTGGATACGTTCTAGCAGGACGCCCTACTCACGCCCCTTGGCCGCCTTCTTTAAGGCGCGTTCCAGTGTCTCAGTCACGATGCGAAGCACCTGCAGTCGCCCACAACGCTTGTCCTGCGATGAAACCAGGTGCCAGGGCGCGATTTCCGTGCTGGTGCGCTCAACCATGTCGCTGACGGCATCCTGGTAGGCTTCCCACTTCTCGCGATTGCGCCAGTCCTCTTCAGTGATCTTGAAGCGCTTGAACTCGGTAGCCTCGCGCTCCTTGAAGCGACGCAGTTGTTCGTCCTTGCTGATCTGCAGCCAGAACTTGATGACTACAATGCGGTTTCTTGTGAGCTGCTCTTCAAAATCGTTGATCTCGGTGTAGGCCCGCTGCCAGTCTTCAGACTTGCAAAAACCTTCCACTCGCTCCACCAACACGCGACCGTACCACGAGCGGTCAAAGATTGTGAACGTCCCGCGCCGGCCAAGCTTGCGCCAGAAACGCCACAGGTACGGGTGGGCACGCTCTTCGTCGCTGGGAGCTGCAATGGGAACAATGCGGTACTGGCGAGCGTCCAGGGCCTGGGTGACGCGACGGATGGTGCCGCCCTTGCCCGCTGCGTCGCAGCCCTCAAACACGAGGACGGTGGAAAGCTTGCGGTAGTCCGGGTCGCGCAGCATGAGGTTGAGGCGGCCCTGCAGCTTTTCCAACTGCCTGTCGTAGATCTTGTCAGAGATCGTCTGCGTAAGGTCCACGGTGTCGATGACGCGTCTGCCCTTGGGCTTGGCCACCGCCGGTAGCACCGGCAGGGAGGTCGTAGCGGCCTCAGGCGCCTTGATGCGCTTGCGAAGTGCGTCGAGCAGCGTCTTGCCCACGGTGAGACTGCAATAGTGGTGATCCAGCCCCTCAACGATGGTCCAGGGAGCAAAGGGCTGGCTGGTTTCGCGCAGTGACCGCTCTGAGATACTGCGGAACTTGTCGTAGAGCTTGAAATGCTTCCAGTCGGTCCTGGTCACGCGCCAGGCCGTATCCTTGTCAGAGGCCAGCTTCTTCAGGCGCTTTTTCTGGTCCTTCTTCGAGAGATGGAACCAGAACTTGAGCAGCAGCGTCCCCTCGTCCACGAGCATTTTCTCAAAGCGCGTGACTTCACTCAGGTGACCGTCAAGCTCGCGTTCGGAGATATCTCCGTAGGCCCGCAGCAGAATCGGCGCCGTGTACCAGTGCCCGAAAAGAATGCCGATGCGGCCCTTGGGCGGCAGGTTCATCCAGAAGCGCCACATGGGCGGCATTTCGCGCTCGACGTCCGTAGGAAGCCCAAAGGCCAGTGTCTCGATGTGCCGCGGGTCCATCCATTCGTTGAGGAGGTTGACTGTTTCTCCCTTGCCTGCGCCGTCCACGCCGGCGATCAACACCACTACAGGGAACTTACGCTGCTTGAGCAGATCGTATTGCGCGTCAAGCAGCGCCGAGCGCAGCTTCGCCTCCTGCTTCTCAAATGCATCCTTGCTGACGCGGCGGCCCAACTCGGCTGACTCGAACATGGCGGCCCTCCCGTATTGGCCCACAATAGCCTTGTTGCACGCCAAGCGACAAGCCTGCGCCCCCTTGCTAGCTTCGCACCATGCAGCGGCACAGAATCATCATTGTGGGTGGCGGAGCGGCAGGTTTTTTCGCGGCCATTACCGCCGCCGAGGCCAATCCCGCCGCCGAGGTTACGATCCTGGAAAAGGGCCCGCGCTTTCTTGACAAAGTCAGGATCTCCGGTGGCGGCCGCTGCAACGTGACGCACGCCTGCTTTGACCCAATTGCGCTGGCCAGGCACTACCCGCGAGGCGAGCGCGAACTGCGCGCACCCTTCACTCGCTTTGGCCCCCGCCAGACCATTGACTGGTTTGCCGCGCGCGGCGTTGCGCTCTACACCCAGGAGGATGGCTGCCTGTTTCCTGAGACGGACAGATCGCAGACCATCATCGATTGCCTGCTGGAGGCCGCGCGAAAAGCCAGGGTGAACCTACGCACGCTGGCTGCGCCCAGCGCCGTGGAGCGGAATCCCGCAGGCGGATTTGCGCTCCATCTCCCTCAGGGCGAAAGACTGGAGTGCGAACGGCTGCTTCTGGCCACGGGGGGCTGCCGTGTTGCCTCCATGGGCGTCCTCGCAACATCCCTGGGCCACACGCTGGAGCCCCCGGTTCCTTCGCTTTTCACCTTTCACATTGAAGTGGAGTGGCTGCGCCGTCTCGCTGGGGCAGTCATCGATGATGTACAGCTTTCCACCGCCTCCGCCGGCCTCAAGGATCGAGGCATCCTGCTTCTGACCCATTGGGGCGTCAGCGGGCCCGTCGTACTGAAGCTTTCGGCTTGGGGGGCGCGCAAGCTTGCCGCTCTCAGTTATCGTTTCACGTTGCAGGTCAACTGGCTGCCTGCCCTCAATCTCTCTGAGGTCCAAAATGTTCTGGAGGACCTGCGCCAAGCCCACCCCGCCCGCCTTATCGTGAACACGCCACTGGCTCCTCTGACCGCGCGGCTGTGGGAGTCTCTGGTGCTGGCCGCTGGCATCGATAAGGAGACGCGCTGGAGCCAGGCCAGCCGCGCCCAGCAGCACAAGCTGGCACAGATGTTGACCCGAACGGAGTTGCCCGTCACAGGCAAGAGCTTGAATAAAGAAGAGTTCGTGACTTGCGGCGGAGTGCGCCTTCGGGAAGTGAACTTCAAGACGATGGGCAGCCGTCTTTGCCCTGGCCTTCACTTCGCGGGAGAGTTACTCGACATCGATGGCCTGACCGGTGGCTTCAACTTTCAGGCGGCATGGACTACGGGCTGGATTGCAGGCCAAGCCATGGCCGGCGCCTGATCCCGCTTCCCTCAACGCCGCCGCAAAGCAAACCCCGCCAGCAGCGCTGCAATGCCCGCCAACGCCGCCAGCCACCCCAGTGCCACCAAGGTTCCCTGCTCGGGCGCCGCGCGCGGCTGGAAGTTCTCGACACTTCGCAAGACGGTCACGCCCCGGGACTCGGCGGCTGCGAAAAAGGCTTCATCGTCTCCTGTGAAGGCCAGTTCGCGCTCAGGCAGTTGCGGCAGGGCAATGCGTTGCACCAGGCGCTCTCCGGCGAATACCGAAACCTCCCGTGCCGCAGGCACGACCGCAAGTTCCCAGCGCCCGCTGAAGAGAAGGCGTGCAGTTTCTCCCGTGGAAAGCCTCAGGTCGCAGTCGGGCGGCGTCTCGGCCGAGACCCAGACCAGTTCCAGCCGGTCTTCGCGCGAAACGAGATCCAGCTTGCCCTCACCAGCTCCCGCCAGCAGGAATCCCAGCGCCTGAGAAACGGACTGCACCAACAGGCCTCCCTCGATCCAGGCAGGCCCAGCGCCCTCGGTGCACAATGCTACGCTGCGTCCAGCCATCTCGCGCCGAGCCACCAGTGGCCATGTCGGCCCGTCACCTTCAGCTGCCTTGACTTCCAGCAGCAAGTCGCCGGGCCCAAGATCCTGGCGCGGGGAAGTGCGGCACACAAGGTTCAGGGGCAGTGCTATGCCCCCGGCCACAAAGCCGCCGTGGGATGAACCGTCATCCAGCAGGCCCTGCTCCCCCGAGACCAGGGCACGGTCCAGTGCCTCGAGGATCTCGCCAAACCCCCCGCTGCCGACGGATGCCGTACTTCCGGTCGCGCCGGCGGCACGCAGCCAAACCTCCCAGTTCCGTGTCACGTTCTCGGTCAAAACGATATCCAGTGCGCAGCCGGCCGCGCTATAGGCGGCGCCCAACTCACGCCAGCTTGCCTCACTTCGGCTTTCTCCCTCCTCTCCGTCCGTCACAAGGATCACGCGGCTTTCCGCCCCGCGGGGCAGGGATGCCAGAACTCCAGCGAGGGCTGAACCGATACGCGTGGTCGTTCGCGCTTCAAGTCTGCGTATGCGCTCGTCCAACTCGGTGCGCCTCGACAGAGGCACCATCGCAAGTGTGTCGGCGGTTTCCGAAAATCCGACTACTGCCGCGCTGTCGCCGTTGTCGAGATTGTCCAAGACACGCAGGGCCGCCTGCTTGAGCAGATGCAGGCGGGTCTGGCTGCCTACGGCAGCCCGCATGGAGTCGGAACAGTCCAGCAACAGCACGACCTGCCGGGGTTTGTCGTTCTGAGGGCGGAACTTGACAGGCATTACTTCCTCCAGAACCGTCTTGCGATATCCGCCGGGCCCAAAGGCCGCCCGGGCACCGGCCATCATCAGCCGCCCACCACTGCGCACCCAATCCGCCAGTGGCTGGAGGCCCTCCTTCGACTGGCCGCTCTGAGCCAAAGCCAGGTCGTGAATGATCACAGCATCCACGCCCGCGAGCTCGCCCGCCGCGCCCGGGAGGCGCGACACGACTCTGACATCGTTGCGTTCGTCGGCGCGCAACAGCGCGAGCAGAGCGTCGCCCCCTTCGGACATGCGAGCGTCACGGCAGAAAAGAATGCTGCGCTTGCCCCCCACCGCCACGAAGTGCGTGGCGACGTTGTTCCGACCTTCGCGGTCCTGAGCCGCCTCAAGCGTGAAGCGCAACCGGAACAGTCCGGCCTCGCGCGCCACAAAGCTGTGGCTGACTTCGTGCGCCACGTTAGCCGCCAGGTTGAGGCGCCCCGAGGCCGCTTCGCGTTCGCCCTCAAACACCCGCCAGGTCGCCTCCACGTCCCGGTCGGCTCCCACTTGCACCCGCAGTGTGCCCATGCCGCCCTGGGGCAGGGCAAAGGGTCCCCGCACAGACCTCACGGCTGCGTCGGGAGGGCCCTGAGGCGCACGCAGCAGCACCAGACGGGAGGGATCCACGGCTGAGAGCAGATCTTCAAGCCGGCCGCGGCCGTCGGTCACGAGCAAGGCCTGGCCGTTGATGCCCAAGTCCTGGCCCAAGGCCAGGAGCGCGCCGTAACGCGTGGGACCGCCCCAAGGTGAGTCCGCGGGCCTCAGTGCATCCGAAACCTGGCGGCGCTCCAGCGAGTGGCCGATGGGCCACTGGCGCGCCAGCGCCGCTCTGGATTGCTCAAGCAGGGCGTCACGCCGCGCCTCCATGGAACCTGAGACATCGAGGATCAGCACATGGCGTGTCTGGCCGCCTTGGCCGCCAACGGCGGGCTCCGCCGCCAGTAGCGCAAAGCAGGCCGCGCCCAGCACGAACAGGGCAGGCGCATAACGCCTGCGCGCCAACAGCCACAGGGAAGGCGCCAGCAGGGCCGCCGACGGGAACAGCCACCATGGGTTGAGAAAACTAAAGCTCACGCCTGACCCGTCCGATAGTCGTGAAGGAAGAACGGCATTCTGTCTGCTTCTCCGTGGAAGGAAAGAAAGATGACCCCAGCTCTGAAGCGACTTCTGCTGCTGACCCTCGTCGCAAGTGTTTCTGTATTCTCCTTGTCCTGCGCCCAGAAACAGGTGACTCCCAACCCCGCACTGCTGACCCAGTTTCCGGCCTACGGTGCGGCTCCAGTAGTGCGCGTACTGCTGAGCGAGGCCTCGAAGCGACCCAGCGTGAAGGTGGAAGTGGAAAAGGCCAAGGTGTTCGTTGACGGCGCCCGCAAAGAATCTCAGGGCAGCATTTCACTCACGCGAAGTGACGACGCCAAGGTGGCGCTCTCCGGCATGGGTTCCGGCGTCACGGTTGAAATCGTTCCAGAGGGCAGTCCGGCCTCGTTTTCCCTAGATGGGCGCACCTATCGCGGCAAGCTCCGGATTGTCGCCACCGGAACCGGCTGGGACGTAGTCAACGTCGTCGACCTGGAAGAATACGTGGCCGGCGTCGTGGGCTGGGAGATGATACGCAGTTGGCCCGTCGAGGCGCTAGCCGCCCAGGCTGTGGCCTCGCGCACGTACGCGCTTTTCTGCATGCAGGAACGTCGTAACTCGGGCGACCACTGGGACGTGGATGACAGCACCCGCTTTCAGGTTTACGGTGGCGTAGGTCCCACCCACTCGCCCAACCTGTGGCGCGAGTCTGCCAACGTGCTGGCCGCCCGACAGATGACGAGCGGCCAGGTCCTGACTTACCAGGGCAAGGGGTTTAAGGCCTTCTTCCACAGCACAAGTGGAGGCATCACCACCAGCCCCGAGGCCGCCTTTGACATGCCTGGGGGTCTCGAACCCCTCAACGGCAGCGACCTGGGCGACTTCTGCCGGGAAAGCCCCAAGTTCAACTGGAATGTCCGCATGGGCAAGGGCGAGGTCAACGCACGCCTCATTGAATGGCGCGTGGGCGTCAATGACCTGATCCGCATTGAACCTACCCGCGTAGCCCCCAGCGGGCACGCAATGACCCTCAGGCTTTACTCTCGCGATGGCAAGTCCGCCGATGTGCGGGCCATTGATTTTCGCATGAAAATGGGGCTGCCCAGCACGAACTTCAAAGGAGACCGCGATGGTTCAGACTGGGTCTTCGTCGGCAAGGGTTACGGTCACGGGTGTGGCATGTGCCAGTGGAGTGCCTACGGTATGGCCAAAGCCGGCTGGCGCCACGATCGCATCTTGAAGGCCATGTTCCCGGGCTCGGTGGTGGAAGCCCTATATTGATCGTAGATCGCCGTCGGGTATTGGCGGGCCCGAGTGCTGAAGGCCCCGCCCCGCAAGCGCTTGCAGTGATGTCCCTTTTGCCTAGCGTTCTTCAAGGCTGGTGAAGAACCGCAGTTCGAAATGGTTGTAGAAGTAGCGGTTGGGGTCACCCTGAACGCCCTTGTTGCGGTCCGTATAGCACACACGAATGTTCCAGACACCCGCGCCCGGGTCATCTCCCTCAATGGTGCGGGTGGACTCATTGAATGTGAAGCCAGGCGGCAACCCTTCAACCCAGATCTTGATGTCTGCGTCTGCCGTGTCAGGAATGAAAGCGCTTACCCGCGACGAAAAGTGCCCGTAGGCCAGACCGTCACTTCGCGAAATACTGCTGGTGGCCTGGGGAGTATAGCTGGGCTCGGGCGGATTGTCAGCGCAAGCCAGAATCATCACCGCCAAAACGACAATCATGATACGGAAGCTGAAGGGCCTCACTGCCGCGCCGTGGTTCATGGTTTTGCTCGCCATGGGTTCACAGCAGTTTACTCCATCTGAACAGCGGCGTCACGAGGCTGGGCAAGCCCCCCAGCAGCTCCCCACAGCCCGGAAGAACACAGTTCCCTTGATCAAGAGCCAGGCCAACCTAGACACCCGCGGGCAGCACCGGGTGCTTTGAAAGGAAGTCCAGCACTAGCTTCTTCACCCGAGCGGGGTCTGCCGCACTTATGGCTAACTCGCCATCGCTGCCCACAAAGGCCAGGCGCGGCGTGGGTTCGTCCAAGCTCTCGGCTACCCAACGTCCACCGGAACTGGGCGCCTGCTCATCTAGCTGAAGAAGCAAAGATGACCAATCGGCCCGCGGATAGTTTCCGCGCGAGGGTAACTCAAACCAGGATTGTGTGGTCAGGCGCAGATCAAAATGATGGGCTCCATCGCCGCGCTCTTCGATGGTCAGGATGCGGTCCGACCAGGCCGCCGTGTTGACGGCCATTTCATGGAGGCGGCGCGGCGTGCAAACGACGCTGAAATCCAGGGAGGCAAAGTGCTCGATAGTGGCCTCCTCTTCCCTCAGCGCGCGCAGATCAGCATGAATGCGACGGTGTTCCTCACCCCACCATGCGTAGTGCAGGTCGGGCTTCTCGATCACGCGGGGGATAAGTTCCATGGCGTATTCATACTGGGCCTGGCGCCGCTCGCGTTCGTCGTTGAAGCGCCCGGAGTGCACCGGACTCTCAGGATGCTTGGTCAGGGCCGTCAGCGTCAACTCGAGCTTCGTGCCCTCTGGTGTGGTGTAGAGTGTCATGTCGCCGCTCAGGGCGGCGGCAAGGAGCACATCCGCGTGCCGCAACGCGATGGTGGGGTGCAGCAACGCAAAGACGCTCAGGGCTCCGTCAGTGTCCCAGTGAGTGTTAGTGACGGTGGTGATGCCCTGAAGCCATGAAAGCCGAGCCGGGGAGGCCATGAACTGGAGGCACATGCCCGTGGAGAGGTCGTGCTTGAACTCCTTGGGCGTACGGTTGCCGGGCCAATGAGAAAGATGAAGGCGGCCGGGCGCATTGCCGTCAACGCTGACACAGACTTCCGGATCCAGGTCGGGCGCGTAGTGGCGGTAGACGAGATTCATGGGCATCTGCACAAAGAAGAAAAGTACGCCCGCGGGGAAATCTGGTTCCCGGGCAAGCCAGCGAAGCCTTCAATCCAAGTCCGGGGCAGTCAACAGAGAACTGGCACGCCCCCTGCATAGGCCAGGCATGGGCCTGACCTCCGGCATCTTTGCAAAGGGCGCCGCCCCCGTTCTGGAACGGGCGCTGAGTTTCTGCGAGCAGCGCCATCGCGTCATCGCGCAGAACATCGCCAACGTGGAAACTCCGGGCTACCAGCCATCGGACCTCGACGAGCAGGAATTCCAGCAGGCCCTTAGGGCCGAAATCGAGGCCAGGAACAGCCGCGCCGTGCGGCGCTTTGAATCCATCACAGGACGCCACCTGCACGATTCCGCCGCAGGACTGCGAGTGCTGCCCATGGGCCACAGAGCTGGCATCCTGCGCCACAGCGAGAACCGCGTGGACATGGAGTCAGAGATGACGCGCCTGGCAGAAAACGGGCTGAAGTTCAGGGTGTACTCAAGCCTTGTCAAGAAGCACTACATGCAGCTGCGCGACACCATTAGTGAAAGAGCGTGAGGAAAACGGCCATGTTCCAGACGATGGACCTGTCAGCCTCGGCCCTGAGCGCCGAGCGCATCCGGCTCAACCTGATTGCCAACAACCTCGCCAATGCCAACACCACGCGCGACGCCCAAGGCAGCCGCGCCCCCTACCGGCGCCTGCTGGCCGTATTCGAGCCCGGAAGCCAAGGCTCGCGCTTGGGCGTCCAGGTCACAGACATCGTGGAAAGCGACGAGGCTCCCCGGCTGCAGTTCGATCCCAACCACCCAGACGCCATCAAGGCCGAGGAGTTCTACAAACTTGACGCCAAGGGCCAGATCACCTCAGCGCCCCGAGACGAATACGCTGCCCTTTCCCAAGAGGCCTTCAAGCGCATGGTCGACAGCAAGCTGGGCTACGTCGAATACCCCAATGTGGACCCTGTAAGGGAAATGGCAGACGCTGTGCTGGCCAGCCGGGCCTATGAGGCGAACGTTGCAGTCCTGCAAACGACCAAGACCCTGATATCGCAGAGTCTGCGGATCGTGGCTTGACTTT
>ERZ761602.3079-NODE-3079-length-24466-cov-7.845971_pt1 | contig 24466 bp, 20 predicted proteins | sample MGYA00512165_ERZ761602 | MGnify/ENA primary metagenome ERZ761602 (study PRJEB28899, sample SAMN02445085) | bioreactor sludge metagenome | biome: EBPR sludge; isolation source: Thorneside wastewater treatment plant | place: Australia: Brisbane, Thorneside...
AAAGTAGTCGAGTTTGGGCAGCGTGGGTGCGTTCATCTTCATGCCGTTTCCAAAGTACAGCGAGGCATAGCCTGAAATATCCTGCGCGGTAACCCGGAATTCGTAGGCCATACCATCGTCCGGAATTTTTATTTCCACATCGTATGTTTCTGCAATGGCAACAAGAATCTTATCAACGTCCACAGGCAGAACAGCTATGCCATCGGCTGCTACCACTTTCATTTTGCCACCAGCATATTGCACCCATTGGTATGTCGATGCACTGCCGTTGATGATACGAAGGCGCAGTGAATCGCCCGGCTTCACATTGGCAAAAACTTCATCTGATTTCCCGTTGATGAATATGCGGTTGTAATACACATCCGAAACGTCCATGGCGGGCATACGCATCCACTCGGTTTTGGCGCGGTCTTTCAGGTAGCCTTTGGCCAGCGCCTCGCCCCAGCTTTGAACCGATTTTTTTTTGATGGCATAGTAATCGAGTCCGCGCTTCAAATTGCGTAACACTTCATGCGGGTTTTCGTCCGTCCAGTCGCTGAGCATGATCGCATGCTCTTTCATACTCATTGATTCATTCCACCCACGCGGATGAATAACAATCGAGCCATAGATACCGGATTGCTCCTGTAGCATGGTGTGCGAATGGTACCAGTAGGTACCCGTTTGGATAAGCGGAAATTTAAATGTGTGTGTCTGGCCTGCTTTGATGGGCGCGGTAGTGAGGTAGGGCACACCATCTTCTTCGTTGGGCAGCAACAGGCCGTGCCAGTGAATGGATGTTTCTGCGTTCTTCAGTTTGTTGTGTACGCGAATGATAGCAGTATCGCCCTCGTTGAAGTGCAGCACCGGCCCCGGTATGCCTTCGTTTATAGCCATACCCATTCGTGACTTGCCGGTATAGTTTACCATCAGGTGGTCGATGTAAAGATCATACTGCACACGTTTGCCCAATTCAGTGGGCTCTGCATCGTGCATGTTGTTATGCTGCGCCAGCGAAGGCATGTAAGCTGCAACGGTAAGCAGCATACAGACCCCTATGGATAAAAGATTTAAATTTTTAGTGATCATGCTCCATTTCTAAATATTTTCCCTGGGGGCCTATGCCTTCAATGTGCACCAACTGGGCACCATAATGGCCGGCACGCGCCACACTATAGGCCGAGACCGCAAGTACTATTGCAATTGTTGCTGCCGCCCATCGCATGTTTTTAAACAGAAACAAATTCACTAGTTGTAAAATCAACGCTACAATTCCGGAATTTACTGTCCAGTCGGCCCACCTATCGTGTTGTGCCAGCACCTGCTTGGCGTGTTCTGTTAAGCCGTGGGTATGCGGATGGAAATTCTTGCTGGCAAACCAGGCAGCCAATACACCTGCGAAAAGAATGGCTGTGATAATCCATGAAATTTCCTTCTTCATAAAGTACAGGTTGAGCAGTTGCATGGCTGCTGCTACAATAATCAGCACAATTGCGAAGTGTACGATTAGGGGATGAAGCGTAGGAAAATCTGCAAGGTCGGCTGTTACTTTCTTTTCGTCATGCGTCATGCCTTCGTCATGATGATGAACAGTGTCTCCGGCTATATGCTGTTGAGCCATCGCGATCGAGTCGGCTGTTTTAACAGAATCCTTCTTGTGCTTCTTGCCGCCATGTGCCAGGACTACTGGCAGTGAGGCAAAAAGAATTACAATACTTAAAAGAATAGTTTTCATGATAAGTTGGTTTAGGTGTTTTGGTTCACAGTCTTTGCAATCTTCTCTAAGATGTGATGACTGTCTCCAAACTTGCAGAGGGCATCGCAATGCTCTCGCAGATCAGAGAATAGAATGTATTTGATTTGGATGTTAGAGTTTTTAAGGGAGGGGCGATTAAGCTGCATCACCACTTCCTTTTCCCTATTATTCGGCAGAATTATAAACAACGAAGTTTGATGATCAGTGAACGAGAAGGCCAAGTCGCTCAACCGCAGGATGCCTGAATAGATTGACGTGCTTTTTTCTACTTCAAATGCACAAACAGGTTTGTTGCTATTCTTCTCAAACCAGATAACGTCTATCAGTTGAACCGTACCAAGCGTTTCCTTGTCAAGAGGCAGTTTCGGAAATTCATTGAGACTGATGAACGAGAAGTTTACTTCTCCATAGCATTTTCCTCTATCATTGGCGGCAGCTATAGAATCGTAACCTAGTGCTTTACCTACCTTCAGCAGGTGATACTGCATTTCGGTATGCAGATCTTCTTCATGCTTTTCGCTCAATACTTCTTTATGACGCTTGTCGTATTGCTTTAGCAGTTTGGCTTTCTCCTCTTCTGATAAAACCTGTCCTTCGATGATGATGTTCTTAGAACCGATTTCAAATAGCAATCCTGCTATTGCTCCCAAGTCGTTTGACAACTGCGCCTTGTTATCAGCATTAGTCTTCATAATAACCTCCCGCATTTTCAGATATTCCTGCCAGCTTCCTAGTTTCTTATTATCGCGAAACAAATAATTGAAACCATTTACGATAGCAGTATTAAAAGGCGGGATGATGGTGGGATGCAAAAAATAAAGAATACTGGCCACTGCCGGGCCAAGACCTTTAATTTTTAATTCATTGAGCTTAATGATTTCCCGAATGAGTTGTTCTTCTCTAGTTGCACTCAAACAGTTTTCCAAAAATTTTCCGAATGCTCTCTTGTTTTGTTGATTCTCGTAAATGTCGGGTATGCGCATTTTTGGTTTCCAGTAAAAAGGATGCGCAGCGCCTTCAAACACCTGCTTTTGTTCAGTGATGGCAGTGAGTACAAACTCAAGGGATGAGCCCTTGAAGTCATTTCCAAACTTTTCATTTTTCGTATCGTCAATCACCTGCAACACACCCCGCCTGATAGCGCGAAAAGCTTTCAGGCGTTCTTCGTTACCGACAAACCATGTGTTATAAACCGAAGCGGGGTCGTCTTTGTATTGGCGAATAATGCTATCGAAAAGTTTTTGTGTTTCCATCATGCAGGCTGGTTCGTTACACTACTTCGACTTTACTCGTGTCCATGTTTCTGAATCACTAATCCACCGAAAACCTTTATAGCCTGTTACCTTAAGGGTGTTCGCATCTTTCAATACGAGATAACCTGATGACTTGTGGCTATGTCGGGGCTCAAACACAGTGCCGTGGTTCCATTCCTGTTCTTTTGCATCGAAAACAAAATCTGCAAGAATTAGCGTGTTTAGCTGCGCAGATTGCTTACTATCTTTTATCCAAACGATTTTTCCAAAGTATTTTCCATGCTCTATGTAAATTGTTACACGGGCTTCACTGTTTTGGGTGAGCCACTCACCAACTATCGCTTCACCACTTTGAGCGAAAAGGTCGAAAGAAGCAACCGTTACTAAGGCAATTAAAAAATACTTTATCATGGTCTGTAAAGTTTAATAAAGGCAAGGTGATTCTCTTTCGATTCGAAGTAGCACACTTTGCCTGACTTGTCGGGGTGTAAGCAAATGAAGGCTGTTGCCTTGCTGATTCTTTTTTTGCTGACGGGGTCAATCGCATAGCGCTCGGCTTCGTTCGATTGAAGTGCTGTTGTGCATTGATGACTACAAGCATAGTATGTGCCACCCAGATTGGGCACCACCATTTGTGTATTCCCGTTCATAAATGCATCGGTAGACATACAAACCTTGCTAGAAGCAATTAATACATTGGGCTCGGGAAAGTCGTTTCTGTGCGTATGATCATCCAATGATGGAGCCGAATTGTGAGCCATCATGACAATCCAAATCAAGGTTGCACCTACAGAAGTGAAGGCAAGTGTGGTGATTGTCCACTCTTGCCATTTCACTTTCTTCTTTTGTGTGCTCGCTTTTGGTTTGACTTTTTGCTTGTTCATTCGGACTATTCACTTAATTTTTGCTAAGGCTTGCGCGATGAGTTATGCATGTGTACAATCTTCCACACACCATTTTCTTTTTTCAGAAAGGACGAAGCCACACCTTTTCGTTTGATTTCGGAATTATCTTTTTTCAGTACAATGGTGTAGTTGTACGTCTCCACGGCAAAAGCATAGTCACCTGTAACAGTTACTGCCACATTGTAGGGGTCAAACTTAAAAGAAGTGAAGTCGCCCAACTCCGGGCCGATGTGGTGCGCGAGATAGTCTTGGTACGTACCTTCCACTTTGCCCGACTCAATGATCTGGCTATTGGCAACAAACAAAATATCTGTTCCTTTTACATCCAGTTTTTCAAGGGCATTTTTATAGGACAATAAAACGTCCTTTACTTTTTGCTCATCGGTTTGTGCAAATGCACCAGAGCATACCAAAAGACTAAGCAATACAAATGATGATACTTTCATAGTTTTAGTAGTTAGTTGAATTTTATTGTTTTAGCACGATGCCATTTGGCTTTTTGCCAACGGCTATGGTTTTGGCAACGGTATGCGTACTGACATTTACTACCGATACCGAGCCATCACCTTGATTGGAAACATACGCTTTCATCTCATCGGCTGTAAAGGCAATGGCGTGTGCGCCAGCGCGAGTGTTAAATACTCCGCCATGTGTAAAGGTGCCTCCATCGGTGATCCAGTAATGTACTTTTCCATTGTCTGGATCAGTAACCCAAAGTTCGTTGTGCATGTCGTTGTAGGCGGCAAAACCGGGCATGAAACCCAGGTCGATTGTTGCCTCAACTTCCAGCGTGCCTACATTAACAACAGAAATAGTTTGTCCTTCTTCATTGTCAACGTACATGCGATTATCGGAACCTGTCCATGCACCCACAGGGTCTGCACCAACGTCAATCGTAGAAATAACTTGTTTGGTTGACGGATTAATAGCTGTGACGGTATTTGAACCACCATTGGCAACAAATGCAACAGTACCATCGGCAGAAAACGTAACTTCTGCTGGGTCGGCTCCTACTTCAATGGTTGCTTTTAGTGCATAGGTAGTTGCGTTATAAACTACCACTGTTCCCATTTCATCCATTTGTGATGTCCAGATTTCGCTTCCATCAGGCGAGAATACTGCGTTGTGGTTCATCATTTCCAACTCAATAACATGACTAACTGTGCCCTTCACGGCATCCAGTAATGCTACCTTTCCCATCATGTTATCCATACCGCCCGCATGGCCTGCGCTTAAATCTGTTCCCGGCACACCTATTGCCAAAATCGACTTGGTTGAGTTAATGTAGGCATGATGTGGCCACATAATTCCATCAGTCATTCCGCCATGTCCGGCCATTGATTCATCGCCCAGCGAAATAGTTCCAGCTACTTCATCAGTGGATAAGTTGATAACCGAAATGGAGTTTGACTCTCCATTAACTATATACGCTGCATCGAAATTGATATTCAATTCTTTCTTGTCCATTTCGTGCTCCATACAAGAAAACATCAGTGTCGATGTTATCATGCTTACCCATACAAATTGCTTTTTCATCTTAAACACTGTTTAGTTTATTGAATCGTTTCTTTCACACTACCGCACTTCAGCATCTTATCACCGAAGTAGGGGTTCTTGATCTGCTTTTCGTTCGAGAGCCAGTATGCACCACTATTATTGTTGGCCATGGGGCAATACTCCAAGTAGATCATGCCCATAGAAAGTTTTCCGTCTTTCACTAACATAGCCATCATATCGCTTACACCGGAAAAGGCTTCGCGCTGACCATTGAGATCGGCTGCGGCTGTTACTTTGGCAACTTCATCTGCCACCATTTTACTATTTTTTACGTTTGCCAATGACTTTTGTAACTCACCCGCGGCCTTTTTTGCTTCGTCTTGGTTGGATGCAACAAGGGCGTCTTTCAGATGCAGATAGTGCTCATAGGCTTTGCCCAGTGTGGCGTCTTTGAACATCACCATGCTCTGGTCGGTTTTCTTTTCGGCACCGTGACCAGCATGGTCGTGTTGCGCGTTGGCTGCCCAGCTACCCAGAACGAGGCAAGCGATTATCAATTTAGTTTTCATAGTTGTGTTTGTTTACGTTGTTTTAAATGATTTCAAAATTCAGCATCATGCCATCGTCTTCATGTTCTAGGTTGTGGCAATGAAAAACGAATACACCGGTGTATGAGGGAAAGGTCATAATCACGCGCACCTTTTCGCCCGGCATCACTAGCACTGTATCTTTCCAACCTTTTTCGGTGGCTATTAAATTTCCGCGACCACCCGTGCGTTCCAGTATTTGGAACTGTACACCATGTATATGCATCGGATGGATTTCATCACCCATCCGGTTATCGAACTCCCATATCTCGGTGGTGTTCGCTTGCACGGTTTCATCAACTCTGTCCATCTGAAATGTTTTTCCTCCGATGGAATGCCTGCCCATACCTCCGTGACCACCCATACCTCCGACCAGTGCCGCAATGTCGAACGTGCGGGTCCTTACTGCCGATGCAGCAGGAATCGTGTTTATCTTTGAAAGAGTTGCCGGAAGGGTGAAGGCTGGTGCAGTGGCTTGCTCCATCACAAACTTCATGATGTTGAATTGCTGCCTGCCTTGTACGTTGTATTGACTAAATTTTTTGCTCTGTAAATACACCGATTGACCAAGTGCAATTCCCGAAAAATCAACCAGCACATCGGCACGTTCTCCGGGTGCCAACATCAGGCTATTGACGTTTTCAGGTGTAGCCAGTAATCCGCCATCTGCACCAATCACATGAAAAGACATTCCATTAGAAAATGCGAGATTATATACGCGGGCTGTTGAGCCATTGAGTACTCTCAATCGTTGCCAGCCCTTTGCAATGCTTGCAACCGGTGCATAAATACCGTTCACAATGATATGTTCACCCAGGTAACCCATCATGATTTCATCTTCACTCGGTGAGTAGTCGAGCGATGAACCGGAGAAACGTTTATCCTGAATGATCAGCGGTATTTCAAAATCCCCAGATGGTAGATTGAGTGCGGCTTCTTCACTATCCGTTACAATAAACATTCCTGCCAGCCCCATGAACACCTGTCGTGCAGTGGCTTCGTGCGGATGCGGATGGTACCAATACGTTCCGGCACGTTGATTAATAGGAAGTGTATAGGTGAATGAACCGCCTCCGGCAATCAAATCCTTCGGATGCCCATCCATATCTTCCGGCACAATCAATCCGTGCCAGTGTATATTAGTCTCTTCACTCAGGTTATTCTGCACCTGAATGCTCACCGTTCCCCCTTGTGTAGCTTTAATGGTATTGCCCAGCAGTCCATTTCGATAAGAAAGGATTGATGAAGAAGAACCGTTGAGCATCTGTCCGGTTGTGGTCTGCACATTTAATGATGTGTTGCCTTCGACAATGGCAGGCCTGAAAAGCGGCTGATTAAAACTGCCCTCCACAATCCAGTTGTCTTCACCTATCATATCTTCTTCCGTATGGCAGGCACTAAGTAATAATGATGAACCTGCCCATGCAGTGATGGCTGAAAGCCCCGATGTTTTGATAAACTCTCTTCGTTTCATAATATCGAATGATTCGGTTTTAGGCCGCTGAAAATTCTTACTGTGCCGACCATCGTATTAAAAACCCCGTTTTCATCTGCATTTAGAAAACCTGTTTCGCGAATGGCATTAGGCAATACATTCTTCACACTGTCTTGCGTAGTCTCGAAACCATCTAAAAGCTGAACTGCATAAAAGCCCGTTCGCTGCAACACATTGGCCGGTTTACCAAAGTCTGCAATGTTCACCGTGCCTGACGGTTTAAGCACTCGCATGATTTCATCCAACGCCCCGTACTTCTGCCGCAGGGTGAGATGATGAAATACCAAGCTCGACATGACTTTATCAAAGTAGCTATCAGGATAAGGAAGCCGCCCTCCATCGTAAAGTTTCGTTTGAATCGTTATTCCGACTCCCACTACTTTTTTCTTTGCGATAGAGAGAATCTTTTCATCAATGTCCACTCCGTGAAATTCAGCTTCCTTGTTTTTCTGAGCAGCCATAATGGAAAGCGTCAACGATCCGCAGCCAAAGTCAAGCACCTTGTCGTTGGCTTGAATCTTCATTTGGTTGATTAACGCGCTTTTAAACTTTCGTTCCGGCATGGTCAGTTGAAGCACCGGATCGTAGATGCGGGTTAGCCAATCGTACTTTAGGGCAGGTATATAGTTTTTGTTATCGGACATTTCCTGAATTTTACTTCAACTTCTCTTTTACTTCACCGCATGTCATCATCTTATCTCCGAAATAGGGATTACGAATTTTGTCTTCATTACTCAACCAAAATGCACCTTGATTGTCGAAGGCCATCGGACAAAACGTGTAATAGGCGTTGGTGCCACCCAGCCCGTATGCCTTAATGCTCTTGTAGAGATTATCTGACAGTGTGCTGAGTGCTTCGCGTTGCATTTCAATATCTTCAGTAGCCAGAATGGATTGAAGAGAAGTGTTAAGCCCATTGAGGTAGATCATCCAGTCGTTATGTGCAGCACCATTTAATAACTTCATATCTACTTTACCAACAGTGGTTAGTGTGGTGCCCGCCTCTGCTTTTACTTTAGCAGCGTCAGAAGAGACGAAGGCTTCTTTCAGTGTGACATAGGATGTAAACACCCCTGCCAATTGCTGTTGAAAAGCGGCATCCACCGTAAAGGTTGGCTCGGCAGCTTCAGCATAATTTGATGTGCCGGAAACGTGTTGTGCGCTATCCTGGTGTTCATGTGCATCATGATCGTGCGCATCGGCTGATTCTTTCTTGCCTCCGCAATTGAGTAAGGCCAATGAACCGGCAGCGAATACAAGCGAGAAGAAAATAGATTTTGTTTTCATAGTTGTTTGGTATGTAATTAGTTAAAATTTAAAAGTTTAAACTGACTGATAGCCGCAACAAGTACAATCGCGGCAATGACGGTATACAGAGTCAGCCTCGCCCATTTTGCTATGAGGCTGGGTTTGTTTTCAAAGGCTGGTTTGCAACACTCCTTCATATTATTAATGATTATGACCCGCCATCGGGTCTGTGCCTCTCTTTAAAATCAATTCACTGTAAAGCAGGTATGCACCACTCACGGCCACGATTTCATTTTCCTCAAGACCGGATATGATTTCCACCTGTTCAAAATCTTCCATACCAATTTTTACCATGCGCGGTATGAACGTGTTCTGCTCTGATTGTACGTACACGTGTGTACCGTTGCCATCTCGTATAATTGCATCTACCGGAATGGCCAACGCTTTGCGCGATGAATGCGTAAAGAATACTTGCGCCTGCATACCCGGCTTAAAGCGCAAACCTGAATTACTCAAGGATGCACGCATCACCGTGATTTGTGAATTCGCACGGTATTCAGGGCTTAAAAAATTTACCGTGGCCGAAATGGATTCTGATTCAAATCCGCTTACGCGAACATTAATTTTGTCGCCTGCGCTAACGAAGCGTGTTTCGTGAGGATAGAGTTCGGCTTCAAGCCATAGCGAAGCAATGTTCTCAATACGGTAGAGTCTGTCACCTTCATTTACATATTGACCTTCTGCAACAGCAATCTCTTCTATGATTCCGCCTGCCGGAGCAAGAAAAGTAATGCGCTGTTGCACAGTTTTGGCGGCTGCCAGTTGTTCCACCTGTTTCTTGTTGAGGCCATAAAGCAAAAGTTTACTCTCTGCTGCTTTCAGAAACCCTTCGTAACGCTTTTCTTCTTTGCCAAGTGTTTCATACTGCTCTAATGCTACCAGGTATTCGCGTTGGAGCGTGAGCAAGGTTTCACTGTAAATTTCATAAAGCGGTTCGCCTTGTTTTACCATACGCCCCGTTTCTTTAATAAAGAGTTTTTCAATTCGACCTGTGGTGCGGCTGCTGATGATGGTTGTCTTCTCCTCATCTACCATAAGCCGAGCATTTACCACCAGCGTTTGGCCAATTGGCTTCACAGAAACTTTTTGTGTTGTGATGTTGGCGAGTTTTATCTGGCTATCGGTTAACATCAAACCATTGCCTTCGTTTGCACCAGTGGTATTCATTGGAACTAAATCCATGCCGCACACAGGGCATGTACCCGGCCCGTCTTGCACTACATTCGGGTGCATCGGGCACGTATACTTCGTTGCCGTGCTTTCTTTTGCGGCAGTGTGATCGCTGTGGTCTTCTTTTTTCCCGCTAGTACAGCCGGAGAGAATAGCACCAATCAGAAAAATATATACTTCAATCTTCATGCTATTTCGATTTTATAAAACTTTCACTATCCACCATATACTGTGCGTTCGAGGCTACTTCATCGGATGAAGCAAGCCCCTGCTTCACTTCGATTGAACCATTAGAGCGAATGCCCGTGATAATTTTCTTTGGTTTGAACACACCGCGTTCTTTCACGAAAGCAATTTTTTCTACCCCCATGTCCAGTATGGCTTCTTTTGGTAACCACAGTGCTTCACTGGTTTGAAACTGTAGTGTGGCGGAAACTAACTGACCGATGCGTAGTTCGGTGTTGAGTACATACACTCTTACTTTTATAAATTCCTCACCCTCCGAAAAGAAAGGCTGAACAAAATCTACCTTCGCCTCTTCTGTCTTGCCATTGCCCAAGTCAAGTAAAATCTTGTCGCCTGCTTTTACTGAACCTGCCTGCGCTAAAGCAAGGTTGAGTTCCACACGGAGCGCGGAAGTATTCACAACTTTAAACAAAGGCTGGCCTGTGGTAACATAGCCGCCTTCACGAATCAATTCTGCGTTAGGTTGTGGAGTGGATGGTGCAGCCGTCTGCGGAGTGGAGCCCATGCCAGCATCACCCATGCCACCGCCCATTGATGAAGCGGCCGGGGATGATGCAGTAACCATTGCAGGTGCCTGCTGATTATCACTAATAATATATCCATCATATCCGCTGAAAATAGAAAAGGTGTACACCAGTTCTTTTCGTGCCATAATTTCATCCACTTGCTTTTCGGAAGCTCCCAACAAAAGCAACTTGCTTTTGGCTGAACGAATCAACTCCACATTACTTTTATCATTCTCCGTCAGGTAAAGCAGTTCACGTTGTGCAGTCAGTAATTCCGGACTATAGATGTCGGCCACTTTTTGGCCCATGCGTACAGGTTGAAAGGCATACTTCAAGTAGACTTTCTCTAACCTGCCACCAATGCGTGCCGGAATGTTGTACACATAGCGTGTGTCGTAAGTAACAACACCTTGCGCCTGAACAGTGGCTGCCAAAGACTTATACTCAGCCTTCACGGTTTTGATAGAAGCAATCACTACTTCATTAGGTGATTTTATTAAACGCGCCAGGTCTTCTGTTATCTCTACTTCTTCACCGGCCCTTGCTTTGCGTACCAAATCCATACCACACACAGGGCACGTGCTCGGTCTGTCAGACACTACCGTTGGGTGCATAGGGCAGATGTAGGTGTCTGCGTTCTCTGCCTGCTTGTCGGATGAGCAGGCTGTCATCATTAGAATTATAACGGCTAATGTCCACAGTCCACGGACCGCAGACCACAACTGTCGACTATTTTTCAAGTTCTTTTTCATAAGCTACTATCATGTTATAGTACTCTTCCATTTTTTCGAGGTATTGCATCTGCACCATGTTCAAAGCCTCCCAGGCATCAATTACAATGGGCAGTTGTTCGCGGTTTTCTTCGTAGGCAAGCATCAACGTTTCGTAGTTCTTGCGAAGTGCCGGTATAATCTTAGTATCGTAGTTGTTCAACTGTTCCTGCATCCGGTTCAATTGTGCAGCCATACCGGCTAACATGCCTCGTGCTTCAATCAAGATGGCTTCGCGGCCACGCTTCATCGCTTCAATGTCGTATCCCATTCCCTTTACTTCCGACTTATACATTTTAGATGACCACGGAGCAATAGGTATAGAAACCATTGCCATTGCCGTAAACTGTGTGGGCATGTTGCCCAAGGGCTGCATGTGATCGAAGCGAATTCTGAAATCGGGTTTTGCCTGAGACTGTTGTAACTTTTGATTGAACCGCATCACATCAATAGTCTTATTGATTTGCTTTACATCACTGCGTTGATTGCTAAGTGTAGTCGTATCGTACATAAGCTGATTAGCTTCGAACGAAACCCGTGTAGCCGTATCCACTTCGATGGGTGTGTCGTGTGAAACGTTCATCAGTCCTTTCAACCGAAAACGTTTTTCTTCAATGTCACCGCGTGTCATGGTTTGCATGTTCTTCACTTCGTACAAGCGGCCTTCCGCTTTATAAATATTGCCGAGACTTCCCTGGTTGTAAGGATAGCGAATGCGCGAAATCTTCACCATTAATTCCATGATGCGCTCGTTCTCTAGGAGGACACTCATTTTCTTCTCGGAAACCAGCCATTGATAATACAGAGTCTTGGCTTCCGACCTGAGCATGTTGAATTGCCTTGCCCGGCCTTGTTCTTCAACAGAAGCCCGTGATGCGAAATAGTTTTTATTCGCATTCAACTTGGCGGGGTTAGGAATGTCTTGTTCAACTGAAATCATCACAGAGCCTTTATCGCGCTCGTCCATCAACATCTGGCCGGGGTATGGAGTCATAAACGTTCCGGCACCCACCATTGGAGCCATCCAGCTTTTCGCGCCTTCCGTATAGGTGTTCAACGCTTTCACTTTGTTGTCATACTCCTGGAGCATGGGGTTGCGCTGGTCAATGGCACGCAGAACACTGTCCAGGCTAATCACCTGAGCATTGCCCGTGGTGACTAACCCGAAACAGAAACCTGTAAACAGTATCGTTATTTTAATGATGCACTTCATATACTTCCATTTTTCCGAATTTTCTGAGTTCATATTCTTTCGTCATCAAAAAGATGAGTGGGGTTACAAGCAAGATGTGCGTAGAGGAGGTGAGCACACCGCCAATCATCGGCAATACGATGGGCTGCATTACATCACTGCCTACACCCGTTGCCCACAACACAGGCACCAGGCCGAACAGGGCAACACTTACCGTCATGATTTTCGGGCGAAGACGCTTGGCGGCTCCGGCAATCACATACTCTTTTAACTCTTCCATGGAAATGGTTTCGCTTGAGTTGCCCCGAAGCTTCACCAATTGCTGCATGGCATCGTTCAGATAAATGATCATCACCACACCGGTTTCCACAGCAATACCAAATAAGGCGATGAAGCCCACGGCCACAGCCACGGACAAGTTCACGCCATAGAAGTACACCATGTAGGCTCCTCCAATCAATGCAAAAGGCACGGTAATCAAACTAAAGAATGCTTCGCGAATGGATTTGAAAGCGAGGTAGAGAGAAACAAAGATGATGAGCAGCACGATGGGCAAAATCATCATTAAAGTTTGCTGCCCGCGAATCAGGTTTTCATACTGGCCGCTCCACTCTACGTAATATCCGTTGGGCATCGTTCCCATTTTAGTGTTAAGAGTTTCAATCGCTTCTTTTACAGTGCTGCCTAAATCGCGGTCGCGCACATTGAAGAGCACAGCTCCGCGCAGCATGGCGTTTTCCGATGTAATCATCGGTGGGCCGTTTTCAAATTTTATGGTGGCAACTGACGAGAGCGGAATAGTGCCTAATGCGGGTGTTTTGATTGGGATTCTATTGAATTGCTCGATGCTGTTTCTGTAATCTTGTGCAAGCCTTACGCTGATAGAAAACCGTTGACGGCCTTCGATGGTTTGGCCGATGGGAGAGCCTCCGATAGCAGACTCCACAATCATGTTCACATCGTTCACACTTAAACCATAGCGGCCAAGTGCCTCACGGTTTATGTCAATGGTCAGATACTTTCCGCCTGTGATAGGGTCGACATATAAATCTTTCACGCCAGGAATTCCTTCCAATGATTTCTTAACTTTTTCCGACAGCACATAAATGCTATCCAGATTTTGTCCATATACTTTTACCCCCACATCGGTGCGAATACCCGTAGCCAACATGTTGATACGGTTGATGATTGGCTGTGTCCAGCCATTCACTACTCCGGGTATCTGCATCTTGGCATCAAGCTCATTAACAATATCCTTTTTGGTTATGCCTTCACGCCATTCTGATTTTGGCTTGAGCATGATAATAGTTTCGATCATGCTGATGGGAGAGTTATCAGTAGCAGTGCTGGCACGACCTGCTTTGCCTAAGACCTTATCCACTTCAGGCACGGATTTGATAATCTTATCCTGCACCTGGAGGATGCGCTTGGCTTCTTCGTTGGAAACATCGGGCAGTGTTACCGGCATGAACAAAATGGATTGCTCATCCAAAGGCGGCATAAATTCTGAGCCAAGGCTCATCAACAGTGGAATACTTACCAACAAGGCCAGTATGTTAATCCCAATTGTAGTCTTGCGCCACTTCATACAGGCGCGTATGATGGGCTCATAGATTCTTTCGAGAAAGCGGTTAATCGGATTCTTGCTTTCATCCGTGAACTTTCCTTTCATAAAAAAGGAAATGATAACGGGTGCCAATGTTACCACCAGAAGCGCATCTACTAACATGATAAATGTTTTGGTATAAGCGAGTGGATGGAACAATTTACCCTCCTGGCCGGTAAGCATAAATACCGGAAGGAAGGACGTAATGATGATGATGGTGGAGTAAAATACCCCACGTGAAACTTGCTTGCTCGACTTCTCTATAATGTCAAGCCGTTCCTGCTCATCAATCTTATTGTAGTTGCGTGAAAATAATTTCTTAACCATAGCTTATTTCTTTTCTTCAGGGTTCAGTTCTGCAAAGCGATGCGAGAGATTTTTGTATGAGTTCTCGGCCATGATAATCCCATTATCCACAATCACACCGATGGCAAGCGCGATACCTGTTAGGGACATGATGTTGGACGTGACACCAAAAGCATTCAGCAAAATGAAGCTTGTGGCAATCGTAATAGGAATCTGAATGATGATGCTGGCTGCGCTCCGCCAATGGAACAAGAAGATAATTACCACCAGCGATACCACAATCATTTCTTCGATGAGCGTGGTTTTGATGGATGATATAGTTTCTTCGATCAGTTCGCTGCGGTCGTACATAATGTTGAACGCCATACCGTTGGGCAAGCCCTTCGCTACTTCATCCATCTTTTTCTTCACGGCCTTAATTACTTCATCGGCATTTTCGCCATAGCGCATCACCACAATGCCACCCACCACTTCGCCCTCACCGTTCGCATCGAAAATACCGAGGCGAGTTTCGCCCGTCATTTGCACCGTGGCAACATCGCGCACTTTTACAGCTGTTGTGTTTACGGTTTTGAGCGAAATATTTTCAATCTCTTCTACTGACTTGAGGTAGCCGGTAGTTTTGATGATATAACCGATGTCGTTGATTTCGAATTTGCGTCCGCCAGCTTCGTTGTTGTTATTGCGAACCGCCTGAATTACTTCGGGCACTGACAGATTATAGTAAATGAGTTTGTTGGGATTGAGGGTTACCTGATATTGTTTTTGGAAACCACCGAAAGAAGCAATCTCACTTACACCTGGTACATTCTGCAATCCGAATTTTACATACCAATCTTGCAACGCGCGTTGTTCGCCCAAATCCAAACCGGGTGCATCCAACGTGTACCAGAGAATGTGGCCAACGCCTGTTCCATCGGGGCCAAGCGTGGGCGTAACGCCTTGCGGCAACAGGCGCGTAGCATAGTTCAGTCTTTCCAAGACCCGCTCACGTGCCCAATACACATCCGTTTCGTCATTGAAAATCACGTAAACAAAACTCATCCCGAACATGGATGAGCCGCGTACATACTTAACCTGTGGCAAGCCTTGCAGGTTGGTGACCAGCGGATACGTAATTTGGTCTTCCATAATCTGCGGGCTGCGACCCATCCATTCGGTGAATACAATCACCTGGTTTTCGGATAAGTCAGGAATGGCATCAATCTTATTGATGCGCACTGAATAAATTCCCCAGGCGAATAGCCCGATGGCAACCAACAATACGAGAAAGCGGTTGCGAAGGGAGAATGAGATTAATCCTTCAATCATGATGTGGAAACTTAATAGAAATAGAAAATCAGAGGTCGCTTAGGTATAAAGCGACATTATGAAGAGTGAATACTCTTCAGGGAAGAAGAAAAATCAAATCAGAAAAACTTGGTGGGCAACCGTTAGGTCACACGCTCGGAACGGACTGTCGTAATTGAAGTGTTTTACTTTCGAGAGATAGTTAACCGGAATAATCTCTGAAAGAATAATTGCTGGAAGGACAATAGCTACAAAAGAAACCGGAGGAATACTTACTTCAGAGAAGGAGGCATTAAAATCTTCACCTTCATGCACGATGGCTTCATCATCGCAGCAAGAACTTTTTTCGTGGCGATGGCAAGGAGGAAGTTTTTTCTCTTTTTCGCAGCCCTCAGCCTTAGTAAACAACGCAATGTTCTGAACCTCGCCACTGCAAATGTGCATACCCACCATAAAACTGGTTGACGAAACGAATACCAGCAGGGCAAGTGTAAGGGATGTTATGGTGCGGAGGCTTTTCATTGCGCTGTCAAATGTAACGGATTTTTATTGGATTTGGGTTTATATATTTATGGTAAGGGTTTACATAATTCCATTGAATATGGAGGTAACAGTTAAAAAAAATCGCCCTATTCGAGTAATTATCTTCATTCAAACAGTAATTTAAAGGTTAACTGAATTTTATTTGCTGAATCCTCACGGCATTCAGAATTGCCAATAATGCCACTCCAACATCGGCAAACACAGCCTCCCACATGGTTGCCAACCCTCCCGCTCCGAGAATAAGTACAACTGCCTTTACTGCAAAGGCCAGACTTATGTTCTGCCATACAATCTGTTTGGTCTTTTTGCCGATGTTAATTGCCATTGGGATTTTTGAAGGTTTATCGTCTTGTATAACCACATCCGCAGTTTCTATGGTGGCATCACTTCCCAAGCCACCCATGGCAATGCCCACATCACTAAGTGCAACAACGGGGGCATCGTTTACGCCATCGCCTGTAAAGGCCACGGTACCACCTGTAGCTTTTATCTCTTTTACTTTTTTCACTTTATCTTCCGGCAGTAAGTCGCCAAAGGCGTTGTCAATACCCAGTTTTTCTGCCACAACTTTTACGACAGAGCTTTTGTCGCCACTGAGCATGGTGGTTTTCACATTAAGTTGATGCAGCGCTTTTATGGCCGATGCTGCATCTTCTTTTATTTCATCGGCAATCGTAATGTAGCCTGCAAATTTCTTGTCATAGCCAATGGCTATAACCGTGTAAACAATAGAAGCGAGATCTATATCATAGGCAATAGAGAATTTGTCCATCAGCTTAAAATTACCTGCCAACAACTCTTTGCCACCGATTATTGCGCGCAATCCATGACCTGCAATTTCTTCTACATTGGTTATTTCTATTGAACTGTCTACGGGGCCTGCATATTCATGTATTGCGGTTGCCACGGGATGCGTACTCTTACTTTCCAGCGCATTTACCTGACGTAGCACTTCGGCCTTATCGAAATTTTGCTTGATCACTACCTCTTGCACCTTAAAAACACCTTTGGTTAGTGTTCCGGTTTTATCCATCACAACGTTTTGGATACCTGCCATGATCTCAAGAAAATTACTTCCCTTAAACAAGATTCCATTTTTGGAGGCCGCACCAATACCACCGAAATAGCCAAGCGGAATGGAGATCACCAACGCACACGGACAAGAGATTACCAAAAATATCAAGGCACGATACAGCCAATCGCGAAATATATAGTCATTGACTGCGAAGTAAGGAATGATAATGATGAGGATGGCTAATGCTACTACTGCGGGAGTATAATATCGTGCAAACTTACGGATGAATAATTCGGTAGGAGCTTTTTGCGAGGCCGCGTTCTGCACCATGTCAAGGATTTTGGAAAGCTTACTGTCCGTGTAGGCTGTAGTTACTTTCACCAAGGCCACCGTGTTTAAGTTGAGCATACCAGCTAACACAATATCGCCTTTGTTTTTTGTATCGGGTGTGCTTTCCCCGGTAAGGGCAGCGGTGTTGAATGATGCGGTTTCCGAAAGAAGTTCGCCATCCAGCCCCAGTTTTTCTCCAGGTTTTAATTGGAGCACCGAACCGATACTGGCTTTTTCTGCTTTGATTGTTTTGGTTCGATTGTTCTCTACGACAGTTACCTCATCTGGTCGCTGATCAAGCAGACTTTTAATATTCAGTTTGGCACGTTTGACAGCAAGTGTTTGAAAAACCTCACCAATAGCATAGAACAACATCACTGCTACTCCTTCCGGAAATTCACCAATTGAGAAAGCGCCTATTGTGGCGATGCTCATCAATAAAAATTCAGTGAAGAACTCACCTTTTACAATAGCCTTGAATGCATCGTTCAAGACCGGGAACCCGACAGGAATGTAAGCGGCAACATACCATAAAACCCTAAGCCATCCTGTAAAGAATGGAGCGGTGATATAGTTGTCCATAGCAATTGCAGAAAGAAGCAATGCGAGACTTATGATCGGAGACCGAAACATTTTCAGGTTGCTCTCACCTGATGCATCATGTTGGTGCCCATCATCTTCTGTATACTTTTCTGCTTTGGCATTTATTTTGTCTTCCAGCGTACAGCAGGTCATGTGGCCATGCTCATCGTAGGTGTGCTTATGGTTGGAATCTGTGTTTATCATTGCGTGTCTCTGTAAGGTTTCAGTATTTCGGCAAGGTCATTTGGTATTTCCATTGGTTGTAGCGGAGGTACATTTGCTCCTCCCGTATTGCCAACGGGAATATTCCCCACAAATGACTTCACTCCACCAATTAGCAATCTTGGTATTTGTCCGAAAATTTCCCCGGTGTCTTTTATGGATATGCCAAACTTCAGCATGATCCAATGGACATGAGAATGTTCGTGCGGCCAGGGCTGACCAAGAATGTGCGCACGCTCCAAATGTCGCCATGCTACTTGAAGGTTTCCTTTGTCAAGCTCAGTTTTATAAAGTTCGAGTTCTTTGCGGTAATGAATCTTCAAACCGTCAGGCATGTTCCAGTAGAGTTTCATACGTCAAGTTTAATGTCCGTGTCCTTCTTCTTCGGTGTTTTTCATTTTTGAAAGAATGGTATAGGCATTCTTAACCGCAATTTGATTGGTTGCGATTTGAAAATCTGCTGGAAGAATGACTTCGGTATAACCCATTTCGCTATTGCCTATTTGAATTTCCATCATCCTGAAATGAAATTCTTTGTCATGTTCCTTTTGATCTTCATTTTCCAACGCGGTGTGCGGTTGTTCATTCAACTGATAGAAAATATATTTCTTTCCCTGGTAGTCAATGATGGCTTTGTCAGGCAAAGCGGCAACTTCCAGTCCTCCTGTTTCTACAATCGCTTTCAGGTACATGCCGGGAAGTAAATTGGTATCTTCTTTATCAATGTGACAATGGATGCGAATAGTTCGGTCGGGGCCTATCTCACGACCTAAGAGATAAACGGTTGCCATTCTTTCCTTCGTTTCATTGGCTAGTGTGAAGCGCACTTTCTGACCTATCTTGAGTTTAGGTGCGTCTTTCTCGAACACAGTAAGCTCCGCGTGAAGATGTTCGGTATCGACAATTTCAAAAAGGATGTCGCTTGGGTTAACAAATTTTCCGAGGTTAACATTTACTGCTGTAACGTATCCATTTATTGTTGAGTAAAGGCTGATGGTACTTGTCATAGCGCCACCTTCCAAGGCTGCAAGGTCAATGTTTATTACCTTTAGTTTCGCACGAAGACCATTCACTTTTGCCTGCCAACTTACAAATGATGTTTTAGCCTGCTGCAAAGTCTTTTGTGCGTTGACGTTCTCTTTGGCCAATTCCAGTTGTCTGTCGTAGTCGGCTTTTGAAAACTCAAATTGGTTCTTTGCTTCAATATAATCTTGCTGCAATTGAATGAAATCAAGGTTTTCTATTGTGGCAATTACCTGGCCCTTAGTTACCCTTGAACCCTGAAGCAAAGGTGTTGTTTTTAAAAACCCACCAAGTGGTACTGAAACACTTAGCATTTGCTGAGGTGGCACATCCAGTTTGCCGTTTACTTTAATAGTGCCGCTGATTTGTTTGTTTTCTACTTTCCCCAATTCAATCCCCGCTGTTTTATATTGCTCGGAAGTGAACTCTACGGTATTTTCTTCTTCCGCGTGGTGATCCTCTGTTACCGCTTCTTCTGCTGCTGTTTTGCTTCCACACGAGATAATCAATGCTGATCCGATAAAAGCAAAAAGTATGAGACTTATTTTATGTATGTTGTTCATGGCTATTCTATTTAAGTCCTGATAAAAATTCGATGTAAATAATACTTTGATTGTAATCATTCAAGGTTTGCAAATGACCTTCTTTAATGCTGATCGCATTGCGTACGCCAAGAAGGTAAACAGCGTAATCAATTTCCCCAGCCCGAAAACCAATTTGTGATTGCTTCAGTATGAGGTCTGCATTTGGCAAAGCGGATGCGCGATAGTAGTCGAGGCTGTTTTTATTTTTCGTGTATTGCTCAGCGGCTTGTTGCAATTGCCCAAGCAGATTGGTTTGAAAGTATTGATAGCTACTTTGCGCCTGTTGTTTCTTATATTCTGCAGCTTTCACTCTGCCTTGATAAGGGGCAAACCAAAGTGGTATTGAAATGCCTAGTTGAATACCGGAGAACCGATCTCCACTTGTGGCCATTTTTCCTGATCCAGTTTCGGTATCCACAGTGCCAATCAATGTCTGATTGAAGTATCCCACCAAAAGATCAGGAGCAAAATTGGCAGATTCAACCTTCTTCTGATGCTTTGCTACTTCTACCTGTTGGCGCATATAGGCCAATGATGGATTGGCGGCAAGGGCAGTAGTGTCGGGTGATTCCTTGAATAAAAGAGCAGTCAGCGGGCTTTCAGAAATCTCAGGAAGCACATCACTATTTAACAACGTTCTTAACTGCGTACGAAGTATTGTACTATTGGCTTCATTTTGACGAAGCTGGTTCTTGACGTCATTGCGTTGTGTTTCTGCTGTTGTCTGTTCAAGCAAATTTGTTTCCCCTGTTTTGTAGCGAAGGGATGCTGATTTAAGAAATCCTTCATAGATGCTGTCTTGCTGAAGTAAGAGATTGTGCCTTGCTTGGACAAAAGCTAATTGATAGTAAATTTGTTTTACCTGATATACCAATTCATTTTCGGTTGAGGCCTTCCTTAGTTCGGAAGAAGCAATCAAAGAACGATTAAGTGCACCCTGACTTCCGAGGGCTGCAAAGGGGATGCTTTGCGAAATTGTGAAGTTGTTGTCTTTCTTCGAATAGCTATTGTATTGACCGTACACCAAAGAGACATTTGTTTTTGGCAGGTCAAAAGATGTTTTCTTAAATTGTCTTTGCGACTGCACATCATAGTGGGCTGCCTTTATCCCCGAATTATTTTTCAAGGCAAGGTCAACCGCTTGGTCAATAGTAATTTTGCCTGATTGACTAAAGCCCACAAGAGAGGAAATCGTTAATAAGGCTGTGATTATCTTTTTCATAACGATGATTCGTTTAATTTTTTAGTACCAATCTTTTCAAAGTAGATGTAGAGGCAAGGCAGGACAATCAAAGTAAGTAGTGTTGAGCTTATCAAGCCGCCAATCACTACAGTAGCCAAAGGTTTTTGCACTTCCGCACCTGCGCTTGTTGCCAACGCCATGGGTAAAAATCCAAGTGAAGCCACTGCTGCTGTCATCAATACCGGACGAAGTCTGACTTGTGCTGCTTTTAAGACAATATCATTTAGAACAGTCATTCCCTCTTTTTTCAAGCGATTAAATTCTCCAATCAAAACAATTCCATTCAACACAGCTACTCCAAACAAAGCAATGAACCCGATGCCTGCCGAAATACTAAAAGGCATACCACGCAGCAACAAAGCAAACACACCACCTATTGCCGACATTGGAATGGCGGTGAAGATTAGCAGAGATTGTTTTACGGATTGGAACGTGAAGAATAATAACAGAAAGATGAGCAATAGAGCTACGGGCACTGCAATAGCTAAACGTGCCTGTGCTTTTTCGAGATTTTCGAACTGACCACCATAGGTAGGATAGTATCCCGGAGGGAAATCAATTTTCACTTCAATCTTTTGTTGAATTTCTTTGACAATGCTCGCCACGTCTCTACCTGCCACATTGAATCCAATAATTATTCTTCGCTTGGCATCTTCTCGCTGAACCTGATTTGGACCAATTTTGAATTCAACTTCCGCTAATTGCTTTAGTGGAATTTGTTCGCCCTTTGGAGAAGTAACAAAAAGGTTGCGAACATCTTCAATACTTTGACGATTTTGAGTAGCCAATCGAACTGTAAGATCATAACGCTTTTCTCCTTCGTAAACTATTCCTGCGGCTTGTCCTGCAAAGGCAGCGTTAATTGTCTGGTTAATTGTTTCTATAGCCAATCCATATTTGGCTACTTCATCGCGATCGATATTGATTACAATTTGAGGAAGTCCCGTTACTTCTTCCACATATAAGCCGCGCGTACCTTCGACCGTGTTCACGATACTTCCAATCTGCTCAGAGAGATCCGTAAGAACACTTAGGTCTTCACCAAATATTTTTATGGCTACATCTTGACGCACTCCCGTCATTAACTCATTGAAACGCATTTGGATCGGCTGTTGAAAACCATAGGTAACTCCGGCCACTACTTCGAGTTCTTCTGCCATCTTTTCTGCCAGCTCCTCACGTCCATGAGCTTTTGTCCATTCACTCTTATCTTTTAGAATGATCATGAGGTCGAAAGCTTCAATCGGCATGGGGTCTGTCGGAATTTCTGAGGAGCCAATTTTAGCCACCACTTCTTTTACTTCGTCTGGAAATTCGCGAAGGATTACATCAGCACTTTTGCTGGCGGCATCTATTGTGTATGACAAACTGCTCCCTGTGAGTACGCGTGTCTCTACTGCAAAGTCGCCTTCTTCCAGCGTTGGCAAAAACTCTCCACCCATATTCATAAACGTGATGAGACTTGTCAGAAATAAAATAACCGATGATGCAATCACGATCATCTTATGTTTTAAAACGCCATGCATGACAGGCGTGTATAAACGATGGAAGAAATCCATCATCCGATCTGATAAATTTCTTTTGTGTTGAGGGTTCTTACTTAAGCAAAGAGCAGACATCATGGGCACATAGGTAAGTGACAAAACAAATGCGCCAAGGATGGCAAACGCAACAGTCTGTGCCATCGGTTTGAACATCTTGCCTTCGACACCCACCAATGCCAGGATAGGCAGGTAAACAATCAAGATGATAATTTCACCAAAGGCTGCTGATGTTCTTATCTTAGATGCAGACTCATACACTTCTAAGTCCATTTCTTCCTGCGTTAGCCGGACGGATCTGCGTAGCCCCAGATGGTGCATGGTGGCTTCTACGATAATTACCGCACCATCTACAATCAAACCAAAGTCAATTGCACCTAAACTCATCAGGTTACCGGAAACGCCAAAGACATGCATTAGCGAAACTGCAAACAGCATGGCTAAAGGAATGACAGAAGCTACTATTAACCCAGCCCTGAGATTACCGAGGAATAAGACTAATATCAGGATTACAATTAGTGCTCCTTCAATCAGGTTTTTTTCCACCGTTCCAATGGCACGGCTCACCAATTGACTTCTGTCCAGAAAGGCTTCAATTTCAAGTCCTTCGGGAAGTGTCTTTTCAATTTGCTTGATGCGTTCCTTTACCCGGTTAACCACTGCGCTTGAGTTCTCGCCTTTTAACATGAGTACGATCGCACCAACCACTTCTCCTTCACGATTATAGGTCATGGCACCAAAACGGTTTGCGTGACCAAAACCAACCGATCCAACATCGCGAATGAGTACCGGGATTCCAGTGCTTGTGTTTTTTACTACAATCTTTCCTATATCATCAGTTGAATTGATCAAACCTTCACTTCGGATGAACCATGCGTTGGGTTTTTTGTCAATGTATGCCCCTCCTGTATTTTGATTATTTCTCTCCAGTGCGGAGAATATTTCTGCTATGCTTAAATTTTGACTGTGCAGTTTATCCGGATCAAGTGCAATTTCATATTGCTTTAAATAGCCACCGAAACTGGCAACATCAGCCACTCCAACGGTTCCAAGTAATTGTCTTCTTACAATCCAATCTTGAATGCTACGCAACTCCATTGCGTCAAACTTTTCTTCAAATCCCTTTTTCGGATGTATGATGTACTGATAGATTTCCCCAAGGCCTGTTGTTACAGGTGCTAATTCAGGAGAGCCAACACCGGGAGGGATAAGTTTTGTCGCCAATGAGAGTCTTTCGCTGACTTGCTGACGTGCCCAATACACATCTACATTATCGTGAAAAACAATCGTTACTACGGAAAGACCAAATCGTGAAAAGCTTCGAATCTCTTCTATATCTGGAATAGTTGCCATTGTTTGCTCTACTGGAAACGTGACAAGCCGCTCAATATCCAAAGCGGACTGTGAGGGTGCTACCGTTATAATCTGAACCTGGTTATTTGTAATATCAGGAACAGCGTCTATGGGGAGTTGAGTTATTGAATAACCACCCCAAACAATCAAGGCAAGTGTAAACA
>ERZ761602.3080-NODE-3080-length-24459-cov-10.149238_pt1 | contig 24459 bp, 22 predicted proteins | sample MGYA00512165_ERZ761602 | MGnify/ENA primary metagenome ERZ761602 (study PRJEB28899, sample SAMN02445085) | bioreactor sludge metagenome | biome: EBPR sludge; isolation source: Thorneside wastewater treatment plant | place: Australia: Brisbane, Thorneside...
AAGACCGATGGATACGGCACACTTGCCTGCGGCGATGGCTGGAACTTCGGCCTAATCTGCGAGGAGGCGACCGTCACGGGCTTCTCGGACTCGGCCTACGTATTCACCGGATACGACCTGAAATGTGAAGGTCGTACACCACCGAAGGCGACTCTGAAGCTCAACGAGACCAGCTTCACGGACTTTTTCAAAGGTGCAGAGGCACTCACCAAGTTGGAAGCGACGGATGTTTCCACTTCCTCGTCCGGAGCGAAAGACAGGTGGAACGCAGTCGGGGCGAACGTGAGCCTCGATATCAAGGTCAGGAGCTACGGGGTCCGCGACGTAGACGACACCAAGACGGTTCTCAAGGAGAAGCTGGCGCCAGAGGCAAACAAATTCGGAGAGGCCTTTGTGATGGTCTACAACGAGGACACGATCGACTGTGATGTTGTCATCTACTCGGAACACCGAAAGACCACCTCATCCGGGGGCACGGTTACCAACTGGACCACGTCGAGCACCATCCCCGACAATGGCCTGAACCTGCAGGACGCAATGACTCATGAGTTCGGCCACTGCCTGGGTTTGGGCGATCAGACATCCTCGACACACTCCGCGAGCATGATGACTCAATGGGGTTTGGGGGAAACCAGGAACGTGCTCTCCTCAACCGACATCGACGCCCTGAAGTTCCTCTACCCCCCAAGCTGAGCCCGCAACACCTCCACCTGCCGAACCACCTCGCTCCAGGCCGTCCCGCCCAGGCTGCTCCGCCGCTCCACCGCCGCCTCGGGCCGCAGCCAGTCCAGCGCGTCCGCCTCGAAAGCCGGATGCGCCGCCTTCAGCCGACCCAGATCCAGCCCGTCCAGCCCCTGGCCGGCTTCCTCGCACTCGCGCACGAGCTGCCCGACAACATGGTGAGCCTGGCGAAACGGCAGCCCTCGCCCGGCGAGGTAGTCGGCCAGCTCGGTCGCCAGCAGGGGATCCCCCTCCAGCGAGGGCCCCGGCAGCACCGTCAGGTCGGACCAGCAGCCCGCCATGGCCCGCACGCAGGCCCGGGTGGTGTCGAGCACGTCGAACAGAGCCGGGCGATCCTCTTGCAGATCGCGGTTGTAGGCCAGGGGCAGGGCCTTGGTCAGCACCAGCAGGGTCTGCAAGGCGCCGAAGACCCGCCCGGTCTTGCCCCGCACCAGCTCGGCGGCGTCGGGGTTGCGCTTCTGCGGCATGATGCTGGAGCCGGTGCTCCAGTGCTCGGAGAGGCGCACCCGGCGGTACTCGGGGGTCGACCAGAGGACCAGCTCCTCGGCCATGCGGGAGAGGTGGCCGGCCAGGATGGCGCAAGCCGAGACAGTCTCGCCGAGGTGGTCCCTGGCGCTGACGGCGTCCATCGAGTTGTCCAGGGGAGACCCCCGGAAGGAGATGCGAACCGCCTGTCGAATTCACTTGACCGCCTCCACGAGATCGTGCAGCCTACCAATGGGTTGGAAAACCCAACTCTCCTCAGCACGTTCCACCGGAGGTCATCATGCTCCCCCCCCCCGCAACTCCCGCTTCTACCTGATCATCCTGGCTGGCCTGATGGGCATCCTGGCATCCGGCCCAACGGACGCGTCTCGTGGGGAGCACCTCCGATCGCTCGATCAAGCGGCTGACCTGACCCTCCAGCGGGTACCCGGCTCCTGGGTCTACGGGCCAAAGGCCGTCTGGACCAATGGAACCACCAGCCCTCCGCTCTTTGTGCCCCTGAGCGAGCCCGTGGAAAGCGCGGGCTTGATCAGCGCCCGTCTCTCGACCGATATGGAGTCCAACTCAGGCGACTGCCAGATTCGACCTGCCCTTCGCTACTCGCCGGACGGCGTCTCGTGGGGCAGCCCGAAGGAGATCGTCTCAGCCTGGGTCTCGACCAACGGTCCCTCCTACGGGGAGAGCTACATCGACCTCACGTCGCTGGGTGGGACTCCTGCCAAGACCTACGTTCAGTTCGGCGTCCAGACCCGCAACGGGACGGCCGGGGACATCCAGATGTGCCTCGCCACCATCCGGGTGGAGCCCAAGGAGCGGCTGTGATCGCCGCCCTGCTCGGTGCCCTGGTGCTGGGCTGTGCCAGCAGCGCGGCGCCGACGGCGCAACCGAATCCGACCGCGCAGCCGGATCCGACGGCGCAGCCGGATCCGACGGCGCAGCCGGACCCGGCGGGGCCCCTGCCTACCTGGCAGGAGTCGGGTCTACCTTGGCGGGTACCGGAGGAGTTTTTGACAGAACGGCGGGTTGAGGTTCTATGCACCGCCACCCTTGCCTTCATCGGGACGATCGTGGAGGCGCAGGGCTTCTGGGGTCGCGACAGGATTTTCGATCCCCCACTTCGACAGAAGGACCGGATCTTGACGGAAACTACATTCGCAGTCGAACGGGTCATCGTCGGAGACCCTGGAGCTCGGTTCACCGACATCTTCATGGGTGGACGTGTGCCCGAGGGTCGGATGGACGCCAGCCACCTGCCATTTCCGGAAAAGGGCCGGAGGTACGGGATGGCATTCGACCGGAGAACCTACGAGGGCAAGCTCCTAGCGAACGAAACGGGCGCGGAGTGGGGGCTCAGGGACTGGGTCGAGCTCGATCCCCAGGCACCGCTCCCCAGCGAGAGCCGACTGCAGGCTGAACGAGACCGGATCTGCCAGAGGCGGACGCCGTGAAGCGGATCGCGTTGCCCATGGTCGCCGTGCTGGCCGGCTGTGATGGCGGCAAAGGCACCGAACCGCTGTGCGAATACTCCACCCCCACAGGCTTCTCGGACGACACCTACGCCTTCCACGACACCAACTTCGCCTGCGAGGGGCTGCCCTCGAAGGAGTCCTTCAGGGTCAACGGGACCTCATTTAGCGACTTCTTCTCCAGCGCTACCGCGCTCACCTCTCTCTCCGATTCGCAAGTCGAGGACGCCATCGACAGCGCCTTGGCTAGTTGGAACCGTATTCCGGCAGGGGTGAACCTGAGCGCCGAGGTGAAAAGCTCCGGCGTCGTCAAGGATGATGAGGACAACGTCATCGTCATGGAGACTCTGTCAGAATACGAGTTGACACCCGCGCGCGCGTACCGATACATCTACAAGGAATCGAACGTAAGCTGCGACATCGAGATCTACACCTCCTATCGTCCGACCCCATCAGCAGGTGGCACGGTGATCCGCTGGGCAGTCACAGATCCCGCTCCAAGCGACGGACTGCGCTTGGAAGATACGTTCGCGCACGAGTTTGGGCACTGCCTGGGCTTGGACCACCCCGGAAGCAACCACGACGACAGCATCATGAAGTCATGGTGGTTCCGCCATTCTGCTCGATCCCTTTCCGTGACCGACATCGAAGCCCTGAAGTTCCTCTACCCCCTCTGAGCCCGCAGCACCCCCACCTGCCGAACCACCTCGCTCCAAGCCGTCCCGCCCAGACTCGTCCGCCGCTCCACCGCCGCCTCGGGCCGCAGCCAGTCGAGCGCGTCTGCCTCGAAAGCCGGGTGCGCTGCCTTCAGCCGACCCAGATCCAGGCTGGAGAGATCCGTCCCGGCCTCTTCGCACTCCCGGACGATCTGCCCGACGACATGGTGCGCCTGCCGAAACGGCAGCCCCCTGGAGGCGAGGTAGTCCGCCAGCTCGGTCGCCAGCAGGGGATCCCCCTCCAGCGAGGGCCCCGGCAGCACCGTCAGATCGGACCAGCAGCCGGCCATGGCCCGTACGCAAGCCCGGGTGGTGTCCAGCGCATCGAACAGCGCCGGGCGATCCTCCTGCAGGTCGCGGTTGTACGCGAGCGGCAGGGCCTTGGTCAGCACCAGCAGGGTCTGCAATGCCCCGAAGACCCGCCCGGTCTTGCCGCGGACCAGCTCGGCGGCGTCGGGGTTGCGCTTCTGGGGCATGATGCTGGAGCCAGTGCTCCAGTGCTCGGAGAGGCGCACCCGGCGGTACTCGGGGGTGGACCAGAGGACCAGCTCCTCGGCCATGCGGGAGAGGTGGCCGGCCAGGATGGCGCAGGCCGAGACCGCCTCGACGAGGTGGTCTCGGGCGCTGACGGCGTCCATGGCATTGTCGAGGGGGGCCTCGAAGCCCAGCAGCTCGGCGGTGCGGCGGCGGTCGATCGGGTGCGGGGTGCCGGCCATCGCGGCGGCGCCCAGCGGGCAGCGGTTGATACGGCGGCGGGCGTCCTGCAGGCGCTCGCGGTCCCGGGCCAGCGCCCAGGCGTGGGCCAGGAGCTGGTGGCCCAGCCAGATGGGCTGGCCGCGCTGCAGGTGGGTGCAGCCGGCGACGAGCTGGCGCCCGTCGGCCTCCACCCGGTCGAGCAGGGTGGAGATCAGCCCGGCCAGCTCGACATCGAGCGCGTCGACCTGGCCGCGCAGCCAGAGGCGCACATCGGTGGCGACCTGGTCGTTGCGGCTGCGGGCGGTGTGCAGCTTGCCGGCCACCTCGCCGATGAGCTCGTGCAGGCGGGTCTCCACCGCCATGTGGATGTCCTCCAGCTCGATGCCGGGGACGAAGCCGCCGGCCTCGCCCCGCTCACCGGCTTCCAGCTCCAGACCGACCCGATCCAGGCCCTCGCAGAGGCGCTCGGCCTCCTCCAAGGTGATCAGGCCGACCTCGCCCAGCATCCGGGCGTGGGCCTTGCTGCCGAGGATGTCCTCACGCCACATCCGCAGATCGGTCGAGAGGCTCTCGCCCAGGCGCAGCATCTCCTCGGCCGGGCCCTGCTGGAAGCGGCCGCCCCACAGCGCCATGCTCAAGCCCCCTTGCGGGCCGACTCTTCGGCGAGGGCCGCCGCCCGCCGGACCTGGGCGACCGTCTGGTAGGAGAGGGCGTAGAGGTCGATGAAGCCCTTGGCGGCGGCGCGGTCGAAGGTGTCGCCGTGGCTGTAGGTGGCCAGGCCCTCGTCGTAGAGCGAGAACGGGCTGCGGCGGCCGGTGATGCGGGCCAGGCCGGCGCTGACGCGGATGCGGACCTCGCCGGTGACCGGCTGCTGGGTGTGGTCGATGAAGGCCTGCAGGGCGTCGCGCAGGGGCCCGAACCACAGGCCGTCGTAGATGATGTTGGCAAAGTCCATGCTGACCTTGCGCTTGTAGTTGAAGGTCGGCCGGTCCAGCGTGATGCGCTCCAGCTCGGTGTGCGCCATGTGGATCAGCGTCGCCGCCGGGGCCTCGTAGACCTCGCGCGACTTCAGGCCGACCACGCGGTTCTCGACCATGTCGATGCGGCCGACGCCGAAGGTGCCGGCGAGGTTGTTCAGGTAGGTGATCAGCTCGACCCCGCCCATCGGGCGCCCGTCGATGGCGACGGGGATGCCCTGCTCGAAGCTGAGCACCAGCTCGACGCTGCCCTTGGCGGCGTGGCTGGGGTCGCGGGTCATCAGCCAGGCGTCGGCGGGGGGCTCGGCCCAGAGCTCCTCCATCTCGCCGCACTCGATGGCGCAGCCCCAGATGTTCTGGTCGATCGAGTAGGGCTTGGCCCGGGTGATCGGGATGGCGATGCCGCGGGCCAGGGCGTAGTCGACCTCCATCTCGCGGGTGACCAGCTCCCACTCGCGCAGCGGGGCGACGATGCCGAGCTGCGGGGCCAGGGACTTGCTGGTCACCTCGAAGCGCACCTGGTCGTTGCCCTTGCCGGTGCAGCCGTGGGCGATGGCGTCCGCGCCGTGCTCCAGGGCGACCTCGACCAGGCGCTGGGCCAGCAGCGGCCGGCCGAGCGCGGTGTGCAGCGGGTACTGCCCCTCGTAGAGCGCGCTGGCCTTGACCGCCGGCCAGATGAAACCGTTGACGAAGCGCTCGCGCAGATCGTCGACCACGGCGGTGACGGCGCCGGTGGAGAGGGCCTTCTGCTTGACGGCAGAGAGGTCGTCGCCCTGCCCCAGATCGCCGGTGTAGGTGATGATCTCGGCCCCGTAGTTCTCGCGCAGCCAGGGCACCATCACGCTGGTGTCCAGGCCGCCGGAGTAGGCGCAGACGATCTTCTTGTAGGTAGTGGGGCTCATGTTCATTCTCGACGGGAGGGAGAGGGGGTCAGGATTCGAGGCCGTCGGTCAGGGCCAGGATGGCGGCGACGATGGCGGGGCAGCGCTCGGGAGAGGAGGGGGCGATGAAGACCGTATCGTCCCCAGCGATGGTGCCGAGGATGTCGTCTTCGTCGAGGGCGTCCAGGAAGCCGGCGACCCCCTCGGCCCGACCCGGCAGGGTCCGCAGCACGACCAGCTGGCCGTTGGTGCGGACGTCGAGGATCTCCATCCCGACGACCTCGCGCAGGGCCGACATGTAGCGGGTGCGCTGGTCCAGGGTGTAACGCGGGCCCTCGGGGCCGCGGGTGCGGACCACGCCCAGGTCGCGCATGTCGCGGGAGAGGGTGGCCTGGGTCACGACCACGCCTCGCTCGGCGAGCAGGCGCAGCAGCTCCTCCTGGCTGCCGACCTCCTCCGACTGGAGGAGTCGGCTGATCAGGACGCGGCGCTGGCTTCGATCCGACATGCGAGGGCTCCACCACGAGGGCGGCGGCCTATACACCCTCTTGCATGTTCATTCAAGCCACTTCCGACTCGCGGGGCGGCGGGTTGCGCTCCTTCAGGATGCGCTCGATCTCCGGGTGCAGGCGGTAGTAGGTGAAGACCTCCCCGAAGGTGTTCTTCCACTGGCGGACCCGCTCGCGCGAGACCCCGAACTCGTCGGCGATGACCTGGCCGCTCTCGGTGCTGCTGAGCGCGTCCAGCAGCCGTCGGAAGCGGGTCCGCCCGTAGGTCCGGATGAAGTTGCGGGCGACTCGTTGACGTGTTCGTGCAGAGCTCGTCGACATCTGGTGTGTTCCCTTCCTCAGTGGTGTGGCTCGAATCAGGTTCAGCGGGGTTGCGAGCAGGAGCGTCGAGCCATCCTCCACATGCAAATTGCCCCATTTCCGTTGACGTGTCAAACCCCCACGGCCCCGTGGAACGCCAGAGATCACCGGAAACACTGATGAAATCTCGCTCATCTACCCAAAGCCACGTGGAACTTTTCCCCGGGTTAGCCGGGTAGCCCCACCCTCTCCCGACCGGACCTCTCCCCATGACCGCCCCGCGCAAGACCCGGATCGTCGCCACCATCGGCCCGGCCAGCCGAGACCTCGACATGCTCCGCCGGCTCCTGCAGGCGGGGGTCGACGTCTGCCGGATCAACTGCTCCCACGCCGACGCCGAGGCCATCCGCACCGATGTGGCCCGCATCCGCCGGGCGGCGATGGAGCTGGACCGCCACGTCGCCATCCTGCTGGACCTGCAGGGCCCGAAGATCCGCACGGGGCCGGGCCGTCCGGTCGAGCTGGCCGCCGGCAGCACCCTGACGGTGCACATGGACGACCGCTTCGAGGCCGCCCAGAGCGAGGCGGGCGCGGACGTCGGCACGACCTGGACCCGGATGTCCATCGACGTGCGGGCCGGCGAGCGGGTGCTCTTCGCCGACGGTGCCCTGTCGGGGGTGGTCTCGGCCGTGCGGACCCGGCCCGGCCCCCAGCCCGACGAGGTCGACATCCGCATCGACGACGGCGGCAGCCTGGGCAGCCACAAGGGCATCAACATGCCCGACAGCGACATCCGGGCCCCGGCCATGACCGAGAAGGACAAGGCCGACCTGGCGGTCGGGCTGGCCGCGGGGGTGGACTACGTCGCCCTCTCCTTCGTGCGCAGCGCGCAGGACATCGTCGACATCAAGGCCCTGCTGGCCGAGCTGGGGCACCCCGACACGCCGGTCATCGCCAAGATCGAGAAGCCCCAGGGGGTCGAGGCCATCGACGAGATCCTGGCCCTGACCGAAGGCATCATGGTGGCCCGCGGGGACCTGGGCGTCGAGATCCCGCTGGAAGAGGTGCCGGTGGTCCAGAAGCACCTGATCCAGCGCGCCAACGCCCTCAACCGGCTGGTCATCACCGCCACCCAGATGCTGGACAGCATGGAGCGCAACCCTCGCCCCACCCGGGCCGAGGTCACCGACATCGCCAACGCCATCGTCGACGGCACCGACGCCGTCATGCTCTCCGGCGAGACGGCCTCCGGCCGCTTCCCGATCCAGGCGGTCCAGGTCATGGACCGGGTGGCCCGCTCGGTCGAGGCCAGCGCCTTCATGCGCCTGCCCACCCTGGAGCACCTGCCCGCCCTGGACAGCGGCCGCGGCACCGTCACCCGGGCCGCCTGCTACGCCGTGCGCGACAACCCGCGGGCCCTGCTGGTCTTCACCTGGTCCGGCAAGACCGCCCTGCTGGCCAGCAAGAGCCGCCCGCCCATGCCGATCTACGCCTTCACGCCCGACCCGCGGGTCTGCGACCGCCTCAGCCTGGCCTGGGGGGTCGTGCCCCTGCGCATCCCCGAGCTGAACAGCTTCGACGACCAGATCGCCGCCGCGGAGAAGGCCCTGCTGCGGCGGGGGCTGGTCCAGGACGGCACCGAGGTCGTGGTGCTGGCGGGGGACGGGCCGCTGCGCGGGGGGAACACGCTGATGAAGCTGGAGACCGTCGACGGCAAGGCGACGGGGCTGACCTAGGCCAACCCCAGACGCCCCCCCAACGGCAGCACCACCGGCTCGCTGCCGGCCCGCCGGATCTCCTCGACGAAGCCCGGCAGGTCCACCCCCGGCAGCAGGTACGGCGCCTGCTCGAAGGGCGTGGCGAAGAGATCCCAGTGGCAGGCGACCACCAGCCGCGGCCGCAGGAAACGCACGGCGTCCTCGACGTAGCGGGGCCGCCAGGCCCGCCCGATGGCGCAGAGGCAGAGCACGTCGACGGGGCCCACCGACGCGAGCTGCTCGTCGAGGAAGTCAGCGCTGTCGATGTGTACGAGGCGCAGGCCGCCCAGCTCGACCAGCCAGTTCAGCACCAGCCCGTGCCGCAGCTCGCGCAGCCGCGGCGGCCAGGACGGCGGCGAGAGGATGTCGCCGGGCAGGCTGACCCGGTTGAAGTAGACCCGGCCGTGCTTGCTGGGCAAGCCCTTGACCATGCCCGGCCCGCTGGCGATCTCCTCGCCGCCCTCGGTCACGCGGATCTGCGACTCCGGCAGGCCCGCGGCTCGCCCGCACATGGCCACCGCCGGCGAGCCGATCAGCCTCGCCCCGGTGTGGCGGCAGAGGGCCGGCGCATCCAGCACATGGTCGTAGTGGGCGTGCCCGACCAGGACGTCGTCGGCCCGCGGGATCAAGGCCCGGATCCGCGCCTCGTCGGGCTCCAGGCGTGAGAAGACCGTGTCCCACAGCCCCGTGCGGGTGACGAAGGGATCGATCACCAGGGTGTGCTGCTGGGCCTCCAGCACGAAGCCGGCGGTGCCGAGGTAGCGCAGCACGGCCCGATCCGAGGGGACCGGGGCGCGCGAGTGGTAGAGGGCCGGATCGACCGTGGAGAGGGGCAGGCGCATCAGCCGGGGTTGTCCGCCGCGCAGGCCGCCGAGCCGCAGAAGTGCTCGACCACGCCGGGGTCCACCGGGTCCAGGAAGCGCTGGATCTGCTGCATCGTGCCCTCCCAGTGCCGCGGCGCGCCGTGGGCCCCGCTGACCGGCGAGGGCCGGTTGACCGGGTCGGGGACGCCGACCTGGGGGTCGAACTGGGCCAGGGCGGGCCCGCTCAGGGGAGCGGCGGCCAGGGGGAGGTCCCAGGGCTCGCTGTGCGAGGGGCTCAAGAGCGTGGCGCCGGCGGCGCGGGCGAGGCTCTCGGTCGTGATGTTGGGGACCTGCTCGTCGCCCATGCTCTCTTGCCAGAGCACGCTGCGGCCGCGCAGGTCCTCGCCGTAGCCGGCCGGGTCGGCCTCGTCCCAGAAGAGCTGCATCGCCGAGTAGAGCACCTGCCGATCGGCCGGGCTCTCGTACCCGAAACCGACCAGCTCCTCGAAGGTCGGCCAGTTGCTGCTGCGCTCCAGCATCGTCGACCAGGAGCTGCCGCCGACGTGCAGCACGCCGTGCGGGATGGTCGGGTCCAGGGCCATCAGGATGGCGCCCTCGATGCCGCCCAGGGAGATGCCGTAGTAGCGGAGCGTCGTGGGGTCGGCGAGGCCCTCCAGCAGCGGATCGTCGAGCAGGCCCCCCTCGGTCACGAGCCGGCGCAGGGCGATGGTGTTGGCCACGCCCTGGGCCAGCTTGTCGGTCAGCTCGGGGATGCGGCTGATGTCGTTGCCGACGCCGACGGCCGTGATCAGGTCGCGCTGGCAGAGGCCCCGCCACTCCGTCGCCACCACGATGACCCCGGCCCGGTCGGCCAGCTCCAGCAGGGCCGAGGGATCGTCGTCCTCGCCCAGGTAGTCGGCGGGTGAGCTGAAGATGCCGTGGCCGAAGATCCAGACCGGCACGCTGCCGGGAGCGGCGCCGCGCACGCTCTCGGGGATGTGCAGGAAGAGCACGGCGTCGTCCTGGCCCTGGAGCTGGGCGAGGCCGTCCTGAAGCTGGAACTGGACCCCGTCGACCAGCCAGTTGTCGGTCGAGAAGCTGCCCTCGGCCTGCTTCCAGGTAGCGGGCGGCACCGAGTCGCCCTCGTCGAGGTCCGTCGTGCGCTGCCAGCTCCAGCTCGTCGGGGCCTGCACCTGCTCGGCGACCGCCCGGGTCGGGCGGGTGCCGTCGCCGACCGGGAAGTCGACGACCAGCGTGACGCCCTCGACGCCGAGCTCGTCAAGCCGGGCCAGCACCTCGTCGCTGCCCTGCTGCCAGCCCGCCAGGTCGGGGTGCGGGTTGCCCGCGGCCAGGTCCCGCCACCACTGCGGTCCGCTCCAGGCCTCGCCCTCGGCGGTGCGGACCTGGTCGGTGACGACGACGGCGACCCGGCGACCGAGGGGCATCGGCCGCAGCGGGCGGACCAGCAGGCGCGGGACCTCGTCGGCGCAGGCGGCGTCGCCCTCGGTCGTGAGGCACCAGGCGTCCAGCTCGGCGAAGACCGGCAGCCGAGTCCCCTCGTCCAGGTCCCAGAGCTGCACCGAGCCGGCCTCGCCCACCTGCTCGGGCGTGGGCAGGCTGCTGCGATCGAGCTCCACCTCGGGGTCGATCACGGTGGTCTGGACGTTGCTGAAGCCCTCTCGCCAGGCCAGCCGCTCGACGGGGAAGGGCAGGCCGCCCTCGACCTCCGGCAGCAGGCCCGCCGGGATGGCCAGCCGGCCGGCCTCGTCGACGAGGTGGGCGCTGGGGAAGGTGGCCAGAGGCGAGCGGGCCGCGCCCTGGGCGGGCTCCTTCGAGTCGGGCGAACAGGCGAGCAGCACCCACAGCAGCGTCATCTCTCAGTCCTCCCAGAGCGGCTTCTCGGTGCGCTTCGGCGGGCCCACCCGCTGGTCCGCGGGCAGGGCCAGCCCCGACCCGTAGCGCTCCAGCACCTTGGCTTCGGCGTCCGGAGCCGTCAGCATCGCGTCCAGCAGGTAGGCGGCGTTCAGCCAGCGCCCGGCCTGCTGCGCGTCGTCCGAGGCCATCACCCACTCGCCTCCCTCCCGGCTCTGGATCTCCAGGTAGCCGCGGATCGTGCCGTCGGTGACGGCCACCAGCACGCCCTTGGGCGGCAGCGGCGACGGGATGCCGCTGGTCTCCCCCTCGGGCAGCCAGGCCGTCTTGCACTGGAAGGAGCGCTCCCGCGGCGACTTGGGCGAGAAGACCAGGTGCGTGCGGGTGACGACGACCTCGGTCGCGCCCAGCAGGCGCAGCGCGCGCTCCAGCGAGGGGGAGGAGGGCATGTCGACCTCCTGCCGGCCCAGCAGGGGGCGCTGGTCGACCAGGGCGCAGCGCCGGTCCACCTCGACCAGGAGCTGGTGGCCCACCGTCCGGTCCTGCAAGGAAAGGCGCTGGACCTGCTCCAGCGCCGGCAGGTCCAGGTTGAGCTGGACGCCCTGGGCCCGCATCATCCCGTCCAGGACCACGAGGTCCTTGGCCCGCAGGGCGGCGTCCGCCGTCGCCGCGACCCAGGCGGGGTCCTCGGGGAGGGGGTTGGCCTGGAGCAGGGCGAGGCCCTCGGCACCCCGGAAGAGGTGGTTGGCCAGGGCGTCGCCCAGCATCCGGTCGAGGGCGGGGTCGGTCCCCTCGAACTCCGAGGCCGCCCGCGCCGCCTCGGAGACCTTGGCCTGGTCGCCCTCGGCCATCGCCAGCCGCAAGGCCTCGCGCCGGGTCTCCATGCCGGAGCCGCCGCAGGAGCTCACGCAGGCGAGGAGGAGGAGGGGAGCCATCCACTGCATCGGTCGACCCGGGTCGGGAGGGGGAAGGCCCATGGTATCCACCCCCGCCGCGGTCTGCGCGGTGCCCGGCCCCGATCAGCCGACCGGCAGGGCCGCTCAGCGCCCTGGCCAGAACCCCGGGAAGGGCTGCATCTGGCGGAAGGCGTGGCCCGGCGGGCCCTGCACCACCCAGGACGGGGTCCCGTCGGCCTCGACGAGGTGCATCGAGCCCAGGAAACCGAAGTTGACGATGCGCCGCCCCTCGCCCAGGTCGATGGCCTGCCCCAGGACCGGGTTGAAGGTGTCCGGCCCGAAGCCGTAGCTCCAGACCTCGCGCAGGACGCCCGCCTCGCGGTCGATCTCGTACTCGCTCGCGCCCGAGCCGGCCGGGTCCATCACGCTATTGAAGACCAGCAGCCGGTCCCCCTCCAGCAGGCTGGGATCGTGCTGGTGGTTGAGGGCCCGCGAGCCCTCCTCGACCTGGAAGCCCCGGCTGCCGTAGTGCTCGATGGGCTGGCCGGTGGCCCGGTCGACTCGGGTCACGAGGTCGACGTTGGCCATGCTCAGCAGGTAGGAGTCGCCCTCGTCCACCCGCTTGAGCGCGTTGCCGTGGGTCCAGTCGACCATGCCCGGGTACAGGCCGAGGGTCGGCTCGTCCAGGTCGGGCTCGAAGTCGGGCCAGTCCCAGACCGTGCCGATCCTGAGCTCGTCGCCTTGGGGAGCGCGCTCCACGATCGCGTCGCCGACCACCTCGTCGGTCTCGCCCGAGTCCGGGTCCGTGAACTCGCGGATGTCCAGCGCCAGCCAGGCCAGCGTCCCGTCGGGATGCTGGGCGAAGACGTGGTGAGCCAGCGAGGTCTGCACGTCCTCGATCACCTCACCATCCAGGTCGACCGAGCGCACCAGGCCGATGTCCTCCTCGAAGCGCGGGTCGAAGGAGTTGAAGCGCACCCGGTCCCCGTCCTGCCCCAGCTGGACGTCGATCGGCAAGGTCCCGGCGTCGGACTCCACGAACCAGCGGATCCGGCCCTGTCGGTCGAAGATCGCCACGAAGGGCCCTCCTCCCATGCTGGCCACCATCAGCTCCGGGCCCTCCAGATCGGAGGCCGCTTCCACCTCGACCGTCAGATCCGCCAGCCCCATCGGCAGGCTGCCGGTCTCGATGCTGCCCTCGCAGACCGCCGAGGGCCCCCGCCCGTCGTCGGCCCAGGCCGTCCACTCGACCTCGACCTGGGCGTAGGCCCCCCGCAGGGAGTGGGTGACCGAGGCCCCCTCGATCGTGTCCGTCCGCTCGTCGGGCAGCTCGGGGACGGCGTACTCCACCCAGCTCTGCACGGGCTCGGCGAAGCTGAGCCGGACCTGCGGGAGCAGGGTCATCGTCGGCGAGAGCGCGGCCTCGCAGGACAGGGACTCGAGAGGTTCGGAGCAGGCCAGCAGGGAGAGGAGCAGCAGCATCCCGCGCACGTAGTCCAACGGCCCCGCCCCGCCCACCTGCCCCGCCCCCCACCAGCCCAGGCTCGCGCGGCGGAATACACGCGCGCCGAGAGGGCGATGGCACGCAACCCGCCGGTTCGAGAGGAAGCCTTCGAGCGCCTGGACGGCGGGGGCCCGCTGGTCATCTCCTGCGAGCACGCCTCCAACCGCGTCCCCGCGCCGCTGCGCGCCGGTCCGGGCGACCGGACCTGGCTGGGCACGCACTGGGGCTGGGACATCGGCGCCCGCAGCTTCAGCCTGGAGCTGGCCCGCCTGACCGGCGCCAGCGCGCTGCTGGCCCGCTTCAGCCGGCTGGTCTGCGACGCCAACCGCCCTCCCGAGCACCCCGACCTCGTCCGCAAGGAGATCGAGGCGCACCGGCTAGGCTTCAACCGGCGCCTCGACGACCCCGAGCTGCGTCGTCGGCTGGAGCTCTACCACCACCCCTACCATCAGGAGCTGGACCGACTCACCGCCGCCACGGTGGCGCGCGGCCGTGGCTGCCTGCTGCTCAGCGTACACAGCTTCACCCCCGTCTGGGGGGTCGATCTGCGCTCCACCGAGATCGGCGTGCTCTACGACGACCACGAGGACCAGGCCTGGCGGCTGGCGAAGCGCATCCGCGGCCTGGGCTTCGACGCCGCCCTCAACGAGCCCTACTCGGGCAAGGCCGGCCTGATCTACGCCGCCGCCCGGCACGGCCGCGCCCACGGCGTGGTGTTCCTCGAGCTGGAGCTGAACCAGGCCCTGGTGGCCACGGCCGGCCGGGCTCGCCGCCTCGCGCGCCGCCTCGCCCCCGCCATCTCGACTCTGCTCCCCGCCGCCCCGCCCGATTGACGCGGGCTCGATCCGTCAAGAACCGGCGCTGCCGCTGCAAAGCCTGGGTCAAAGGGGCCCCGCATCGCGCTCGGCACCTTGACCGCGAGCGCGCGCAGCGGGTATTCACCTGGGGTTCCAGCCTCGGGTCTCGCGCGTCGCGACCGGGGCAGGGGCCCCTCCCCACCGGGCCCCGCACCTCTCGTCCGGCGTCACGCCAATGGAGATCACCCGATGTCACGATGGCTTGTGACCCAGGGAGACCGTCAGTTCTCGGTCGAAGACCTGGGTGAGCTCAAGAAGCTCGCCCAGAGCGGCAAGCTCACCGGGGGCGACATGGTCCAGCCGCCCGGCGCCAGCGACTGGCTCTACGCCGCCGAGCTGCCCGAGCTGAAGGGCCTGCTGGCCGCCAGCACCCGCCGGCACGATGACGACGACGACCTCCCTAAGGCCAACCGCACCCTGCCGATCATCGGCGTGCTGGTCGTGCTCCTGGCGGGCGCCGGCTACGGCTTCTACCACTTCGCCTCCAAGCTGCCCGACGCCCAGAACCTCGAGCTGCTCGGCACGGGCGGCCTCGGCCTGACCGAGATGCTGGTCACCTCGGACCCCGCCATGATGCGGGCCGAGCCCAACGACGGCGCCAGCGCCGCCGGCAGCATCCCCAAGGACAGCAAGATCGAGCTGCTGGCCAAGCGGGACAAGTTCTACCAGGTCAGCTTCAACGGCACTCAGGGCTGGGTCAAGGTCGACGACGTCATCCCCGCGTACTTCTTCGCCGACAAGGAGACCCGCGAGAACTACGACCCGATCTACAACGCGGATCGCTACGTCTTCGTCAAGAACGCCAGCTGGATGCAGCTGCCCGATCAGCGCCGGGACAACATCACGGTCTTCAACCTCGAGCTGGCCAACAAGAGCCGCTTCGACATGACCGACGTCATCCTGCTGGCCACCATCAAGGACAAGGGCGGCAAGGTGCTGGAGACCGCCGAGGTGCCGATCACCGGCGTGGTCAAGAGCTTCGACGACACCATGCTCGGCACCCTGGCCCCGCCCGAGGGCGACAAGGAGAGCCCGGTCCAGCTCATGACCCAGACCAGCTTCGACGAGCTGGCCAAGGAGGACGAAGAGCTGCACCTGCGCTGGACCCCCGGCATCGAGGTCAAGCTGAAGACCGAGGGCTTCGTCGAGGCCAACATCGACATGCTCCAGGTCCGGGCGGTCCCGAAGAAGATCTGAGCCGAGCTCAGGCTTCGACGGTGGCCTCGATCACCCGAAGCCGCAGCGCGCCGCGCCGCTTCTCGACGAACCAGGGGTCCAGGCCCGCTTCGCGCAGCTCCTGGCGGACCCGGCAGACCAGGACCTTGAGCTGCCGGACGGGCCCGTCCCGCCCCCAGACGCCGACCGCCACGTCGTCGTCGTCCATCCACCCTCGTCGCGTCTCTGGAACCCCCGCGGCGGCATCCTCGGCCCATCGGCGCGCCAGGAGGAACAAGAAGACCGCCCGGTTCTCGGTGCTGATCTCCACGGCGAGGTCCGACCCGACGACCTCTACCCGGGCCAGCGCGCCTCCCGGGGCATCGAGCGTCGCCACGACCCGGTAGGCGAGGTTGGTGGGCCCATCCACGATGGTCTGGACCGGTGAGGGCGGCAACAGCCGAAGCACGTACTCGCGGCCGGCCAGGGGGAAGGGCTGGTCGATCACCAGCTCTTCCATCTCGTCGCCCAGTCCTATCCATGCCTCGCTGGGGCCCTGCCGGATGATCGACGCGACGTAGGGCGGGCCGTCCGCGAGCAGAAGCTGACAGGAAGCATGGCTACCGACTCGCAGCGGGCTCGATGAGAGCAGGATGCGATGGCCCGAGGCCAGCTCTTCCAGGGCCAGCAGAGGCAGGGTGGTGTCCTCCTCCTGCTCGTGCTCGATGACCCGAAGAGAGTCGATGTGCCCCAGCCGAATGACCTGCCCGACCCCCACGACGGCGGTCTCCCGGACCGGCTCCCCGTCGATCTGTGTGCCGTTCTGGCTGCCCAGATCCTGGACCTGGACTCCCCCCTCGGCCTGCCAGATGGCCGCATGCCGGCGGGAGATCGAGGCGTCGGCCAGCACGATGTCGCAGTCCGGCGCCCTGCCAACCACGGTCGGGCGAGCGGTGAGCGGGTAGCGCGGACCCGGCGAGCTGTGGCCGATGACGATCAAGGCGAACAAGGGTCGACCTCCGCTCACCCGCTACCCCGACCGGGAGGGGCCGCGACAGTCGGCGAGACTACCGCGGCCCCAAGGAGTCAGGCGGACTCAGCGCTCGTCGACCACGAAGGCCGTGGTGGCCAGGTGCAGCGCGGCCCGGCTCTCGGTGCTGGCCTGGGCGGCCTGGGCGAGCTCGTCGATTCGAGCCGCGGTGTCGGCCCAGACGGCGGCCTGAAGGTCGGCCGTGGCGCTGGCGTCGAGCTGGCCGCTCCCGTCGACCTGCGCCTCGGCGGCGGCCTGCAGCTCGGCGGCCAGCTCGCTTCGCAGCCCCGACACCAGGGTCACCAGCGCCTCGGCCACGGTGGCCTCGTCCACCTCGGACTCCAGGCCCAGCTCGACCAGCAGCCCGGCGTCGAGGTCGTTCTCCACCAGCGCGTCGACCGTGCTGACGATCAAGGCCTCCGACCAGGCCTGAACCTCCACGATCCCGGCACCTCCGCTCTCGCAGGCCTCCGCGGCCGCCTCCAGCTGGCTGTGCAGCTCCACGGCCAGGGCCGTGCCGCCCTCCTCGCCGGCGGCCAGCACCCCCCAAGCCTCCGCCTGGGCGCGGGCCTCGACCTGGGCCGAGCTGTCCTGGTAGGCCTCGATCAGCGCGGCGCCTTCGGACTCGCTGCGATCCAGGGTCGCCTCGATCGCCGCCCGCAGGCTGGCTTCCACATGCGCGGCCATCGCCGAGCGGTCCACCGCGGCCATCCCCTCGGCCTCGAAGGCGGCGTCCAGGCCCATCGCCAGCTCGCTGGAGGTCTCGGCCGACTCGACATGCCCCAGCACCCGGCTGCTCAGCTCCGCGTCCAGCTCGACGCCGGCCTCGGCAGCCGCGTCGACCCGGCTGTAGTGGGCGACGATCAAGGCATCGGCGATCGAGGCGAACATGGCCTCCCCCGCTGCATTGGCGTCGTACCAGAGCTGGGCCGCCATGGCGGCGCTCCTATCGGTGCGGGCCCGAACCTCGGCCGAGCTGACGGTCTCGAAGCCGGAGTCTACGACCACCTCGGCCCAGACCATCGCCTCGACGGTGGTCTCGGCGCCGACCTCGCCGACCTCGACGACGGTGTCGCTGGTCGAGGAGGCGGTGCCGATGGTCGCGCCCACCAGGCTGCCCTGCGCGTCGAACAGCTCCACCAGGAAGGTGCGGGTCATGCCCTCGGCCTCGATCTCGAAGCTGCCGTCGGCCTCGATGCTGCCGCTGCCATGCACCTCGCGGAGGCCGTCCTCGTCGACGGACACCACCTGGGCCTCGGTGGCTGCGGACAGCTCACCCTCACCCTCCAGCGCGGCCTCGTCTCCCGCGACGGTCCCGCTGACGCGGGCCTTCTCGACGATCTCGTCCTCACCCTGGGTGAGGCCGGAGTCCTTGGGGTCCTTGGAGCAACCGATCGAGCCGGCCAGGGTGATCACGGTGATCAGGGAGATGGGGATCAGGACGTTCTTGGTCATTGCGTCTCCAGTGGGTTGAGGGCATGTGGAATGCCCACCAACACCATAGGAACGCCTCGGGGGACCGAGGTTGCATCAAGGTTGCGGGGCCGCCGGGACCTGCTCACCCAGCAGCCGATCGACCCCCCGGTGCACCGCGGCGGGGTCCAGCCAGCAGGCCAGCAGCCAGACCACGCTCCACGGAGCGGTGTCCGCCAGGCTCAGCGGGTAGAGCGCCAGCGCGCCAGCGCCGACCAGCACCAGGCTGGGCAGCCGCAGGGGGCGCCACCAGGGACCCAGCCCACCCACCAGGCAGAGCGCCACCAGGCCGATCCGGAGCGGCTCCAGCTCCGGCTCCCGGAGCATGGCCCATGCGGTGCCGAGGAAGAGCAGGCTGGCCGCGGCTCGGCCCAGCGTGAGCGACCACAGCGGGCCGCGCTCCCCTCCCCCGCGCAGCCGGTCCAGCGAGAAGGAGCCTGCTCCCGGCCCCAGCGCCGCCAGCCAGGCCACCACCAGGCTCAGCTGCCGATGCGGCTGCTGCCAGAGCTCGCCGGGGCGGGGGGACTCCAGCAGGGTCACCGTGGCCAGGAGGGTCAGCACGCAGACCAGCCCGGCCAGCCGACTGCGCCAGCCCAGCAGCCAGGAGAAGGAGGAGAGGTAGAAAGACAGCGCCAGGGCGAGGCGCAGGGGGGCGAGATCGAAGTGGAGGATGAAGGGGTAGGCCCAGGCCGACCACAGCAGCAGGACGGCGCCGATGCGCAGCAGCCCCGAGAGGCGGGTCGATCCCTCCAGGCTCAGGGCCTGCGAGATCATCGCGCTCAGCGAGGCCACTTCTGCAGCTCCTCGCGCTCGATGCGAGCGCGATCGTCCCGATCGGCCTTGGCCGGGCGCAGGACCGTGGCCTCGATGCCCTGAAGCAGCCGAGGCCCCGCCACCAGCAGGGCCACCAGGGTGCCCAGCACCAGCAGCCCCCGCCCCGCGCGCGTCGCCACCGACGCCGGACCGACCGCGCTCTCGGCGGGCAGGCCCGGGGGGCAGAGCCGGGTGAGCGCCGCGTCGACCTGCGCGGGCGGGAAGAGCGGCAGGTACAGCAGGATCATGTTGGCCGAGAAGGTGAAGACCCGGAAGAGGATCGAGAAGCCGCCGTGCAGCAGCACCCCCGCCATGGCCAGCGGCAGGCGGGTCCGCCGGAAGAGCAGACCGCCCACCAGGACCAGCTCCAGCAGCCAGACGCCGATGGCCGCGACCATGATCAGCCCCTCGTAGAGCGGGTCGTCGAGCAGGGCCGAGCCGGTGTAGTGCTCGGCGATCACCGCTTGGAGGCGGTGGCCCGAGAGCCAGACCTCGCCGGTCTTGTCCAGCGCCGTCGAGAGGTAGACCGTGCAGACCAGCACGCCCAGCAAGCGCACGCTCCACAGCGGGGCCCGCTCGGAGGGCGGCGGCGGCCCGCCCCGCTCGGCCCGCTTCAAGGCCCACCATCGGTCCAGGGACAGCGAGCGACCGGCCGGGCACAGGGCCAGCAGCATCGTGCTGCAGACCAGCAGGTGGATGTTGTGGCTGCCCCAGCCGGGGGCGCCCCAGACCGGTCCCATCCAGGCGAAGCCACCAAAGCTCAGCAGGGCGACCAGCGCGGTCGAGAGGCGGGTGAAGGCGCCGAGCACCGTGCCCAGGGTGGCGAGGTGGAAGATCACCGCCAGCAGCACATCCCGGGGCGAGCTGTCGGCGTGGATCAAGAAGCGGTCGGCCAGCCTCAGCCAGAGCATCAGGCCCAGCCCGATCCGCATCAGGGCGGTCGGCCGGGTGGACCCCTCCTCCAGCAGCGCCCAGCGCCAGGCCCGGCCCGGAAGGGTCCTGAGCGAGGAGTTCAGCCCTTCGCCGCGCACAGGTCCTCCTCCCGGGCCTTGCGATGGGTGCGCCAGCCGGCGTTGCGCGAGGTGCGGGCCTCTACCCGGAGCTCAGCGCCCGGTGGAAGCTGGCGGCAGAGGCGGCGCCCCCGCTTCAGGGCCTGGTCCAGGCCATGGGTGACCCAGCGGGGCGATGCCAGCTCGGTCCACTCGCCCCCGGCGTCGACCTGCCAGTAGCGGACTTGGGTCAACCCGACCCCCACGCCGGAGAACATCTTCCAGCGCGGGAGGGCGTCCAGCGAGACCGGCCCCACTCGCTGAATCCCCAGCCCCTGGCGGACGACCATCCCGCTGGTCAGGAAGAGCATGGCCAGCGTCCAGACCAGGATCCGGCCGGTCAAGCGGAGGTCGGCGCCGGACATCAAGACCTCGAAGGGAGACGTGGAGAGGGGTCTCGCCGCCGCCCTGTATCCCTCGCGGGTCGACACCGCGGACCCGCACCATTACGCCGTCGTTCAACCTGGAGAATTCGACATGGGCTTCCTCGACACCATCCTCGGCATGTTCGGCATCGGCCAACCCAAGCTGGCCATCCAGACCTCGGCGGCCGAGGCTGGACCCGGCAAGGTGCTCGACGTCACCCTGACCTTGACCGGCGGCTCCCGACCGCTCCCGTTGACCGCCTTCGAGCTGTCGGTGAAGAGCACCCGCGAGAAGAAGAACGCCGACGGCACCACCGCGCACGAGTTCAACGAGTACGGCAAGGTCGTCGTGCCTCAGGGCGGGCGGATGATCGAGCCCGGTCAGACCGTCAGCATCACCTTGCAGGTCCAGGTGCCCGCCTCGGCCGAGGCCAGCGGACCCGGCCTGAAGTGGGTCGTGCTCGGCAATGCCGACGTCCCCGGCCTGGACGCCGACGCCAAGGCCCCGCTGACCGTGACCTCGACCCCGGACGCCTGGGCCGCCGAGGACATCACCCAGTACCGGGTGACCACGACCCAGGTCCACTACCGGCACTCCAGCGTCAAGAGCGACTACCGCATCCTACGCCTGCCCGACGGCTTCGTCGTCACCTGGAAGGACCAGCTCTCCGCCCGCAACCTGGACGGCAGCCAGCGCTGGCGGGTCTCCGGCTGGGGCCGCTCCTTCGCGCCCTCGCCCGATGGCAGCAAGCTCCTCGTCTCCAACAACAGCAAGGAGCTCGGCATCCTCGACGCCGCCACCGGCGAGCTGGTCCGGGGACCCATGGACCTGGGCAAGTGGCCCGGGGACCTCGCCTGGCTGCCCGGCGACGCGCTCGTGGTCGGCAGCGACGAGGGGGTCAAGACCCTGCAGCCCGACTTCTTCCCGATCGGGCTCAGCTTCGGCGGCGACCAGTACGTCGGCGGCGTCGCCCCCTCGACCGACAAGCGCTACTTCGTCAGCTATCCCAACAGCAATGTCCTGAAGTGGAGCGAGGTCCCCACCGGCGACCACGGCCGCATCGAGCTGAACAGCCCCGGCGACATCCTGCCCTCGGCCGACGGCGGCATGCTGGCCGTCCGCGGCCACGACACCTTCCACCTCGTCGACGGCAGGACCTTCAAGCTGGTGCGCTCCATCCCCGTCCCCGGCCTGAAGGGCACCCGCTACCTGGGCCAGGAGGAACACAACCACACCCACTTCGGCGCCATGCCCCGCATCGCCGACGACAACGACCGCGTCCTCTGCCAGGACGGCTCCGGACAGCTCTGGCTGCTAAACAAGGGCGGCGACGCCACCTACGTCTGGCCCCGCGAGGTCGTCGACGCGGTCGAGGACACCTGCTGGATCGGTCCGGACGAGTTCATCGCCCTGACCAACGACGGCAAGGTGATGCGCCTGTCGGCCAAGGGCGGCGGCGCCGTCTGGGTGCAGCAGGACATCTGAGCCCGAACCAGAATGATAGAGGGCTCCGTCAATTTGACCGGGCGCGGACCCTACACGCGCAGCATGCCTCGCTCTGTATCATGGCACCGCTCTTGCAAGAGCAACTGGCCCATATGAACGCCGCGGCCAGCCCCGCCTCTGAGCTATAGCCACAGCGAATCCAGAAGAGCAGGCCGACCTGGAGGCGAGGAGGGTCATGACGGATGGAGAACGAGTCGAGTCGGCGGTGGCTCAGGACCTGATCGCCTGGGCGAGGACCCGCCTGGGCGAGGAGGCCAGCCCCGCCGTCGTCTTCGAGCACATCTCGGCCGCCCTCCGCGAGCACCTCGGGCGCTGGATCGGCGCCGATGCGTTCGATGCGCTGGCCGGCCGGGCCGCGCACCTCGAGCGCGCCCGCTTCGCCCCCTTGAGACGAGCGGAGTGGCGCCCCAGCGAGACTCCAGCCCTGACCGGCGTCGAGGCCGAGCTCGGGCCCGATGCAGACCCCTTTGCCCCCATCCTGTTCATCCTCACCGCGCTGGTGGACCTCCTCGGCCGCTTCATCGGCCAGGAGATGGCGTGCCGCCTCGTCCGCGATGGCCTGATTGACACCCCCGACGCAACGCAACAGTACGCCGAGGAAGCGACATGAGCTCGAAAGTCAACGTCATGATCTCCACCCTCTCCACCGGCGTGCCCGGCCTGGACGAGGTCCTGGGCGGCGGCCTGCCCGAGTTCTCCTTCAACCTGATCGCGGGCGAGCCGGGCGCGGGCAAGACCATCCTGGCGCAGCAGATCGTCTTCGCCAATGCCACCAAGGAGCGACCGGCCCTGTACTTCACCGTGCTGGGCGAGCCGACGATCAAGCTGCTCCGTTACCAACAGCAGATGTCCTTCTTCGACCCCTCCCGGATGGGGAGCGAGGTGCGCATCGTCAACCTCAGCGAGGAGGTGATCGAGCAGAACCTGGACGCGGTCCTGGCGCGCATCCTCCAAGAGGTCGAGAGGTCTCGCCCCCGCATCGTCGTGGTCGACTCCTTCCGGACCGTGACCACGGGCTCCCCCCTGCCCGCGGCCGCCGCCCTGGAGCAGTTCGTCCAGCGCCTGGCCATGCGCCTGACCAGCTGGGAGGTCACCTCCTTCCTGGTCGGCGAGTACCTCGAATCCGAGCTTCGAAACCCCGTCTTCACCGTCGCCGACGGCGCCCTGTGGATGACCCAGGAGGTCGATCGCAACTCGGTGGTCCGCAAGCTGCGCGTGATGAAGATGCGCGGCATGCCGACCATGCCGGGCCTGCACACGATGCGCATCACCTCGGACGGCGTCCGGGTCTTCCCCCGCACGATCGTCCACCTGCCGGCTCCCGCCCTGAGCGGCTCCGGCGAGCGCCTCTCGACGGGGATCCCCGAGCTGGACACCATGATGGGCGGCGGGATCCCCAAGGGCGACACCGTCATCGTGGCCGGACCCACCGGCGCCGGCAAGACCACCTTCGCGACCCGCTTCGTCGCGGCCGGCTGCGCGAGCGGCGATGCCTCGGTGATGGTCGTCTTCGAGGAGCGGCCCCGGGAGTTCGCCACCCGCGCGCTGGCCCTGGGCGTCGACATCGAGAAGCTCGAAGAGCAGGGCCTGCTGCGGCTGCTCTACTTCCGGCCCCTGGACCTCTCCCCCGACGAGGTCCTGCACGAGATCGGCACCGCCATCGCCGAGACGGGCGCCCAGCGGGTGGTGATCGACTCCCTGGCAGGCTTCGAGGTCGCCCTGGCGCCCTCCTTCCGCAGCGAATTCCGCGAGTCCCTCTACCGCGTGGTCATGGCCCTCACCGGCGGGGGAATGACGGTGCTGCTGACCCTGGAGACCCCCGGCACGCTCGGACCCGAGCTCGGCCTGACCTCGCCCGAGCTCTCCTTCATCGCTGACGACATCCTCATCCAGCGCCAGGTCGAGGTCGACGGCGCGGTGCACAAGACCATCGGCGTGGTCAAGATGCGCGGCAGCGGTCACTCCGACCAGCTCCGCGAGTACTGGATCACCGCCGAAGGCGTCCGGATCGGAGGCCCGCTCCCCCAGGAGGGTTCACCGCTGCTCGAGGTGACCAACCCGTGATCTCGGCCACAAAAGGTAGCGGCCTCCCCCCCCTCTCCGCCGAAGATCGGCAGAGGGTCCACGAGCGCATAGACGCCGACTTCGGGGACGAGTTCTACCTCCTGGCGCGCCTCGCCATGGCCCTGACCAGCACCTCCAGCGCGATGGTCGCCCTGGACACCGGCGGTCGCTACCGGGCCCTGCACCAGGACTTCAGCGAGCCGGCCCGCGGAATGGGGCGATACCCCGACGATCCGCTCTGCGACCGCCTGCTGAGCGCCCGAGAGAGCTTCCTGACCGGCGACGCGGGCGCCGACCCCGGCCTGCGCTCCACCTGGGAGGTCCGTCGGCTGGGCGTACACTCGCTGGCGGCCATCCCCCTGCGTCGACCGCAGGGCGAGACCCTGGGCGTACTCCTGCTGATGGACTGCGCCCTGCACCGCTTCAACGCCACCGATGTGCGGGTGCTCGAGCGCATGGCAGCCGTCTGCATCGACCGGGTGGAGGCCCGCCTGGCCGGCAGCGCCCAGGCCCCCGACCCGGCCCCCGACCCGGCCCCCGAC
>ERZ761602.3081-NODE-3081-length-24451-cov-8.306690_pt1 | contig 24451 bp, 23 predicted proteins | sample MGYA00512165_ERZ761602 | MGnify/ENA primary metagenome ERZ761602 (study PRJEB28899, sample SAMN02445085) | bioreactor sludge metagenome | biome: EBPR sludge; isolation source: Thorneside wastewater treatment plant | place: Australia: Brisbane, Thorneside...
AGAACTCCCCAAATGGCGATGGTTGCGAGGTTTTCCATGTGATGGTGTCTAACGACCTAGTTGAGCGGCCGGGCGCGACGCCTCGGCCGCGGTCAGACGCGGGCCACCCACGGTACACGGCCGCTCGAACGCGTTGTTAGGCATACCTGTAACTCGCGCCATATGTAAGCACCATGGTGAACCCAGCGGCCATGAGCACCCACGACACAATGAAGCCGATACCGGTGAATGGCCAACGCGGCATTGTTGGAAAGATCGCCAGCAAGATTGCCGCGACCAACACGGCGATGATGGATACGGCGACTACCGGCAGGAGGGAGAGGCGGCGGCGAACCGCAATTGCCGCCACGAGGCATCCAATGAAGGTTGAAATTAGGCCCGTTATCGCGAAGAACCATGTGAACCCAACGTCCCACTCCCCAGGAATTAGGAAACGCGCTGCCACGATGGCTGCCGGCAGCAAGGAAACAATTGCACCCTTCACGATGCTCACAGGTATGCCTAACGGTTGAGTTGAGCGGCGCGCACGCCGATGTATGAGCTTGGCACTTTATCCCTCACGCGTCCGCTCGAACGATTTGTTAGGTGGCATTTCTGCGGCATCGCGAGACTTCCACCACTGTAGTGATCCGTTCGTGTCTTCGCGAAGCTTAGATGCAAACTCCTTTACGCTCTTAGCCGCGACTGACTCCGATTTCTTGGCGTGCTCCCAGTATCGAACGCTGCCATCGCTGTGCCTTAGAAAGAAGTTCCCGTCGACGTCCACTGCGACGATCGTGACCTGCTTCCCGCGCCACCATGCCGCGACAAGAGGCGGGCTCCAGCTCAGCACGCCAACAACGTGAATCTCGCGACCTTCAAAGTCGAAGATTGGGGCGATGCCGATGCGCGACGCAGCCTTCTCTAGCACGGGGTCCGACATTGGCGATGACATCTCAATGCCACCTAACGATAAGTAGGGTTGTTGGTTAACAAATATTGCACCCTCCCCGTCCGTGTAGCAAGGCGGGGTCAACGGCAAGTGCCTGAATCGCGTTGTCATTTCTTGTCCTCTCGGATCAACGGAAATGACAACTGCGGCAAAACCCGATCCCCGCACCCTCCTGGGCCAACTCCGCGCCCAGATCCGCGTGCGCCACTACAGCCTGCGCACGGAGGAGGCCTACGTCCACTGGACCCGCCGGTACCTGCGCTTCCACGCGCATCGCCACCCGCGGGAACTCGGCGCCGACGCGATGAAGGCTTTCCTGTCCTCCCTCGCGGAGGGCCGCGGCGTCGCGGCCAGCACCCAGAACCAGGCCCTGTCCGCCCTGCTCTTCCTCTACAAGGAGGTGCTGGGGATGGAGCTGCCGTGGCTCGACGGCATCAAGAAGGCCAAGCGCCCGCGCCGCCTGCCGGTGGTCCTCACCCGCGACGAGGCCCGCGCCCTGCTCGACCGGATGGAAGGCACCCATGCGTTGATGGCCCGCCTGCTCTACGGCACCGGCATGCGCCTGGGCGAATGCCTGCAGCTTCGCGTGAAGGACGTGGAACTCGAGCGCCGCGAGGTGATGATCCGCGAAGGCAAAGGCGGGCGAGACCGCGTGACCGTGCTGCCCTCCACCCTCGTCGGCGCGCTGGGCGAGCATCTGGCGCGCGTGCGGCGTCTCTACGAGGCGGACCGGGCCGCGGGCCATCCGCCGGTCGAGCTGCCCGGGGCCTATGGCCGCAAGAATCCGTCGGCGGGCCTGCAATGGGGCTGGCACTGGGTCTTTCCGCAGCGGGGCCTGTCGGTGGATCCGCGAAGCGGAATCCGTCGCCGCCACCACGCCTACGACCAGACCTTCTCGCGCGCCCTCGCCCGTGCCGCCCGCGAGGCCCGGCTCGCCAAGCCCGTGACGGCCCACGTGCTGCGCCACAGCTTCGCCACGCACCTGATGGAATCGGGATACGACATCCGCACCGTGCAGGAGCTGCTTGGGCACAAGGACGTCTCCACCACGATGATCTACACCCACGTGCTCAATCGCGGCGGGCGCGGCGTGGTGAGTCCGCTGGATCGGTGAGGGGCGCCGCCTGCATCCGTAAGTGAGAGAATCGCCCTTCACGTGCAGGAGTCCCGCGAATGAAGGACACCGATCGCTATCTCAAGGTCGTGGCCTGGTCCGAGGAAGACCAGTGCTACGTGGGCACCTCGCCCGGCCTCGTCCTGGGCGGCGTTCACGGCACCGACGAGCGGGCTGTTTTCGACGAACTCTGCCGCGTCGTGGACGAAGCCGTCGCGATCTACCGCGCCGAAGGCCGCCCCTTGCCCGCGCCCACCACCGGCACCGTGCCCGTCGGCCCCGTCCCGGCTTCCTGATAGGTCACCTCGCCGTCCTTGGCCCACAGGTAGTGCGGCACGCGCGCCGGGGCCACGTACACGCCGCCCGCGGGGATGGCCACCATGCGCGCCTCGTCCACCGTGTCGCCGAAACCCACGTACAGCGTGCCCGAGAGCACCGTGGAGCTGCGCTCGTCCGGATGCGTGTGGGGCGGGATGCGGCCGCCGGGCGCGAGCTTCACCCGCAGCAGGTAGGCGCTGCTGCCCGCTTCCGCGCCGATCACCCATGCCGCGCGGATGTCCGGCATGCCGGGCGGGCTGAACCACTGGAAGACTTCGGGGCGAAGGGGAACGGGGGCGGGCTGCTGCGCGGTGGCGGTGCACGGCAGGATGGCGAGGCAGGCGATGGCGATGAGCTTCGCGGGATTCATGGGCTCACGATACAGGGACGGTCGGGCGCAGGGCGACACTGGGCGTCACTTCCGCCAGCCCGTTTCCCGAAGCCACGCCTCCTGCGCTTCGCGACGGGCCTCGAGATCGGCGGGCGGGCCGTCGCCTTCCTCACTCGCCCGCTCGCGCACTCGTCTCACGTGCTCGGCCAGCGGCGCGAGTCCCGCTTCGCGCCGGCGTGCATCGACGCCCTCCTCGTCCTCGATGGGCAGCGGGCTCAGTTCGTCGTTCCGATCCCAGTCGAGCTGCGTGCCGAAGCGCTGGGGCCGGCCTTCATGGATGCGAATGCGGTCCTCCAGCATCGCGGCCTGGGCCGGTGGCGCTTCGCCCGCCGCGACGGCCTGTGACAACAGGCGAAGGCCCACGCGCTGCAGCGCCGGATGGCCGATGGCGTGCTGCAGGACCAACCACGCCGCTTCGGCCCCATCCTCGCCCACGAGGGATCGCCCGGGCCAGCCGTGTCGCGCGAGCACTTGCGAAAGCCTCGCCGCGTGACGGTCGTGCACTTCCCGCATGCGGGGGTGATAGCCCTGGAAAAGGCTGCCGTCCGCCGCCAGCTCGCCGCGCACCCGAAGATCCTCGGCGGCCATGGCAAGCAGGTCGCGGGCGAGGGATGCTTCGGCAGGGCCTGCCGTCACCGCCGGTTCCGCGGATGCGCGCTCGCCAGCCGTTCGTTGCCGCGCTTGTAGTTGCCGGTGACGCGGGCCATCAGTTGCTGCGCGCCGGCTTCGTCGGCCGGGTCGATCTCCGCGATGAAATCGATCGCCGCCTCGCCCCGCAGCGTGGTGACGACGCGGCCGCCGCGAAGGATCTCCACCTCGCCGCTCTTGCGCCGGCGGAAGGTGAAGCCCAGGTCGGTTTCGTCGGAAGGGGTCATGCCGGGATCAGCGGGCCTGGCGGATCACGCGGTAGGTTCCGCGCATCGCGCCCGACGACAGCGTGACATCCAGCTCCTCGCCCTTGAAGACGTAGTCGATCCGCTCCGACGAGATTCCCAGCGCGCGGTCGCTGTCGGACAGCTCCACGACCAAGCTGCCCCTGCCGTCATGGGCGGTGATTTCGTATCTTTCGGAGCCGATGACGCCGCCTTTGCCCTGCTTCTGGGAGTACTGCGCCATGACGGTATTGCCGAACGGCTGGAACAGGATGCTGAAGGGCGGCGAGCGGCCGGCGGGCGTGGCCCAGGTTCCCGCAAGGCGCGCGGTGGCCGACTCGGCGGGCGATTGCGGCGACTTCGCGGCCGCGCCCTTGGCCTCGCCCGTCTTAGGTGCCGCCTTGCCGAACCCGGTGGACTGCGTCTTGATGTCGAGCGCCTTGCCCTTGCCGTCCGGGGGCGGGGTCTCGGTGTAGTGGGTGACGCCCTTGTCGTCCACCCACTTGTACAGCCGAGCTTCGGACGCGACGGGCGCCAGGGCCAGCACGCCGGCCAGCAGGATGACGGTCACGCGGATCATGGGGATCCTTTCGTCCGATGCGGTGGGCGGATCATAGTCCAGGCGGCGGTCTTGTATAAGAGGGGACAGTTCCCTCGGCGAGGGAACTGTCCCCTCTTGTAGAAGACTCAGGCGAACTCGGCGAGCACCTTGTCGACGAGCGCCACGGACTGCGCCACGTAGTCGCCGGAAAAGAGATTGGCGTGGTTGAGCACGTGGTAGAGGTTGTAGAAATCGCGCCGCGCCTCGTGCCCGTCGGCAAGGGGCCAGGCCTCGCGATAGGCGGCGTGGAAGTCCGCGGGAAAGCCGCCGAAGAGCCGCGTCATCGCGACGTCGGCCTCGCGGTCGCCGCAGTACACGGCCGGGTCGAAGACGACGGGGGTGCCGTCCGCCAAAGCCGCCGCGTTGCCGCCCCACAGGTCGCCATGCAGCAGCGAGGGCTTCGGCGTGTGGCCGCGAAAGAGCGCCTCGCAATCGGCCAGCAGCCGCTCGCCGCGGTCCATGAGGCGCGACGGATAGCGGTTGGCCGCGGCCAGGCGAAGCTGCGCGTGCAGGCGCCGCTCCCGCCAGAAGTCCAGCCAGTCGTCGTGCCAGCCGTTCTTCTGGGGCGTCGCGCCGATGAAGTTGTCGCGCTCCCAGCCGAACTTCGCGAAGGGCACGCGGTGCTGCGCCGCGAGTGCCGCACCCAGCGCGGCGCCGGAGGCGCCCGCAAGCGGCGCAAGCTCCAGCCACTCCAGCACGAGCCACGCGTGATCGTCGTCGCCGCCCTGCGCCAAGATCGCCGGCACGCGCACCGCGCCCGCCTTCGCGATCGCCGCGAGCCCGTCCGCCTCCGCTTCCAGCAGTGCTGCGCGCTCGGCCTCCGCGATCTTCACGAAGTGCTTCACGCGGCCCGTGGCGTCCTCGCCGTCGAGCCGGAGCGCCGTGTGGATGCAGCCGCCGGAAACGGGAGCGACCGCGCGGATCGCGTAGTCCTCGCGCGTCGCATCCATCACGGCGCGCTCGAGGGCGAGGCGAAGCGCGGCGTCCATCACGGAACGCGTCAGGCGGCGGCGCGAAGCCGGTCGAAGGCCGCCACGAGGTCCGCCCACAGGTCCTCGACGTCCTCCAGCCCGATGTGCAGGCGGATCAGCGGCCCGCCGGTCCACGGGCTCACCTCGCGGCCGTGCCGCAGGTTCGCGGGCACGACGAGGCTTTCGTAGCCGCCCCAGCTGTAGCCGATGCCGAAGTGCGTGCAGTGGTCCATGAAGGCCGCCACCTGCGCCGGGCTGCAGGGCGCAAGCTCCACGCCGAAGAGTCCGCTGGACCCGGTGAAGTCCCGCTTCCACAGCGCGTGGCCCGGGTCGTCGGGCAGCGCCGGGTGCAGCACGCGTTTCACTTCGGGCCGGCCCTGCAGTCGCCGCGCGATCTCGAGGGCGGCTGCGCCCTGCTTCTCCAGCCGGATCGCGAGCGTGCGCATGCCCCGCACCATCAGGAAGATGTCGTCGGGGCTGCCGGTCTGCCCCAGGTCCCGCGCGACTTCCTTGAGCCTCGGCCACGCGGCCTCGTTGGCGACGATCGCGCCCAGGATCACGTCCGAGTGCCCGCCCAGGTACTTGGTCGCGGGCTGCACCACGATGTCCACGCCGTAGGACATCACGGGGTAGTACAGGCCCGTCGCCCACGCGTTGTCGCAGATGACCTTCGCGCCCTTCGCGTGCGCGACGCGGCAGATGCCCGGGATGTCCTGCACCTCGAAGGTGAGGGAGCCGGGGCTCTCCACGTACACCACCGTGGTGTTGGGCCGCATCAGCGCGCCGATCTCCTCGGCCGTCGCGAGCGGATGGTAGTGCGTGGTCTCGACGCCGAACTGCGCGAGCGTCCTTTCGCAGAAGGTGCGCGTGGGACCGTACACCGAATCGACGAGCAGCAGGTGGTCGCCCGCCTTCACGGCCGCGAGGATCGCCACCGACACGGCCGCGAGACCCGAGGGCACCGTCACCGCGCGATAGCCGCCCTCCAGCTCGCACACCAGTTCCTCGAAGGCGTTGCGCTGCGGCATGTTGGCGATGCCGTAGGTGGCGACGGGCTCGTCCGCCTCGAAGCGCTTCTGCGTGGCGGCGAGCTGCGCGAGGCTGTCGAACAGGACGGTGGAAGCGCGCGCGACGGGCAGGTTGACCGTCGAGGGCGGGTTGGCCGCATGGCGGCCGCCGTGGATGAGCCGGGTGGTCTTCTTCACGCCGCGCCCTCGCGTTCCATCTCGCGCCGGATGCGCACCGCTTCCATCGTCTCGTCCACCGTCACGTCGTCCCAGGACACGGCCCGGCCCGCGGGCACGTCGCGCACGAGCTTCACCTTGTGGGCGAGGCCGATGGGCAGCGCCTTCGCGGCGATCGAATCGGCCGCCGGCATGAGCTTGCCCCACACGGTGTAGCCGCCTTCGCCGTCGAGCGTCTCGCCCGCCTTGAGGTCGCGCTTCGCGGTGGCCACGCAATCGCCGCGGAAGCCCGTGGCGGCGCCGGTCGCCTCCTTGCGCAGGGCCACGCTCGCCACGCTGATGCCGAGCTCCAGGCCGATCAGGTGGCTGGGCTTGTACATCGAGGCGTATTCGCCGGACGGGTCCGTGACGATGCCGTACTCGCGGAAGCACTTCCGCACGTACTCGTGGCCCGCGGCGAAGGTGACGTACACGCCCCAGCGCAGGTCCCGGAAGACCGGGCGGCCGTCGCGTTCGATGCTGGAGATCACCTCCACCTGGCCGCGGTGGTGGAGCTGCCCGCCGTCCGCCTTGGGCTTGAGCACGCGGGCCAGGTCGTCCACGCCGCAAGGCGGGAAGTCGAGGCCCCCCGGCGCCGCGCGAAGGCCCGTGGCGTTGGCCACGGCCGCCATCTCGATGCCGCTCTTGGTGCCGTCGAGGAAGCTGTTGAACATCTGCGCGTTGAAGTCGCCCTGCGCCACCATCTCCGGCGAGAAGCCGTAGTGGCCCCACACGGTCTCGGGCGTGCTCGCGTGGTAGGCCGGCAGGTACTTGGTGCCCTTGCCGGCGCCCACCACCTCGAAGCCCGCCGTGCGCGCCCAGTCCACCTGCTCGCAGATCAGGGCCGGCTGGTCGCCGTAGGCGAGGGAATAGACGATGCCCGACTGCCGGGCCATGCGCGCGAGGATGGGGCCGGCGAGCGCGTCGGCCTCCACGTTCACCATCACGATGTGCTTGCCGTGCTTGCAGCAGGCGAGCACGTGGGCGACGCCCGCCGCGGGGCTGCCCGTCGCGTCGATCACCACCTCCGTCGCGCCGTGGGCGATGGCCGCGGCCGTGTCGTCGGTGAGGAAGGTGGTGCCGTGGGCGATCGCGTCGTCAAAGGACCGGGCGGCGAGGCGATCGGCCTCCCACCCCGTGCGCAGGAGCGAGGCCTTCGCGCGCTCGGGCGCGAGGTCGCACACGGCCAGCAGGTGGATGCCGGGCGTGCGCCGGGCTTGCGAGAGGTACATGGAGCCGAACTTGCCGGCGCCGACGAGGACGACGCGCACGGGGCGCGAGGCGGCTTCGCGTTCGAGGAGGAGGCGGTGGAGGTTCATGGCGGTGGGCGCGGCGGGAATCGGGGAGGAAATCGGAATCCGCAGTGAGTTTACCGCGCCGCGCTTGGGAAACCGGGGCCGAGCCGATACACTCGGGGCAGAACGACCGTTATCTCCATGGAATCGTCCACCGCCGGGCGCCCCGACGCCCTCGGCACCCTCCTTCCGGATCTTCGCGCGGGCCTGGACCACCTGGGCCTGCCCGCGTGCGTGATCGACGCGGATCGCCGCTACCGGCACGTGAACCCGGCGTACCTCGTGTACGCGGGCCGGACGCTGGAGGACATGCTCGGCCGGCAGGTGGCCGCCGTCTTCTCGCCGGATCCCACGGACGACCGCCGCAAGGCCCTCACCCGCGCGCTCGCCGGCGAGAACGTCACCTACGACCGCATCACCAACCACGGCCCCAACAAGGGGCGCTGGGTGCGCGCCAACTACATGCCGGTGCGCCTCCGCGGCGCGGTGGTGGGCGCCGTGGTGGTGCTGGTGGACATCCAGCACCTCAAGGACGCCGAGGCTCGCATCCGCGAGCAGGAGCGCCAGCTTCGCCTCATCACCGACAGCGTGGGCTTCCCGCTCACCTACATCTCGGTGGACGGCGTGGTGCGCTTCGCCAACGGGCCGTCGTGCGATTGGGCGGGCCTCGGGCGCGAGCAGATGGAAGGCGCCCGCTACGAGGACATCGCCCCGCCCGAGGTCGTGTCCGCTTCGTTGCCCCACCTGGCGCGGGCGTTCGCGGGCGAGGCCGTCACCTACGAGCGCGAGGCCCTCTGGCCCGGCCGCGACCGGCGCCGCATCCGCGGCCACCTGATCCCGGACCTCGACGAGAACGGCGTGGTGCGCGGCATCCTGGTGGTGGTGATCGACATCGAGGACGACCACCGCCTGAAGGAATCGCTGATCGCGAGCCGCCGCGAGCTCGAGATGGTCACGGAGAACATCGGCGCCCCGATGGCCTACGTGGACCGGGACCTGCGCTTCCGCTTCGCCAACACGCCGGGCCTGGACTGGGCGCCGGACGTGAAGTCGCGCGACATCATCGGCCGCCCGCTATCGGAGATCTATCCGCCCGAGGTGCTCGGCACGGTGATGCCCTTCGTCGAACGGGCCCTCGCCGGCGAGAAACTCACCTACGAGCGCCGGGGCCAGGCCCCGGACGGTTCGATCAAGTGGGTGCGCGTCACCCTGCTGCCCGACCGCGGGGCCGACGGCGCCGTGGCGGGCTTCTATTCGCTCGTGATCGACGTGGACGAGGACCACCGGATGCGCGAGGCGCTCGAGCGGCAGGAGCGGCAGCTGCGCTTCTACGCCGAGAACATCCCGGAGGCCATCGCCTTCGTGGACGCGGACATGCGCTACCAGTGGGTCAACAAGACCTTCGAGCGCATCCGCGGCGAGGAGGCCGGGCAGATCATCGGCCGGCACGTGGAGGACGTGCTGGGCCCCCAGGACGCGGCCCGCTTCTTCCGCCCCTTCGTGGAGCGGCTGAAAGCCGGCGAGACCTGCACCTACGAGCGCCAGGTGGGTCCGCGCGAGGCGGGCGAGGCCGCCCGGCGCTGGATCCGCGTGCGCCTGGTGCCCGTGATCGGCGAGGGCCGCGCCTTCCAGGGCTACTACATCGTCGGCAGCGACATCCACGAGCTCAAGGACGCCCAGGAGCGCCTGCGCGCGAGCGAGGAGGAGCTGCGCTTCTTCGCCGAGAACATCCCCGAGGCCATCGTCTATATCGACCTCGGGCGCGGCTGCACCTTCGTGAACAACGTCTTCCTCGCCACGCGGGGCTTCACGCGCGAGTACGCGCTGGGCAAGTTCCCGAAGGACGTGTACCCGCCCGAGCTGCTCGCCGCCCTCCAGCCGCACCTGGCCCGCGTGATGGCCGGCGAGACCTCCACCTACGAGCGCGCCCTCGCGACGGGCCCCGGCGGCGAGGAGCGCTGGATCCGCGTGAAGCTCACGCCACGCCGCGGCGCGGACGGCAAGGTTCACGGCTTCTACGTCGTCTCCACGGACGTGCACGATCTCAAGCTCGCCCAGGCCCGCGTGGAGGACAAGGAGCGCGAGCTGCGCAGCGTGATGGCCTCCGTGCCCACGCCCATGGTCTTCGTGGACGGCGAGCTGCGCTACCGCTACGCCAACGACGCCTTCTACGCCTACGTGGGCCGCAAGCCCGCGGAGGTCATCGGCCACACGGTGCTCGAGGTGCTGGGCGAAGTGCGCTGGAACGAGGTGCAGCCGCTGCTGCACCGGGTGCGCTCGGGCGAGACCATCGCGTTCGACCGCCTCGCCACCTTCGCCAACGGCCACTCGCGCTGGCTCGCGATCCGCTTCACGCCCCGCTTCGACGCGAAGGGGCGCTACCTGGGCTACTACGCCACCTCCAGCGACATCCACGAGCAGAAGCTGGTGGAGGAGGAGCTTCGCCGCGCCAACACCGTGCTCTCGGCCCACTTCGACAACACGCCCCTCGCGGTGATCGAGTGGGACCCGAAGCTGCGGGTGATCCGCTGGTCCGGACGGGCCGAGCGCATCTTCGGCTGGGCCGCCGACGAGGCGATGGGGCGCACCCTCGCCCAGTGGCGCCTCGTCTTCGAGGACGACGAGGAGGCCGTGGCCGCCGCCGTGCGTCGCCTCGTGGAGGGACAGGAATCCCGCGCGACGATCCTCAACCGCAACTACCGCAAGGACGGCAGCGTGATCTGGGTGGAGTGGCACAACTCCGCGCTGCGCGATGCCGAAGGGCGGTTCGTGTCGCTGCTGTCGCTCGCGCAGGACGTCTCCTCGCGCATCCAGGCCGAGGAGCGCCTGCAATTCATGGCGACCCACGACGGTCTCACGGGGCTGCCCAACCGCCTCGCGCTCACGGAGCGGCTCGCGGGCGCGATCGCGCGCTCCCAGCGCTTCGGGCACCGCACGGCCGTCATGTTCCTGGACCTCGACCACTTCAAGGACGTGAACGACACCCACGGCCACCGCGTGGGCGACGAGCTGCTCAAGGGCCTCGCGCGGCGCGTGCGGGGCCTGCTGCGCCAGAGCGACCTGCTGGTGCGCCTGTCGGGCGACGAGTTCGTGATCCTGCTGGAGGACCTGGAGGGCGACGCCGGCCCCGACCGAGTGGCGCAGAAGATCCTCGAGGAAGTGATCCGCCCGTTCTCCATCGACGAGCACGAGGTGCAGGTGAGCGCGAGCCTGGGCTACACGCTCTACCCGGAGGACGGGGGCGACCCGGAGACGCTGCTGAAGAACGCCGACGCGGCGATGTACCACGCCAAGGAGCTGGGCCGGAACAGCTACCGCGCGTTCTCGCGCTCCCTCGCCCGCCGCCGCGACGAGCGCATCGCCATCGAGCGGGCCCTGAAGCGCGCGCTCAAGGCCGGCGAGTTCGAGCTGCACTACCAGCCCATCCTCGAGACGGCGGGCGATCGCGTGACGCGGGCCGAGGCGCTGCTGCGCTGGAACGACCCGAAGCGCGGGCCCATCCCGCCGGGCACCTTCATCCCCGTCGCGGAGGAAGGCGGCCTCATGCGCGACCTCGGCCACTGGGTGCTCGAGACCGCGTGCCGGCAGGCGGCCGCGTGGCGCAACGCGGGCCTCGGGGATCTCGTGGTGGCCGTGAACCTTTCGGCCGGCCAGCTGCGCGATTCGACGATCCTCTCGGAGCTCGAGGCGATCATCGAGTCGACGGGCTGCTCGCCCACGTGGCTGTCCCTCGAGATCACCGAGACCAGCATGGTGCGGGACCTGGAGGGCGTGAGCCTCACGCTCGGCAAGCTGCGGCGCCTGGGCTTCCGGATCGCGATCGACGATTTCGGCACGGGCTTCTCGAGCCTGTCGCACCTTCGCCACCTGCCCGTGGACACGCTCAAGATCGACAAGAGCTTCGTCGCGGACATCGGCGGCGGGCGCGGCGGGGAATCGGGCGGCGGCGCGGCGATCGTCGCGGCCGTGACGGGCCTCGCGCGGGGCCTGGGCCTGGAGGTGGTGGCCGAGGGCGTGGAGACCGAGGCGCAGCTCGCGTTCCTTCGCGAGCACGGCTGCGCGTCCTACCAGGGCTACCTCGCGTGCCGGCCCCTTTCGGCGCCGGCCTTCGAGCGCTGGCTCGCCGAGCGCGAGGCGAAGCCCCCCGCCCGCAAGCGCGCGGCGGCGAAGCCACCCGCGAAACGGCCCGCGAAGAAGAAGTAGCGGCCCGCTACCAGGCGATGGTGACGCGCGCCCCGCCCAGGGGCGAATCGGCGATTCGCGCCTCGCCCCCGTGCCACTCGGCCACGCTCTTCACGATGGCGAGCCCCAGGCCCACGCCGCCCGTCTCGCGGTCCCGCGCCGATTCCAGGCGCGTGAAGGGCGTGAAGAGCCGCTCGCGGTCCGCGGGCGCGATGCCCGGGCCGTCGTCGTCCACGTGGATCGTGGTGCGCGCGCCGTCGGATTCCACCGTGAGCGCGACGCGGGAGGCGCAGTGGCGAAGGGCGTTCCTCACGACGTTCACCAGTGCCCGCGAGAGGTACTTGCCGTCGCAGCGAAGCACCTCGGGAAGCGCCGCCGGGGGCTCGAGCGCCACGTCGCGGCCGGCGGCGCGCATTTCCTCCCGCGCGCGGCGCAGCACGTCGTCCACCAGCACGCGGGCCGGCACCTCGCGCGGCGCGTAGGGCGGCGCCTGGCGCAGGTTCGCCACCAGCAGCAGCTCGTTCACGAGCTCCTCCAGGTCCGTCACGTCGCGGGCCATGGAATCGAAGCGCGCCTCACGCTCGGCATCGCCGTCGGCGCCGCGGGCGAGCTCCAGGTCGAACTTGAGCTGGGCGAGGGGCGTGCGCAGCTCGTGGGCGACGCCCTGCTCCAGCTCCCGCTGGCTTTCCAGCAGGCGCTGCACGCGCTCGCCCATCGCGTTGAAGGCGCCGGCGATGGGCTCGACGAGCGAGCCCTTGGCCACCTTCGCGCGGGCGGCGAAATCGCCTTCGCCCACCCGGTCCGCGGCGGCGGTGAGGCGCCCGAGGTCCCCGTAGAGCGGGCGCACCCAGCGCAGCAGGATGAAGGCGAGGCCGAGCGTGACGAGCAGCAGGATGATCGTGTAGTAGACCGCGACGTATTCGTAGAGGCCCACCCACTCGATGCGAAGCACGCCGCTGCCGTCGCGCAGCTTTCGCAGGTACACGGTGCCCCCGCCGGGCCGGTCGCGGAACGCGATCTCGCCGGCCTGCAGGCGCACCTTCTCGGAGCCGGAGATGAACCAGTCCCCCAGCGCCTCCTCCATCGGGATCACGCGGTGCTCGAGCTTGAAGGTGGCCTCCATCTCCTTGAGCCGCCCCTGCCAGTTCGGCACCTCGCGGGCGGAAAGGATGCGCTCGGCCCGGTCGAAGGCGGTGCCGGCGCGGGCGCGCTGCTGCTCCTTGTGCAGCTGGGCCATCACCTGGTCCGTCAGATACATGAACCCGACGAAGGCCACCGTCGCGGGCAGCATCAGGAAGAAGTAGAGGCGGAAGAAGAGGCGGAGCACGGGCGATGCGGCGGGTGGTGGTGCGGTGCGGAGGAAGAGGCGAGCGAGGGCGGCGCGGCCGGTGCGCTCAGGCCTCGCCGGCGAAGAGATAGCCCCGCAGGCGCACGGTCTTGATCATGGATTCGGCGCCGCCCGCCTCGTGCAGCTTGCGCCGCAGGCGGCAGATGCGCGCGTCGATGGAGCGGTCCAGGCCGTCGTAGTCGATGCCGCGCACCACGCGCAGGATCTCGTCGCGCGTGACCACGGCCCCCTGGCGCGAGGCGAGCAGCCACAGGATGTCGAAGTCGCCCGTGGTGAGTTCGAGGGCCCGCCCGCCGATGGTGGCCTCGCGGCGCGTGCCGTCGATGGCGAGGCGGCCGGCCTCGAGCTTCGCTTCCCGCGCGGCGCCCGCGGCGGGCTTGGCGCGGCGAAGGATCGCCTCGATCCGCGCGAGCAGCACGCGGGGCTCCACGGGCTTCACCACGTAGTCGTCGGCGCCCATTTCCAGGCCCATCACCTGGTCGATGTCCTCGCCCTTGGCCGTGAGCATCAGGATCGGCGTGCGGTCGGTGCGGCGCAATTCGCGGCAGATGGCGAGGCCGCTCTTGCCCGGCAGCATGAGATCGAGGATGACGAGGTCGGGGCGCAGGCGCTCGATGCGCGCGGCCACCGCGAGGCCGTCGCTTTCGACGTGCACCTCCACCTGCTGCTTCTCGAGGTAGTCGCGGATGGAGGCTGCGAGGCGCGCGTTGTCCTCCACCAGCAGCACGCGGGGCTTGGCGGGGACGGGCTCGGCGGAAACGGGGCGGGCGGCGGGCGCGGCGATCATGGCGGTCTTCTCGCGGGCGGGCGCGGGGCGTCACGCGGGGAGAAAAGCATACCGCAACGGCTCTTGACGCTTCCTTGCAATACGTTGCGGACGGGATGACGCCGGGGCGCTCGCCTGCCCGGCGACATCGGCGGCAAGAAATCGGCGGCGGCCCCCCCAGGGAGAGAGGCCGCCGCCCGAAGCACGGCCGTGCGGCTCAGCCGCCGGCCATGGCGCCTTCCGCTGTCCGTTCGGAAGGACTCGCGCCGACCGGTGGAGCCCCGGCCTTGCGTTTCAGGCGACGCCAGCCGATCACCACCCCGCCCGCGCTCACCACGAGGCCGCCGAGGCTCAGGAGGATGAGCGCCGCATCCCAGGCGGGCCTCGCATCGGGCCAGCCCCAGGCGTCGAAGCTGTGCAGAAAGGCGAAGAGCCAGCGCTTCACCCGCCCCCGCGAGTCGATCCGGGATGCGATGGCGCCGGTGCGCGGGTCGAGATGGACCCAGGTGGCATTGGGATCGTCGTACTTCGCCCGCCAGACGGGCAGCGCGCGCTCCACGTGGCCCGTCATCGTGTGGGGACGCCGCCCGTACCAGTAGTCGTCGTAGGCCTGGAGCCGCTCGAGGCTCACCAGTCGGTGGCCGGGCACGAGGCCCGCAGCGAGCGCGCCGAGCCGCGCCTCGTCGACCCGGTCCCTGGGCGGCACGGCAGGATCGCTCGCGTCGACGAGGCGTGTCGCGCCGTCCGCGCCCGCGACGGCGTACCACGCACGACCGTCGAAGAGCCGGACCGTCACTTCCTTCGCCTTGATCCCGGACCGCTCGATGGCGTCGGCCGGCGTCACGGCGAACGTCGCCTTGTCGAGACGGACGCCGGCGAGCACGGCGGGGTCGGGGCGCGGACCCGGGGCATCGAAGACCTTCCAGGGGTTCATCGACATGAGCCCGCTGAAGACCCAGGTCAGCGTGACCGCGCCGAAGGCGAGCCCCGCCACGTGGTGCCACTTCATCCAGCCGTCGCGGTAAGGGCTCTTCGAGCCGGACTTGAAGCGGCCCCGGAAGCGCCACCGCAGCACGCCCACCCAGAGCCCCAGTGCGACGAGGATCGTGCCTGCGAGCGACGTGTAGATGATGGCATCCGATCGCCAGCCGTCGAACCACTCCCCCTTGAGCGGGTAGAACCAGTGCAGGATCGAACCCAGCCAGTTCCAGCCCCGCTCCATCGCGGTCGCGTCGCGCACGACCTCGCCGGTGGACGAGGAGACCCAGACCTCGGTCCCCGCCGCGTCGCCCAGGGCCACGCGGTGCAGGGGCCGGTGCGGATCCAGCGCGCGCGAGACGGTGAAGATGTCCTGGCGCGTCGTCTCGACCAGGCGGGGCGTCCCGCCCGGCAGGAAGGCCGCGGCGGCTCGCAATGCGTGATCGCCGCCGAACGGGCCGAGCCGCTCGCCCGTGACGGCATCGACGACCGCCGCGCCCCGCCCGCCCGAGGCGACCAGCCACACCGGACGGTCCACCAGCATCGCGAGCCGGGGGTCGGCCCCGCCGCGTCCCCGGCCGCCCCGCTCCGGCTTCGCCTCGTTGCCTTCGCCCCGCGCCGCGGCGGCCAGTGCTTTCGCCGGCGCGACGCAGCAGCCGTCGGGCAGCGCGAGCGGCGGCAGGCGCGCGAGGCGCTCCGCCGGCGTGAGCTTGGGATAGCCCACGTACATCATCACGACGCCCGAGACGAACCACATCGCCATGAGCAGGCACACGGCGATGCCGATCCATCGGTGCAGCAGGTAGATCCAGCGCTTCGGCGAGACCACGACGGCCGCCTAGAACGTCGTGCGCAGCGCGATTTCCCACGCGCGCGGCTCGCCGAGGCGCACCTGGCTGCTGCCGGAGGCCACGTACACCTCGTCGGCGAGGTTGCGGCCGCGCACGACGAGCGAGGCGCGCGGAGAGAGCTTCCACGCGAGGCCCGCGTCGAGCAGCGTGTAGCTCGCGAAGCGCTGGGTGTTGTCCACGTTGCCCCATCGGTCCGAGACGTAGCGCACGCCGCCGTACGCCGACCAGCCGGGCAGGAAGTCCCAGTTCGCGTAGAGGTTCGCCACCCGTTCCGGGATGCCCGTCGGGCGATTGCCCGCGCGGTCCACCGCGGCGCCGCCCACCACCTGCACGAACCTGTCGAACCGCGCCTTCACGTACGCCACGTTGGCCTGCAGGCGCCACGCCGCGTTGAGTCGCACGCCGGCCTGCGCCTCGAGGCCCCGGGAGGACTGCGCCCCCACCGGGATCGACACGTTCGGGTTGTCCGGATCCGGCATCGAGAGGTTCTTTCGCTGGATGCGATAGGCCGCCACCGTGCCGTTGCCCCGCCCGTCCAGGAAATCGAACTTGCTGCCCACCTCGAGCTGGTTGCCTTGGGTGAGGTCGAAGTCCTGGATGGCGCCGAAGTTGATGGTGGTGAGGATGCCGGAGGGCGGATCGGCCGCGGTGCTGTACGTCGCGTACACGTTGGCATGGCGGGCGAACTCCCACATCGCGCCGATGCGTCCCGTGACCGGCGAGTAATCGCGCTGGAAGTACGCGGGGTTGGCCGCGTTCACCGCCCGGTAGTTCACCGCGTCGATGCGGATCTTCTCCGCGCGAAGTCCCGAGAGCACGCTCCAGCCCCCGCCGAGCCTCGTGATGTTCTCGGCATAGAGCGCCTGGATGAACACGCGGTTGTCGCGGTCGGGGTTCGTCGCGGGCGTGACGCCGGGGATGTCGAAGAAGTTCTCGACGGTGAAGTCGTAGGGGTTCACGGTGCTCACGGTCGTCGAAAGCGACGTCGGGTAGCGCGTCTGCTTGTTGCGGCTCATGTCGAGGCCGAAGGACCAGTCGGACGACAGCCCGGCGAGCGTCCCCTGGTGCGCGAGCTCGAGCTTGCCGCCCATGAGCGTCTGGCCGTGCTTCTGGGCGAGGATGCCGGTGCGCTGCACGCGGGCGTTGTCCGCGGTGTAGCGGTAGGTCTCGACGTTCCGGTAGTCCCGCTCGGCGTCGTAGAAATAGGCCGTGTGGGTGAGGCGCGTGCGATCGGAGAGCCGGAACTCCAGGATCGAGCGGACCCAGTCGGTCACCTGCTCGTAGGCGCCGTCGCCGGTGTTGAAGTTGGTGAAGCGAAGGGCCGGATCGAAGCGGGCCTCGGTCGTGGGATTGAGCAGCGGCGTTCCCCAGTAGGGTTGGTGCGCCTTGTTCTGCCATTCCCAGGCCAGCGTGTGCGCGAGGCGCGGCGTGAGATCCGCGAGCCACGAGGCCGCCAGCACCTGCGAGCGCCCGTCCGTCCGCTTCACGTAGCCGTCCCAGCCCTGCACGCTCGCGTCCACGCGGACGAAGTGCCGTGCGTCCGGGCCGCCGAGCGCGACCTGGCCGCCGTAGGCGGCCTGCCAGGCGCCGTGGCTGCCGCCGCGAAGCATCGCATCGTGGGGCGACGGCGAGCGGGTCGCGAGCTTGGACACGTAGTTCACCGCCCCGCCCACGGCCCCCTGCCCGTAGAGGAAGCTCGAGGCGCCGCCCAGCACCTCCACGCGATCGAGGATCCACGAGTCGACGGGATGGGCCGCGATGACGTAGCCCACGTCGATGCCGTTGAACATCTGCGTGACCTGCGAGCTGGAGAAGCCGCGCATCGAGACGGAGCCGCCGCCACCGGGAGGCGAATCGGCGGTGACGCCCGGCACGCCCTGCAGGGCTTCGAGCGTGTCGCGGGTGCCGCGCGAGTCCATCGTCTCGCGATCGACGATGTTGATCGTGGCCGCCGTCTGTCGAGGCGTGAGGCCCAGGCGGCTGCCGGTGGCCGCGGGCGTGTCGAGGGGCAGCTTCGCGTTGGGCGCGGGCGCCTGGTCGGTGACGAGGACCTTGTCGAGCTTCGTCGCGGGCTGCGTATCGGCGTCCTTCTTCTCGTTCGGAACGGACTGGGCGAAGCCCGCGGAGGCGAACGCGGCGGTCAAGGCCGCGGCCATCAGGGAATGTCGGTTCATGGCGGGCCTACCAGGTAAGCGACTTCGCGCCATCGGCGAAGAGCGCCCCGCCCGTGACTTCCGGGTTGGCCACCTTCACGCCCGGCACCAGGTCCGATTCGAGGACCCCGTAATGCTTCATGCACATCGCGCACACGAGCACCGTGGTGCCCTTGGCCATCAGGTCGGCGAGCTTCTTCTGGTGCGCGCCGAACTTGCCGGACTGCGATTTCGCCGCGAGCAGGACGCCGCGGTCGTTGAGAAAGACGGTGAGGGGATGGCCGCGCTCGCGCTGGTTGCCGCCGAACGTGAGGCCCATGTTGGCGCGGTGGGGTTCGTCGGTCGTGAGGTTCACGAACAACGGATCGGTCGGGCCGGCGAAGGCGGGCGCGGCGAGCGCGAGGGCGAGGACGAGGACGAGGACGAATGGGACGAGTCGGTTCATGGGTGCTCCTGGAATGGGGGGGATGGGGTCAATCGAGAAGGCGAATGCGGCCGTCGGCGCCCTCTTCCCAGCGTGGCGGGGCGGGTTCGACGCGCTGCCACTCGGGCGGGACGCGAAGGCGCTCCGACGGCGCGCGGGTTGCGGAGGCCGGCGCAGGCGGCGGCTCCACGGGAACGAGCGCGATGCGGTGATCGGGCGGGAAGGGGTCGACACGGCCGCCTCCGACGACGAGGGCGATCGCATACAGGGCAAGACCGGCAGCGGCCACGGCGTTGAGCGCCGCGGCCAGTTTCAGGCCGTGGAACATGGGACCTCCGGATGCGGACGATGCGGGGGCGCCGGCCGGCCTCGCGGGCCGGTCAGCGCGATCTCATCGGGACATCAGGAGGCGAGGGGCGGTGCGCGGGGCTGCGCCGCGGCCCAGGCGAAGAGCGGGCGCGGCGAGGCGAGGAACAGCGGGGGAAGGCCCGGCTCGCCCGTCGGCGACGCCGGAAGGACGACGGGCGACGGCGGTGGCGCCATCGTGGGCGCATGCAACGCGCAGGCGGGGCAATGCTCGAAGTCCGATGCCTTCGGCGCGAGCGGAATGCCCGGGCCGTCGGCCGGCACCTCGACCTTCATCGGGCCGGCGGACGTGCAGACCTCGGTCCACTTGGTGCCGGTCGAGGTGCCGAAAGCGTGAGCCACCGCGGGCAGCAACGACGCGGCCGCCACCGCGAGAAGCGCGGCGGAAGCGACGAGGCGGCGGAAAGCGGCGGTCAATCCCATGGCGACGCGATCATACCAAATGCGGCTTTCGTCCGATGGACGACTCGCCTCAGGCGGAGAACGACAGCGGCGGCTCGAGGTGGCAGCGATCGAGAAGCGCCGCGTCGGCGAAGATCGCCCGCGGCTCGCCGTCGGCGACGATCGTGCCCTCGTGCATCACCAGCACCCGGGCGCAGCAGTCGAGCACGAGATCGAGATCGTGGGTGGCGATGAGGCGCGTGTGGTCGAAGGCGCGCAGCAGCTCGATGAGCCTGCGCCGCGCCCGCGGATCGAGGCCCGCGCTCGGCTCGTCGAGCAGCAGGATGTCCGGCCCCATCGCGAGCACGCCGGCGATGGCGGCGAGGCGCTTTTCCCCGCCGGAAAGCCGGTAGGGCGCGCGGGACGCGAGCGGTTCGGCCCCGACGGACTGCAAGGCCTGCAGCGCGCGGGACTTCGCCTCCTCCGGCGCGAGCCCGAGATTGAGCGGCCCGAAGGCCACGTCCTCCAGCACCGTCGGCATGAAGAGCTGGTCGTCCGCGTCCTGGAAGACGAAGCCCACGGTGCGCCGCACATGTTCCATCGTGGCGGGCGTCACGGGCAAGTCGCCCACGGTGGCCACGCCCGCCGACGGCGCGACGAGCCCCGCGAGCACGAGCAGCAGCGTGGACTTGCCCGCGCCGTTGGCACCCACGAGCGCGAGGGATTCGCCGTGACCCGCGCGGAAGGTGGCACCGCGAAGCGCCGGCGTGCCGTCCGGGTAGTCGTAGCGAATCCCGTCCGCCTCGAGTCGATGGTGGCTCACGGCGCCCCCGTGATCGCGCGGCCGAGGGCGAGGGGCAGGTCGACGAAACGCGCGAGGGCGAAGTACGCGCACCACCCGAGGACGAAGACCGTGTCCCGCACCTGCCAACGCAGTTCGCGCAGCGTGCGGATCTCGCCGTCGTAGCCGCGGGCCCGCATCGCGCGGTGGATGCGCTCGCCCCGTTCGAACGCGCGAAGCAGCAGGTGACCCGCGAGGGGACCGTACACCGCGAGAGCGGGAGAACCCCGCCCACCGCGTAGCGTCCGAGCCGCCTGCATGCGCGAGGCCTCGCCCCCCAGCACGAAGGCGTAGCGCCACAGGAAGAGCAGCTGCCCGGTGAAGATGCGGGGCACGCCCAGCGCCGCGAGGGCTGCCGCGAGCGCGTGCATGCCGGTGCCCGCCGCGACGGCGAGGGCCGCGGCGATCGTGAGCCCGACCCGCGCGAGGATCGAGGCGAACGAGACCCAGCCCGCGCTGACCGTCACGTCGGCGAGCCGCAGCATCGGGGCGGTATCGAGGATCGGGTTGGCGATGGCGACCATCGCGGCGAACGGCGCGGCGATCGCGAGCTTCCTCGCGAGCCATCCCGCCGGCACGCGGCCCGCGACCGCGAGCCACAGCGGATAGAGCGCGAAGGGCGCGAGGGCCGAGAGGGCGTAGCGGTTGAAGGAAGCGACCGCCACGAGGAAAGCGGCGGTGACGAGGACCTTGGCGCGGGGATCGAGCCGGGAGACGGGCGTGTCGCGGGCGGCCAGCGTGTCGGCGAGGCGCAGGTCGCGGAGCGCCGCTTCGAGCCGGCCCATCGAACGGAAGCTACGCGACCGGGCGGCGCCGGCCAAGCAGCCATCCCGCCGCGGCGACGACCAGCAGCGTGACGAGACCGCCCACGAGACCGGCGAAGCTGCGGCCACCGCTGACTTCCGGCCAAGCCGTCTCGCCTTCCTTCTTCGCGGTGCCCTCGGCGGGCAGGTCGTAATCGGGCAGGACCGAGAGCTTTTCCTGGATCGCGGCGAGACGCGCGTGCAGCCCGCCCTCGGGCGGCTTGATTTCTTCCGTGCCCGTCGCGCGGGCGATGGACCACTCCAGCCCATCCGGATGGGGCGAGGCGAACCACGACAGGACGCCGGCCACGAGGGCCGCGGCGATGGCGAGCCCGGCGACCGCACGGGATTTCACCGGGGCGGGCAGCGAACGATCCACCAGGTCCGGCCGGGCGCGGCGAAGGAAGATGACGAGCGCGGCGGTGGCGGCGCCTTCCACGAGCCCGATCCCGAGGTGGATGGGCAGCATCAGCGCGGCGAAGGTGGCGAAGGCGAGGCTCGTGAGACCGGAACCGACCGTCTCCACCACGACGCCCAGCGCGCCCATCTGCAGGCCCAGGACCGCGGCGAGGACGGCGGCGAAGGCGAGGCGACCGTCGGACGGCTTGTCGCCCGCCACGAGGCGATAGACGAGCGGATAGGCGACGAAGCAGGGAAAGACGCCCAGGTTGAAGAGGTTGGCGCCCAGCGCGAGCAGGCCCCCGTCGGCGAAGAAAAGCGCCTGCACGGTGAGGACCGAGGCCAGCACGAGGAATGCCGCGTGGGGCCCCAGCAGGATCGCGAGCAGCAGCCCGCCCCCCAGGTGCCCGCTGGAGCCCGTGCCGGGAATCGCGAAATTGATCATCTGCGCCGCGAAGACGAAGGCGCCCAGCACGCCCATGAGCGGGACGATGCGGTCGTCGGCCCGCGCTTTCACCCGCCGCGCGCACCAGGCGAGCGTCGCCCCGGTGGCCACCCAGAGGGTGCCGCCCACGGCGGGGGACAGCAGCGCGTCGGCCATGTGCATGGCGGGGTTCGTAGGAAGATTCGACCCCTACTTCTTACTCCTCGCCGGCCGGCGGCCTTTGACGCCGGACAAATCGGCGAGGGGACGCTTCCCGGCGGGCTGCGCAAGCAAGCCCGAGTGCCATAGGGAAGCGTCCCCTTTCTGCCCCTTAATCCCGCCTTAAGCCCCTCCACGGCAAAATGGCGGATTCGATTCCGACCTCCGCCATGCGCATCCTCCTCGTCGAAGACGACGCCCTCCTCGGCGAGGGCATCCAGGCCGGCCTCAGGCAAGGCGGCTTCGTGCCGGACTGGGTGCGCGACGGCGCGGCCGCCGACATCGCCCTCGCCACGGGCGGCTTCGCCGCGGTCGTGCTGGACCTGGGCCTGCCCAAGCGCTCCGGCCTCGAGGTGCTCCAGCGCGTGCGGGCCCGCAAGGACGCGGTGCCCGTGATCATCCTGACGGCCCGGGACACGGTGGAGGACCGCATCGCGGGCCTGGACGCCGGTGCCGACGACTACCTCGTGAAGCCCTTCGACCTGGGCGAACTCGCCGCGCGACTTCGCGCCCTCGCCCGCCGGGCCGGGGGCACCGCCTCGGCCGCCCTCGAAGTGGGCCCCGTCCGCCTCGACCCGGCCTCCCGCGAGGTGAGCTGGCGGGGCGAGTCGCGATCGGTCTCGCCGAAGGAATTCGCGCTGCTCCAGGCGTTCCTGCTCTCGGCCGGCCGCGTGCTGACCCGCGAGCAGCTCGAGGAGCGGCTCTACGGCTGGGGCGACGAGAAGGGCTCGAACGCCGTGGAAGTGCACATCCACCACCTGAGGAAGAAGCTCGCGCCGGAAGTCGTGCAGACCGTGCGCGGCGTGGGCTACCTGCTGCCGAAGGATCTCGCGTGAGCGCTCGCGCCGGCAGCGTCCGCGCGCGGCTCGTGGCCATCGTGCTCGGGGGCCTCGCGGTCGCGTGGGTCGCCATCACCCTCGCGGTGGTGGTGAAGGCCGACCACGAGATCGAGGAGGTCTTCGACGCGAACCTCGCCCAGCACGCGACACTGCTCGTGATCCGGCTCGATGACGACCTCGACAGGATCGACGCCGACAGCGTGGTGCCCCAGCACAAGTACCAGAAGCCGCTGTCCTTCCAGGTGTGGAAGCACGGCACGCGGCTCATGGTGCACTCGGCCGACGTGCCCCCCACCCGCCTTTCGACGAAGGAAACGGGCTACTCCACCGTCTACGAGAACGGCGAGAACTGGCGCGTCTTCGGCCTGTGGGACCCGAAGCACGAGTATCTCGTGCAGGTTCGCGACGCGCTGGACGATCGCCGCCACGTGATCCTCGACATCGTGAAGGGCCTCGCGGTGCCCCTCGTGATCGCGCCGCCGCTGTTCGCCTTGCTGGTGTGGGTGGGGACGGGACGGGCGCTCAGGCCGCTCGCCCGCGTGAGCGCCGAGATCGCGCGGCGGGACCCGGGCTACCTCGATCCGCTCGAAGGCGAGGTGCCCGGCGAGATCGCGCCGGTGGTCGAGCGGCTGAACGAACTGCTCGCGCGCCTTCGCGACTCCCTCGAATCGGAGCGGCGCTTCACCGCCGACGCGGCCCACGAGCTGCGCACGCCCCTCGCCGCGCTGCGCGCCCACGTGCAGGTGGCGCAGGGCGCCCGGGACGAGGCGGAGCGGGCCAAGGCCCTCGCCGGCGCGCTCGCGGGCGTCGAGCGCGCGACCCACGTGGCCGAGCAGCTCCTCACCCTCGCGCGGCTCGAGCAGGGCGCCTGGAAGGAAGCGGCCGAGCCCTTCGACCTGCGGCGTCTCGCGTCCGAGTGCGTCGCGGACCGTGCGGGGGCCGCGGCCACCCGCCGCATCGCCCTCGCCCTGGACGGCGAGACGAAAGCCACGGCCCGGGGCCACGCCGGCCTCGTCGCGATCGCCCTGGGCAACCTGCTCGACAACGCCATCCGCTACACCACGCCCGATACGGAGGTCGTGGTGACGATCGACCCGGCAGGCGGCGGCTGGGAACTCTCGGTGACCGATGCCGGGCCGGGCATTCCGGCCGGGCAACGCGGGGAGGCGCTCAAGCGCTTCGCGCGCCTCGGCCGCGAAAGCGCCGAAGGCAGCGGACTCGGGCTCTCGATCGTCTCGCGCGTCGCCCAGCTGCACGGGGGCGAGTTGCGCCTGGCGGACGGCCCGGGCGGATCCGGGCTCGCCGCGAGCCTGCGACTGCCGGCCTGACCTCAAAAGGGGTCAAAAGGGGGACAGTTCCCTCGACCTCAAAAGGGGGACAGTTCCCTCGGCGAGGGAACTGTCCCTCCCTCCGGGGTATGAGAAAATGCGCGTCCCGCACGCCGCGCCCCCCGCCGCAGCACCCGAAAGTCCCGCATGTCCATCGCCCAGGAAGTCGCCCGCCGCCGCACGTTCGCGATCATCTCGCACCCGGACGCCGGCAAGACCACGCTCACGGAAAAGCTGCTGCTCTTCGCGGGCGCGATCCAGATCGCCGGCAGCGTGAAGGCCCGCAAGGCCTCGCGCCACGCGACCTCCGACTGGATGGAGATCGAGAAGCAGCGCGGCATCTCGGTGGCGAGCTCCGTGATGCAGATCGAGTACAAGGACTGCGTGGTGAACCTGCTGGACACCCCGGGCCACCAGGACTTCAGCGAGGACA
>ERZ761602.3082-NODE-3082-length-24439-cov-8.135089_pt1 | contig 24439 bp, 16 predicted proteins | sample MGYA00512165_ERZ761602 | MGnify/ENA primary metagenome ERZ761602 (study PRJEB28899, sample SAMN02445085) | bioreactor sludge metagenome | biome: EBPR sludge; isolation source: Thorneside wastewater treatment plant | place: Australia: Brisbane, Thorneside...
GCAATCCACAACACCCCTTATTGTAGATGCTGCATTAAATGAAACGAATACGACCCTTGTAGATGTAAAGACATCTTTTAGTACTTCATCTCATTCGATTACAAGACGCTTCGAGTACGACCATGCTGGCCGTATGCTAAAAACTTTCCATAGCATTGATGGTGTTCAAGAATTGCTGCTGACTCAAAATGAGTACAACGAACTGGGTCAGCTGGTAGATAAAAAACTGCACAGCGCTGGTGGCAGCTCGTTTAAGCAATCAGTAGATTATCGCTACAACATCCGTGGCTGGCTCACCTCTATGAACAATGCGGAACTCACCGTAGATGACACCAACGATGATACCAACGATTTCTTTGGTATGGAACTTGGTTACAACAACGACATGGAAACAGGCAACACCTTTGCCTACAATGGGAACATCTCTGCCATGAAGTGGAGCAACAATCAAGCCCTTGGCACTGTAAAGAGCCATGCTTACAATTATGCCTACGACCCACTCAACCGTATTAAGGGTGCTACTTTCAAAGAAAAGTCGGGATCATGGGATACGGCAGCTGGTAATGCCTTTTCTGTAAGTGGATACAATTACGACCAGAATGGCAACATCAAAAACTTGACCAGAAAAACAAAATCGGGTGCTGATATGGATGTGCTAACGTATGCTTACAACAGCAATGCCAGCAACCAGTTGGTGAAAGTAGCGGATACTGGTGATAAGTTTGCGGGATTTATTGATGGCACAAACACAGGAAATGATTACACTTACGATGCTAATGGCAATATGATTACCGATCAAAACAAAGGCATTACGGTAAACATGACCTACAATTATTTGAACCTACCCGAATTGATCACACGAGGTACGGGCAATACCCTTCGCTACATCTATGATGCAGGTGGCCGCAAGCTTGCTCAGGTGGCCAGTTTCACATCTTCACAGAAGCAAACAGACTATGTGGGTGAATTGGTTTATGAAAATGACAACCTTCAGTTTATCAGCCACGAGGAGGGTAGAGTGGTGTACAGCACGCAAGAAACGATCTATCAAAATCCTGCAGAGAGCCTCGATGAATTTACAAACTCCAATGCAAGTATGGCTCTCGTTACCCAAAACGGAACAGAAAAATATGTACGTGTAACCTCCAATGGAACGGTAGCTCGCACAGGATTATTTCCCATTGGCGATGCCATTGCCGTACAGCCTGGCGAGCGATTCAGGATAAGAGTTAAAGGCTATCGCACAGGAGCCAATTCCGTTCACCTATTAATCAAAGCCAACGGTTCAGACCTCAACTGGCCGGGTGCTACCTTGGCCAGCAGCGCAGCCACGGAAGCATGGGCAGAACAGGAAGTGGTGATACCAGCAGGAGCCAACATTCTTGATGTGGGTGTAGTATGGAACGCAGTTACATCAGGTCAGCAGTTTTTCCTTAATGAATTAGAAATAATTAAACTGAGCAACGGCCAGCCCGAATACCAATACCACCTCAAAGACCATTTAGGCAATGTGCGGATAACATTTACAACCAAAGACGAAGAGGTAGAAGAGACAGCAACTCTAGAGCCAAACAATGCCATAGAAGAGCGTGGACAGTTTTTGCACTATGATGATGTGCGATTGGTCAATTCAAAATTGTTTGATCACACCTATAACAGCGGTGTGGCTCCACCGGAGGGTGCGAGTTCAATACGCCTCAGCGGAAAGGAGAATGAAAGGATAGGATTGGCAAAGTCATTGGCGGTGGTTCCCGGTGATAAAATTCAGTTGGAGGTGTATGCAAAGTATGTGGATATATCTGCACTTGACCCAAACAGTGCAGCATGGAGTGTAATGACCTCATTGTTAAGTAATATAAATAATGGAGTTGTTGGAACAGTGATTGATGGTGCCGGCTATGCGCAAGGAGGAAGTAATATTTTTCCATACCCCAATAATTTAAACGCAGATAAAAGTAATGATACAAATCCGGGCATAAAGGCGTATCTCAATTACTTGGTGTTTAACCACGATTTTATTCCTCAAATGGCCAAGAGTGGATTTAAGAAAGTAAGCGGTGCGTCCAAAGAAGATGGTGTTTTAGCGCAAACCAACAATGGGGAGGGAGTAGCCCACGAACGCCTCAACTGGGAGATCAACATCACTGAACCAGGTTATGTGTATATTTGGCTGAGTAATGAAGAAGTAGCACTGGGTGGAAGCCCAGTAGAGGTCTACTTCGATGACTTTAAAGTGACGCATATTAAATCACCGGTGATACAGAGTGAGGATTATTATCCATTTGGTCTGACCTTTAACTCGTATCAGAGGGAGAACAGTGCTAAGAACAATTACCTGTACAATGGATTTGAAATGCAGGACGAGTTGGATTTAGGATGGTACGATTACTTAGCAAGGCAGTATGATCCGGCTATTGGAAGATGGATGGTTATTGATCCTCTTGCTGATATGATGCGAAGGCATAGTCCATACAACTATGCCTTTGATAATCCGATTAGATTTATTGATCCTGATGGAATGGGTCCAAATGATGTCATTATAAGTGGAGACGAGAAGCAAAAGGCTTTTGAACAGCTACAAGCTTCAGTTAAAGGGCAATTGAACCTTTCAATGGGGTCAGATGGTAAAGTCACGTATGAAAAAACCGGTGATGGTGCTCTTGGAAAAGATGCACAGAAACTTGCTGGTGCGATCGATGACCATTCTGCGATCGTAAATGTAAATGCATCTTCAGCAACGACTACTCCTGATGGTGATCCCATTATTGGTGGAGCCTGGTTAGGCACTAATATAACCGGTGAGACGACAGCCGATGGTACAGCAGTTGTTGAAGGAAACCAACAGGTAAACCCTGAAATTACTGGTAAGATTGATGATTATTTTGGCACACCTGGTAAAACGATGTTGCACGAAGTAACAGAATCTTATGAAGGTGCAAAACTCTCTCAAATTACTGGACAGGAATACCAAAATAGCATGGTGAATGGAGGTGAATTTGATACTATTCACAATGACAACTCCACTCAATCACCGGTAAGACCTGAAGACATAACGTTAAAACTATACGATAGTAAAGGTAATTTCACCAGAGATATTTATAGGGCGAAAACTGGCGATGCCGTTCTTCACAGGCAAGGAGGAAAACCTCCGGTTGTAATTAATAAAGGTTTTCCGATTAAGTTAAGATTTAACTAAGACTTCATTTAATGAGAAGGACATTGATGACTTTAATAGGTTTAACAATATTCATTGGTTTATCCTGTAGACCTATCCAAGTTGCCCAAAAGGCTAATGCCAACTATCTTGTTAGCAAGGTGGACTCCATTAATGACTATTATCTAGTATACCTGATTAAGAGTGATTCCACTTATAAAGTTGTTTCGCATAAGCCATTAATCAGCGAAGAAAAATGTAACAAGATTAAGCTTGGTTCCAGCTATCCTTTTTTATTGAGATCTACACTATCATGGACAGGGGATTTAAAGCGACTTTCACCGAAGTATAATCCTCAAATTGGATGTGTTGCTTTTGATGACTCAACCTCGATATGTGTTGAAAAGGGCATGGTTAGGGATTTGTTTTCAGCCGATAACCTCCAAGGTTTATGCTTTATAGGCAAGTAGATTTTGTAATTGCTGTAGGCGAATGTCAGCAGCTACGCGCTGGTTTTTGTTTTAGTCATATATCTTGTTCAAGTGCTCATTTAACTTTTGAGCGATAGCTTCTTTAGAAGGTACTGCGTGTAGAATATTGGAATCTTCCTTATATGAAGGATTTTTTTCAAAGATGACATCTTTCTCCTCTATATCGTGATGCTGGTGTTTCTGAACTATTGTAATTATGTATTGCCCATAATGTGCCTTCCACGTATTAGGTCCTCGCTGAGTAAATTCGTTATAAGGAGACAAGTGAAAAGTATCTTTATACTTGGTGTATGGCTCATCACGCTTAACGTAGTATGTATCAATCCAGCACCCTTTCATTGCTCAAAAATTACTTAGTGTAAGTCTTCATTCACTTACCTTTTTTCTTACCTGAATCTTTTTTACCGGAGTTGTCTTTGGGAGCACTTTGATTCCTGTCCTTCAGGTCCTGGGGAGCGATGGGAACAGGCTGACTTCCTAACGGTCTTACCTTAGGTTTTAGAAAACCGGGTTTGAAGCTGGGGATCTTCTTAGCCATGGTATTATTTTTTATTACCTGAAGACTTAGTTGTGTCAGTTTGCGCTTTTATATCTTTTGGAGCAGATTGAACTGGAGCGCTGAGTTTTCCAGAGTCCGGTTTAAGTTCAATGGGGGCACTTGATACTGGAAGGCTCTTTTCCAGAATAACACCTTTAGTGTTGGTGGTAGAATCCACCTTGATCTCATTTAAATTTTTTTTGTCTTTTGCCATATACGTGGAGTTTTTAGTTACAAAGATAATCTGTAGGCCTATACCGAGAACAAGCAGAATAGCAAGAAAATAGTTCAATCGAATGGTTAGTTTATCATCAGGTAAAGGCTGATTATTTTCGACCCTTTTGATCTGTCTTTCGTGAAGGTTGTAGGAAATCAGGTGAGTAATTACGCTTATGATCATAATAAGTGCCAGTAACCACCATGAAGCATAAAGAACGCCCTTCCATACAGCCTGTTCAAGTTTTACGATCTCCCCGATAAAGTTTAGTGAGAGAACCAGGGCGCCACTACTTATAAGGAGTACTTGTTCGTCAAATTTTTGAATGCTGTACCGTTGACCAAGCCTTAAATCCTGTATGTAACTTTCTTTGATCTGATCCAGGTCCGGCTTTTTCTTTTTGGCCATAGGCTAGGCCGCGTGTGCTTTTTTGATTTTGACATCGCGGATAATGAGGTCGATGTACTCAAAGATTTTTTGCTTCTCGCTTTCCGGGAGCGCTTCTATCTCCTCCATGCGCTTAACTGTTTTTTTATCAAGCACCATTTTGTCAGAGCCACCGAGCAAATAATCAACAGTTACTTCCAGTTCGTCAGCGATCTTCTTGGCGATCTCAATAGAAGGCTTGATCTCATTGCGCTCATAGCGGCCAATGATTGGGGCAGAAGTTCCAACCTTCTTGGCCAGTTCTTCTTGCGACCATTTAAGCTGTTTGCGTAATAGAGTAATGCGTTCCCCGAAAGTCATAGAAAAGTGTTTTAAATGCCCTAAAAATAGGGATTATGCAAATTTAGACCACCAATAGGTACTAAACAAACCATATAGGTCTTGCCTCAATAGTATGAATAGATTACTTTTGGTACCAATTGGTACTATAAAATATTTTTCAATGGAAACCCGTAGCCTGGACACTACTAACCCCGATCACATCAGCTACAAGCAGGGAGCTTTAGACATTACCATTTTGGGCGGGATCAGGTTGGAAGGGCTGGACAGAATGAGGGTGACCCTAAAAATCCAGGTCGAGCACCTGAGCTTAAGACATAGTCTTGATCTGTATAATGATAACCAGTTGGAAAAGCTGGTTCGAAAAGTAGCTGATAAACTGGAAGTCGGTACCTCAGTAACAACTGCAACACTCAACGACCTCACCGATCTTTTGGAAAACTACAGGTTAGCCGAAATCGAAAGACAAAACCTGAGAGAAGATAAACGCAAGGTACTGAGCCAGGAAGAAATCAAAGAAGCACAAAACTACCTGAGTGCGCCCAACCTGATGGAACGAACTAATGAAGATATAGGCAGAGCCGGAGTGATCGGAGAAGAAAACAATAGACTATTAATGTATCTGATCTTCACCAGTAGAAAGCGTGAAGCACCATTGCACATCGTCAGCCTGGGAAGTTCGGGAATAGGTAAGACCCACTTGCAAGAAAAAGTAGGAGCATTGATACCGGAAGAAGACAAAATCGAAATCACCACGTTAAGTGAAAATGCTTTTTACTACTTCGGTAAGCGGCAACTGCAAAACAAACTGATCCTGATTGAAGACATGGACGGAGCTCAGGATGTGCTTTATCCATTGCGTGAATTACAGAGCAAGAAGCGAATCAGTAAAACAGTGGTACACAAGAACACGAAGGGAGAAACCCGCACAGTGCATTTAAAAGTAGAAGGTCCGGTAAGTGTGTCCGGTTGCACGACCAAAGAAAGTTTATACGAAGACAATGCAAACCGCTCTTTCCTGATCTACATCAACGAAAGCAAAGAGCAGGACGAAAAGGTGATGCAGTACCAACGCAAACTAAGTGCAGGAAAGATTGATACCACTGGGCAAGAGCAGATTATTAAGCAGTTCCAGAATATGCAACGAGCATTGCAATCCGTTCAGGTACGCAATCCATACGCAGAACTTTTAAAAATACCCGATGAAGTGTTTAAACCGAGAAGAACAAACGCACATTACCTGGCCTTCGTTGAGTTGGTAACCTTCTACCATCAATATCAACGGGAGAAGCAATACGATAAAGAGACTGGAGAAGAATATATCGAAACTACACAGGATGATATTGCGGAAGCCAACAAGCTATTAAAAGAAATATTGCTAAGAAAATCTGACCAACTCACAGGAGCTTGCAGAACCTATTTTGAAAGAATGAAAGAATGGTTACAGGCCGAGAACAGGATAACTTTTAGTAATCGTGAAATAAGACAGGTTTTAAGAGTCAATGCCAGCAATCAAAAACGTTACATGCTGGAACTGATGGGAAGCTACCTGGTGCGCGTATCCAGTGGCAAGAGAGCCAGAGGCTATGAATACGAGATCGTAAGTTATGAAGAATACGAAAAGCTGAAATCAGGCATCGAAACGGTGCTGGATGAAATCCTGGACAAGCTGAAAGAGCGGTCCAATGGTTCACCAGTGGTTCACTTGAAAAATGGACCACTGAAAAGAAAGAAGGTCAGCAAGTTAGCGTAGTGGTTCACACCGTTCAGGAAACATCAACCGAGCAAAAATTTATCGACTATGAAGCAGTTACAGCTTAACAATACATCCTTCCGGTATCTGGAACAAAGCTTTAAAGAATGGCTTGATATTATAGGCTACGCTCCAACAAGTGTGTACTACATGCCGCTTCATGTGCGTGAACTGTTGTACTACCTGGAAGGTAAGGGCTTGAAGAATATTAAAGAGCTTGATAATAAGAACATCCAGAAATATTATAACAAACTCAAAAAACGATCAAACCAAAGAAGGGAAGGCGGACTGAGCAACAACCATTTAAACAAACACATCCAAGCGTTACGAAAATTTATTGATTACCTCAGGCAAGTAGGTAGGCTTGAAATCCCGGCACTTAACCTTAGAAATGAAGAACAAGATCCAAAGTCTATTGCCGTGCTCACAGAAGAAGAAATCCAACAGCTTTTTAAAGCCACTTATAGAGATCCTGAAAAGAAATACAACATTCCATCGGCTAGGGTAGAAGCCATGCAAGCAAGAGAACGGGCCATGCTGGCTATCTTTTATGGTTGTGGACTGAGGCGAAATGAAGGCGCGAGTATGAACGTTGGTGATATCAACTTTGATCGCGCAATGGTTCATGTGAAGCAGGGTAAGAACTATAAGGAGCGATTGGTTCCAGTCAGCAAAGCATCATTAAAATACTTACAAGATTACGTTTATGATTATCGACCTGAATTACTTCATGGCTCAAAAAAAGAAGCGTTGTTCCTAAGCTACTATGGTAAGCGCATGGGTGGGCAGAGTTTATTACTGCGATTGAAGTACCTACAACATCAAACGGGAAACACTGACCTGATTGAAAAAGAAATCGGATTACATACACTCAGGCACAGCATAGCGACTCACTTACTGCAAGCTGGGATGAAGATTGAAAGCATATCACGTTTTTTAGGACATACCAGTTTAGAGAGCACACAGATTTACACACACCTGGCGGGAGTTGAAATAGATCAGCCTCAGAAGTTCAACAACATTCCACACTATGAAAGAATCCAAATCTTTGAAGATGAGCTTTAGTGATTACCTGAAGACAAGGAGGCTGACCAGAAGAACTATCAACACCTTTGAAAGAATATCGGTGATCTTTTTGAACTGGATAGAAAGAGAGCAAATCGAAATTGATCAGGTGCGTTATCAGGATGTTTTACAGTTCATGAAGTATTGCCAGCGAGAAGGGACGAGCCAAAGGACTGTTCAGCATTACTTAAATGTAGTTCGTCACTATTACGATTACTTGATTGAAGAAGGAAAGACAGAAGTGAATCCAGTCACTGGAATCAAGATACAGGGAGTGAAAAGGAAATCTTTGTATCACCTGTTCCAGCCTCAGGAGCTACACTCAATCTACAACAGCTATCAGGATGACAGTCTAAAAGGAAATCGGAATAAAGTGATGTTAAGTTTACTGGTATATCAGGGAGTAAAAACGGAAGAGCTGGCTAAACTTGAGGTTAAGGATGTAAAACTAAGAGAAGGAAAAATAGAAATCCCAGGAGGGCATAAAAGCGAAAGGAGATTATTGCAACTTGAATCGCATCAGGTACTAGCGTTTTATGATTACCTCAACAGTACACGAAAAGAAATCTTATCCGGTTCAGGACAGAGGACAGACAAACTTTTTGTGAGCATGGAAGGAGGGGACAGCCTGAGCAGTTGCATGACACGATTAATGTTCTGGGTGAGAAGGAAGAATAAGTTAGTTATAAATGCGAAACAGTTGAGAGCAAGTGTAATCGTGAAATGGTTGAGAATGTACAACCTTAGAAAGGTGCAGTACCTGGCCGGTCATCGTTACATCAGTTCAACGGAAAGTTATCAGCAAAATGAAATGGAAGGGCTTACAGAAGAAGTGAACCAGTTCCATCCGTTAGGATAGCTTTTTCTAACTAGTTCTTAAAACCACCATCACCTTCTTGAATCAAGATTAAATTATCCAGATCAAACCAATCATCCGTAAAAACTTGATCTTTAGCTCTCAAGTGTGAACACAAAGCTTTACCACCACTGACTTCTAATACTGGCATATCTAAACCTCCATTGATCAGGGGGTTTTTATGCTTTACTCTATCACCTTCTTTTATTGTTGTCATGTTATTAAATATACTAAAAAAAGGAATGCAGAATTAATCAGCCCTTCTGCAAGTTTTACTGATCACAGTTTTTTGAGTCAACACACTTGCAGCACATTGCTACTGCCACACGAATCAATGCACAAGCCAAAGCAGCATCAAAGAGCTGCATCCAGTCGCGCAAAATCAAAAACATGCGCCAGTAAAACTTACCCCAAGCTATGTTTACATAATGTGATCTTATGCAACTCCTCGAATCAAAGCGGCCTGACGTTTATAAACCTGCGGGATGCATAAGCACATTATGTAAAATAGCCGCGCACCTACCGCACCAGAGAAAGCAAAACACAAAACAGAAATCAAAGGTAGTCGGGCTCACACGTTCCCACGCGCGATAAAAAATCAAGGCCAAGACGAGTGGCCGATGAGTGTTTACTTTTTATGGTCGGCCAGCCTTGATTTTTTCCCTAGCCCGACTGATGGAGCGGCTTTCTTTTTTGTCCTTTTTTCTTTTGAAAAGTTTTTACCCCAAACAGCCTAAGGGGTGAAGTGGCTCCCAGGCGTTGCGGCCTCAAAGCAAAGCAGTCGGGCATGTGCTCGGATGTTTTGCTTTGATGGCCAGCGTTGGCATGTGCGCACCTGGGAGACGAACGGAACGAAGCGTTGGAAGTAAAAACTTATTACTCAATCTTAGTTGTCAACTGCGAGCCGTCCTGCGAGTGCGAGTGAGGCCGGACAGACGAAGCCCCGGTCGGGGCGACTGGCCGTGAGTTTACGGTCCGAACGAGCCCGCAGGCGAGCACAACAAGGGCAGCGGGTGAATGGTGCAAGTGCTGATTAAAGGAATGCGCGATTGGCGTCAGCTCTTGCACCAGGCACAATAGCTGCCGTGAGGTGAAGCGCAGTCACGGAGCACAAGGCATGACAGCCTTGCCAGGCAACCTTTGGTAAACCCACGGGCGTGAGCTGGTGGGTGAAGGCTGGCGTGACTTGTGCAGTGCAAGCGAAACCGAACACCGCTTTACCTGTCGATCTTCAACACAAACCTACTCTCACAGAGCGACCGACAGGAGCGAAAGATATTCTTGTTCTCAACCGGAACGGAAAAACACGAAAAACTCCCAAAGAATACCAAATAAAAACGCTGTCCTAGGAAAGTTTTTAAACTTCTGGCACTTTTGAGCGGGAGCGGACTTGAACTGAACCATTAATCAGAGGTCCGTTTATGAAATCCACAAATCAGCCCATTAAGCCCACTTTTACATACAGGTGGCAACCTAAAAACAGCGTCCTAAAATCCCCGGATAAGCCTCAGTATTTTGTACCGAAACAGGTGAAAATATTTTTTGCCAAAACTCAGCTTTTGCTGAAAGTCAGACTATTTATAATAAATAACCTAACTCATTAATACACTTATATACCATATGGCATTAATAATAATAATCGTATCGATCCTCCTGTTCGTGGGGTTCATCATTATGTTACATCAGGTTCTGAGATCCAAAGATGATGTTGATTTAACGGTGAATATCAAGAAAGGAGAGATGAACGTGAAAAAGAAAAGAAATCAGTAAATCATAGACCTATTCGCTGGAGAAGGTGGATTTAGTTATGGCTAATCCTCCTTATATTAGTATTAGGAAAATGGGCTGTTTACGACTGACATATCAGGAGAAAGTTGAGCGATCGAATTTTTTGACCGTATGGAAGAAAAATGCGAGCTCTAAAAATTGGAATAATTACTATCCATTTGGTCTGACCTTTAACTCGTATCAGAGGGAGAACAGTGCTAAGAACAATTACCTGTACAATGGATTTGAAATGCAGGACGAGTTGGATTTAGGATGGTACGATTACTTAGCAAGGCAGTATGATCCGGCTATTGGAAGATGGATGGTTATTGATCCTCTTGCTGATATGATGCGAAGGCATAGTCCATACAACTATGCCTTTGATAATCCGATTAGATTTATTGATCCTGATGGAATGGGTCCAAATGATGTCATTATAAGTGGAGACGAGAAGCAAAAGGCTTTTGAACAGCTACAAGCTTCAGTTAAAGGGCAATTGAACCTTTCAATGGGGTCAGATGGTAAAGTCACGTATGAAAAAACCGGTGATGGTGCTCTTGGAAAAGATGCACAGAAACTTGCTGGTGCGATCGATGACCATTCTGCGATCGTAAATGTAAATGCATCTTCAGCAACGACTACTCCTGATGGTGATCCCATTATTGGTGGAGCCTGGTTAGGCACTAATATAACCGGTGAGACGACAGCCGATGGTACAGCAGTTGTTGAAGGAAACCAACAGGTAAACCCTGAAATTACTGGTAAGATTGATGATTATTTTGGCACACCTGGTAAAACGATGTTGCACGAAGTAACAGAATCTTATGAAGGTGCAAAACTCTCTCAAATTACTGGACAGGAATACCAAAATAGCATGGTGAATGGAGGTGAATTTGATACTATTCACAATGACAACTCCACTCAATCACCGGTAAGACCTGAAGACATAACGTTAAAACTATACGATAGTAAAGGTAATTTCACCAGAGATATTTATAGGGCGAAAACTGGCGATGCCGTTCTTCACAGGCAAGGAGGAAAACCTCCGGTTGTAATTAATAAAGGTTTTCCGATTAAGTTAAGATTTAACTAAGACTTCATTTAATGAGAAGGACATTGATGACTTTAATAGGTTTAACAATATTCATTGGTTTATCCTGTAGACCTATCCAAGTTGCCCAAAAGGCTAATGCCAACTATCTTGTTAGCAAGGTGGACTCCATTAATGACTATTATCTAGTATACCTGATTAAGAGTGATTCCACTTATAAAGTTGTTTCGCATAAGCCATTAATCAGCGAAGAAAAATGTAACAAGATTAAGCTTGGTTCCAGCTATCCTTTTTTATTGAGATCTACACTATCATGGACAGGGGATTTAAAGCGACTTTCACCGAAGTATAATCCTCAAATTGGATGTGTTGCTTTTGATGACTCAACCTCGATATGTGTTGAAAAGGGCATGGTTAGGGATTTGTTTTCAGCCGATAACCTCCAAGGTTTATGCTTTATAGGCAAGTAGATTTTGTAATTGCTGTAGGCGAATGTCAGCAGCTACGCGCTGGTTTTTGTTTTAGTCATATATCTTGTTCAAGTGCTCATTTAACTTTTGAGCGATAGCTTCTTTAGAAGGTACTGCGTGTAGAATATTGGAATCTTCCTTATATGAAGGATTTTTTTCAAAGATGACATCTTTCTCCTCTATATCGTGATGCTGGTGTTTCTGAACTATTGTAATTATGTATTGCCCATAATGTGCCTTCCACGTATTAGGTCCTCGCTGAGTAAATTCGTTATAAGGAGACAAGTGAAAAGTATCTTTATACTTGGTGTATGGCTCATCACGCTTAACGTAGTATGTATCAATCCAGCACCCTTTCATTGCTCAAAAATTACTTAGTGTAAGTCTTCATTCACTTACCTTTTTTCTTACCTGAATCTTTTTTACCGGAGTTGTCTTTGGGAGCACTTTGATTCCTGTCCTTCAGGTCCTGGGGAGCGATGGGAACAGGCTGACTTCCTAACGGTCTTACCTTAGGTTTTAGAAAACCGGGTTTGAAGCTGGGGATCTTCTTAGCCATGGTATTATTTTTTATTACCTGAAGACTTAGTTGTGTCAGTTTGCGCTTTTATATCTTTTGGAGCAGATTGAACTGGAGCGCTGAGTTTTCCAGAGTCCGGTTTAAGTTCAATGGGGGCACTTGATACTGGAAGGCTCTTTTCCAGAATAACACCTTTAGTGTTGGTGGTAGAATCCACCTTGATCTCATTTAAATTTTTTTTGTCTTTTGCCATATACGTGGAGTTTTTAGTTACAAAGATAATCTGTAGGCCTATACCGAGAACAAGCAGAATAGCAAGAAAATAGTTCAATCGAATGGTTAGTTTATCATCAGGTAAAGGCTGATTATTTTCGACCCTTTTGATCTGTCTTTCGTGAAGGTTGTAGGAAATCAGGTGAGTAATTACGCTTATGATCATAATAAGTGCCAGTAACCACCATGAAGCATAAAGAACGCCCTTCCATACAGCCTGTTCAAGTTTTACGATCTCCCCGATAAAGTTTAGTGAGAGAACCAGGGCGCCACTACTTATAAGGAGTACTTGTTCGTCAAATTTTTGAATGCTGTACCGTTGACCAAGCCTTAAATCCTGTATGTAACTTTCTTTGATCTGATCCAGGTCCGGCTTTTTCTTTTTGGCCATAGGCTAGGCCGCGTGTGCTTTTTTGATTTTGACATCGCGGATAATGAGGTCGATGTACTCAAAGATTTTTTGCTTCTCGCTTTCCGGGAGCGCTTCTATCTCCTCCATGCGCTTAACTGTTTTTTTATCAAGCACCATTTTGTCAGAGCCACCGAGCAAATAATCAACAGTTACTTCCAGTTCGTCAGCGATCTTCTTGGCGATCTCAATAGAAGGCTTGATCTCATTGCGCTCATAGCGGCCAATGATTGGGGCAGAAGTTCCAACCTTCTTGGCCAGTTCTTCTTGCGACCATTTAAGCTGTTTGCGTAATAGAGTAATGCGTTCCCCGAAAGTCATAGAAAAGTGTTTTAAATGCCCTAAAAATAGGGATTATGCAAATTTAGACCACCAATAGGTACTAAACAAACCATATAGGTCTTGCCTCAATAGTATGAATAGATTACTTTTGGTACCAATTGGTACTATAAAATATTTTTCAATGGAAACCCGTAGCCTGGACACTACTAACCCCGATCACATCAGCTACAAGCAGGGAGCTTTAGACATTACCATTTTGGGCGGGATCAGGTTGGAAGGGCTGGACAGAATGAGGGTGACCCTAAAAATCCAGGTCGAGCACCTGAGCTTAAGACATAGTCTTGATCTGTATAATGATAACCAGTTGGAAAAGCTGGTTCGAAAAGTAGCTGATAAACTGGAAGTCGGTACCTCAGTAACAACTGCAACACTCAACGACCTCACCGATCTTTTGGAAAACTACAGGTTAGCCGAAATCGAAAGACAAAACCTGAGAGAAGATAAACGCAAGGTACTGAGCCAGGAAGAAATCAAAGAAGCACAAAACTACCTGAGTGCGCCCAACCTGATGGAACGAACTAATGAAGATATAGGCAGAGCCGGAGTGATCGGAGAAGAAAACAATAGACTATTAATGTATCTGATCTTCACCAGTAGAAAGCGTGAAGCACCATTGCACATCGTCAGCCTGGGAAGTTCGGGAATAGGTAAGACCCACTTGCAAGAAAAAGTAGGAGCATTGATACCGGAAGAAGACAAAATCGAAATCACCACGTTAAGTGAAAATGCTTTTTACTACTTCGGTAAGCGGCAACTGCAAAACAAACTGATCCTGATTGAAGACATGGACGGAGCTCAGGATGTGCTTTATCCATTGCGTGAATTACAGAGCAAGAAGCGAATCAGTAAAACAGTGGTACACAAGAACACGAAGGGAGAAACCCGCACAGTGCATTTAAAAGTAGAAGGTCCGGTAAGTGTGTCCGGTTGCACGACCAAAGAAAGTTTATACGAAGACAATGCAAACCGCTCTTTCCTGATCTACATCAACGAAAGCAAAGAGCAGGACGAAAAGGTGATGCAGTACCAACGCAAACTAAGTGCAGGAAAGATTGATACCACTGGGCAAGAGCAGATTATTAAGCAGTTCCAGAATATGCAACGAGCATTGCAATCCGTTCAGGTACGCAATCCATACGCAGAACTTTTAAAAATACCCGATGAAGTGTTTAAACCGAGAAGAACAAACGCACATTACCTGGCCTTCGTTGAGTTGGTAACCTTCTACCATCAATATCAACGGGAGAAGCAATACGATAAAGAGACTGGAGAAGAATATATCGAAACTACACAGGATGATATTGCGGAAGCCAACAAGCTATTAAAAGAAATATTGCTAAGAAAATCTGACCAACTCACAGGAGCTTGCAGAACCTATTTTGAAAGAATGAAAGAATGGTTACAGGCCGAGAACAGGATAACTTTTAGTAATCGTGAAATAAGACAGGTTTTAAGAGTCAATGCCAGCAATCAAAAACGTTACATGCTGGAACTGATGGGAAGCTACCTGGTGCGCGTATCCAGTGGCAAGAGAGCCAGAGGCTATGAATACGAGATCGTAAGTTATGAAGAATACGAAAAGCTGAAATCAGGCATCGAAACGGTGCTGGATGAAATCCTGGACAAGCTGAAAGAGCGGTCCAATGGTTCACCAGTGGTTCACTTGAAAAATGGACCACTGAAAAGAAAGAAGGTCAGCAAGTTAGCGTAGTGGTTCACACCGTTCAGGAAACATCAACCGAGCAAAAATTTATCGACTATGAAGCAGTTACAGCTTAACAATACATCCTTCCGGTATCTGGAACAAAGCTTTAAAGAATGGCTTGATATTATAGGCTACGCTCCAACAAGTGTGTACTACATGCCGCTTCATGTGCGTGAACTGTTGTACTACCTGGAAGGTAAGGGCTTGAAGAATATTAAAGAGCTTGATAATAAGAACATCCAGAAATATTATAACAAACTCAAAAAACGATCAAACCAAAGAAGGGAAGGCGGACTGAGCAACAACCATTTAAACAAACACATCCAAGCGTTACGAAAATTTATTGATTACCTCAGGCAAGTAGGTAGGCTTGAAATCCCGGCACTTAACCTTAGAAATGAAGAACAAGATCCAAAGTCTATTGCCGTGCTCACAGAAGAAGAAATCCAACAGCTTTTTAAAGCCACTTATAGAGATCCTGAAAAGAAATACAACATTCCATCGGCTAGGGTAGAAGCCATGCAAGCAAGAGAACGGGCCATGCTGGCTATCTTTTATGGTTGTGGACTGAGGCGAAATGAAGGCGCGAGTATGAACGTTGGTGATATCAACTTTGATCGCGCAATGGTTCATGTGAAGCAGGGTAAGAACTATAAGGAGCGATTGGTTCCAGTCAGCAAAGCATCATTAAAATACTTACAAGATTACGTTTATGATTATCGACCTGAATTACTTCATGGCTCAAAAAAAGAAGCGTTGTTCCTAAGCTACTATGGTAAGCGCATGGGTGGGCAGAGTTTATTACTGCGATTGAAGTACCTACAACATCAAACGGGAAACACTGACCTGATTGAAAAAGAAATCGGATTACATACACTCAGGCACAGCATAGCGACTCACTTACTGCAAGCTGGGATGAAGATTGAAAGCATATCACGTTTTTTAGGACATACCAGTTTAGAGAGCACACAGATTTACACACACCTGGCGGGAGTTGAAATAGATCAGCCTCAGAAGTTCAACAACATTCCACACTATGAAAGAATCCAAATCTTTGAAGATGAGCTTTAGTGATTACCTGAAGACAAGGAGGCTGACCAGAAGAACTATCAACACCTTTGAAAGAATATCGGTGATCTTTTTGAACTGGATAGAAAGAGAGCAAATCGAAATTGATCAGGTGCGTTATCAGGATGTTTTACAGTTCATGAAGTATTGCCAGCGAGAAGGGACGAGCCAAAGGACTGTTCAGCATTACTTAAATGTAGTTCGTCACTATTACGATTACTTGATTGAAGAAGGAAAGACAGAAGTGAATCCAGTCACTGGAATCAAGATACAGGGAGTGAAAAGGAAATCTTTGTATCACCTGTTCCAGCCTCAGGAGCTACACTCAATCTACAACAGCTATCAGGATGACAGTCTAAAAGGAAATCGGAATAAAGTGATGTTAAGTTTACTGGTATATCAGGGAGTAAAAACGGAAGAGCTGGCTAAACTTGAGGTTAAGGATGTAAAACTAAGAGAAGGAAAAATAGAAATCCCAGGAGGGCATAAAAGCGAAAGGAGATTATTGCAACTTGAATCGCATCAGGTACTAGCGTTTTATGATTACCTCAACAGTACACGAAAAGAAATCTTATCCGGTTCAGGACAGAGGACAGACAAACTTTTTGTGAGCATGGAAGGAGGGGACAGCCTGAGCAGTTGCATGACACGATTAATGTTCTGGGTGAGAAGGAAGAATAAGTTAGTTATAAATGCGAAACAGTTGAGAGCAAGTGTAATCGTGAAATGGTTGAGAATGTACAACCTTAGAAAGGTGCAGTACCTGGCCGGTCATCGTTACATCAGTTCAACGGAAAGTTATCAGCAAAATGAAATGGAAGGGCTTACAGAAGAAGTGAACCAGTTCCATCCGTTAGGATAGCTTTTTCTAACTAGTTCTTAAAACCACCATCACCTTCTTGAATCAAGATTAAATTATCCAGATCAAACCAATCATCCGTAAAAACTTGATCTTTAGCTCTCAAGTGTGAACACAAAGCTTTACCACCACTGACTTCTAATACTGGCATATCTAAACCTCCATTGATCAGGGGGTTTTTATGCTTTACTCTATCACCTTCTTTTATTGTTGTCATGTTATTAAATATACTAAAAAAAGGAATGCAGAATTAATCAGCCCTTCTGCAAGTTTTACTGATCACAGTTTTTTGAGTCAACACACTTGCAGCACATTGCTACTGCCACACGAATCAATGCACAAGCCAAAGCAGCATCAAAGAGCTGCATCCAGTCGCGCAAAATCAAAAACATGCGCCAGTAAAACTTACCCCAAGCTATGTTTACATAATGTGATCTTATGCAACTCCTCGAATCAAAGCGGCCTGACGTTTATAAACCTGCGGGATGCATAAGCACATTATGTAAAATAGCCGCGCACCTACCGCACCAGAGAAAGCAAAACACAAAACAGAAATCAAAGGTAGTCGGGCTCACACGTTCCCACGCGCGATAAAAAATCAAGGCCAAGACGAGTGGCCGATGAGTGTTTACTTTTTATGGTCGGCCAGCCTTGATTTTTTCCCTAGCCCGACTGATGGAGCGGCTTTCTTTTTTGTCCTTTTTTCTTTTGAAAAGTTTTTACCCCAAACAGCCTAAGGGGTGAAGTGGCTCCCAGGCGTTGCGGCCTCAAAGCAAAGCAGTCGGGCATGTGCTCGGATGTTTTGCTTTGATGGCCAGCGTTGGCATGTGCGCACCTGGGAGACGAACGGAACGAAGCGTTGGAAGTAAAAACTTATTACTCAATCTTAGTTGTCAACTGCGAGCCGTCCTGCGAGTGCGAGTGAGGCCGGACAGACGAAGCCCCGGTCGGGGCGACTGGCCGTGAGTTTACGGTCCGAACGAGCCCGCAGGCGAGCACAACAAGGGCAGCGGGTGAATGGTGCAAGTGCTGATTAAAGGAATGCGCGATTGGCGTCAGCTCTTGCACCAGGCACAATAGCTGCCGTGAGGTGAAGCGCAGTCACGGAGCACAAGGCATGACAGCCTTGCCAGGCAACCTTTGGTAAACCCACGGGCGTGAGCTGGTGGGTGAAGGCTGGCGTGACTTGTGCAGTGCAAGCGAAACCGAACACCGCTTTACCTGTCGATCTTCAACACAAACCTACTCTCACAGAGCGACCGACAGGAGCGAAAGATATTCTTGTTCTCAACCGGAACGGAAAAACACGAAAAACTCCCAAAGAATACCAAATAAAAACGCTGTCCTAGGAAAGTTTTTAAACTTCTGGCACTTTTGAGCGGGAGCGGACTTGAACTGAACCATTAATCAGAGGTCCGTTTATGAAATCCACAAATCAGCCCATTAAGCCCACTTTTACATACAGGTGGCAACCTAAAAACAGCGTCCTAAAATCCCCGGATAAGCCTCAGTATTTTGTACCGAAACAGGTGAAAATATTTTTTGCCAAAACTCAGCTTTTGCTGAAAGTCAGACTATTTATAATAAATAACCTAACTCATTAATACACTTATATACCATATGGCATTAATAATAATAATCGTATCGATCCTCCTGTTCGTGGGGTTCATCATTATGTTACATCAGGTTCTGAGATCCAAAGATGATGTTGATTTAACGGTGAATATCAAGAAAGGAGAGATGAACGTGAAAAAGAAAAGAAATCAGTAAATCATAGACCTATTCGCTGGAGAAGGTGGATTTAGTTATGGCTAATCCTCCTTATATTAGTATTAGGAAAATGGGCTGTTTACGACTGACATATCAGGAGAAAGTTGAGCGATCGAATTTTTTGACCGTATGGAAGAAAAATGCGAGCTCTAAAAATTGGAATAATTACTATCCATTTGGTCTGACGTTTAACTCGTATCAGCGAGAGAACTCGACACCGAATAAATTTAAATTTCAAGGACAAGAACACATTGATGCACTTGATTTAGGATGGGACTCTTTCAAGTGGAGAAACCACCAGCCTGATATTGGAAGGTTCTTTAATGTTGATCCTCTAGCTGATAAGTATGTTCATAATAGTCCTTATGCTTTTAGTGAGAATAAAGTCACATCTCATGTTGAATTAGAAGGATTAGAAGCCGCCAAAGCACCTACTCCTGGAGAGCAAAGTAGACGTCAAAAAAATGCAGAAATTTCATTTCTTATAGCACATCCACCTACGGCAATAGCAATAGGGCAATACAGTGAAGGGTCTAATAATATTTCTACAATTGCTGCCAACTTTGCTATTAATGCGACAAATAACACAACAATGACAAAAGGTGGTGAGCGTTCAGATAGGAATGCAATAAGGCATGGAGTATGGCAAGCAATGATTACTCGTGATTTTGGTAAGGACATTGCATCATCAGCAGGCTATGCACATGAAGGCTTTACTGTTCCCGAGGTAGGTATAACAACTCAGGGTTATTCAACCGGAGTAGGGAAAGCATCAGAGGCTGATAGTTTTGCGGATTTATTAAATAATATTATTGGTCAAAATATCGGAGAAAATAACCCTAATGCCACAAATGTGGGTTTGGCAGTAAAAGTCATTGAAGAGTTCAAAGAGAATGGTATGTGGACTGTTCAAGAAACCGAAAATGGTTATTCAATCACAAGGACCAAAATAAGTCAAGAACAGTATGAGCAAGGCATTACTAATGTACAGCCATTACGAGATAATGGTTTAACTAGAAAGAAAGAAGAAGAGGATAAAAAATAGCAGATGAGAACTATAATCTTAGCCTTAAGCCTGTCTTTGTTACTGATAAGTTGCACTAAATCGTTTGACGAAAAAATTGCCGATAAAATTGAAGAGCAATGTTTTGATAAATCACTTTCGGAACGCTGTGAAATTGCTTTGGGTGAGATTACAGAGTTCGAGTGGGACACATTATATGTTTTTAATGGATTGATGACCGTGGATGAGATCAATCAAGCCTTAGGTTTTGATTGTCGTTGTGATCATATTAGTGATAATTACCAGCGACTAATGTTTGTTAGAAATAATCAGGTAGTGTACCACAGTGAATATTATAGTGTTGATGGAAAAGTTCAATTCCACCCTATTGAGATGAACTCTGAACCAAAATTTTCGAAAAAGGAATCAGAATTTTTTGTTGTAAGGAAACCGAACACCTTAACAAGTGGATATTTTTATGATTTGTATCCCATATCCCGAGTTGAGTGAATAATATAACTTTTATAACAGCTCTCTCAACTGGTTTAAGTCTATGACCTAAGCCTACCAATAGAGACAAGTTAGATTATACTATCTTGAATGAAGAAGCCCTCGGTTAGGAGGGCTTCTGAGCGGAGAGGGCGGGATTCGAACCCGCAGTACGGTTGCCCGTACAACAGATTTTAAGTCTGTCGCAATCGACCGCTCTGCCACCTCCGACAAATGCAATGACTTCTCGGAGGTGAGAATATTTTAGGCATACGCCTTTCTAGCTTTAGCATCGCGTAAGAAAGCATCCATTAGTTCTCCGCAGAGTCTCCGTGAGAAAGGCAGAGCGGTGGAGGACTCTGCGGTAATAGCCCATTTCTGAGGTAAGGGAAAGAACAATAAATATCTACCAATTTCGTATTTTCAATCATGCCAGTCCGTAGAGCGATCCAGGAAAACGATGGGATATATTCAATCACTATTACTTGTGCAAGATGGATAAGGCTATTTGAAATAACTGATGGTTACGATGTAGTGTATCACTGGTTTGATTATCTTAAAAGTCAGGAGCACTATATAATTGGTTACGTTATCATGCCTAACCACCTTCATGCGGTGATTGGATTCAAGAATACAAAGAAGTCAGTCAACAGCATCATCGGAAATGGGAAAAGGTTCATGGCTTATGAATTGGTAAAGAAACTTCGTCATCAGGGAAATGAATTGTTGTTAGAAAAGTTAAATTCCTTGGTCAATGAAACAGACAGGAGAAGAGCCAAACAACATGAGGTGTTCGAGCCATCATTTGATTGGAAGGAATGTTTGGATTCTGATTTCATAGAACAGAAACTTAATTACTTCCATAATAACCCACTGCAAGAGCATTGGAAATTGGCTGATAATCCAGAAGACTATAAGCACAGCTCTGCAAAATTTTATATGCATGGAGAACAGGGGATATATCCAGTAATCAACTACGGTGAACTAGAAGATATTGATTTAACTGGAAAGTTGGATGAGTAAGCCGCAGAGTCCCGAGGCGGAGACGCTGCGGAGAAGAATATATCCAGTAGCAAACTACAGTGAAATCGATCATTGCTGATGAAATATCACCCCCAGGGATTGAAAGAAGGGTTAAAATGTGGGTTGAAAATGTTAATTTTGAATAGGTAAATTTTAGACCATGGATATTCAAGCAGAGAAATTATTATTGATTGAGCAGCTTCTCCTTGTAAGAGATGCTCAAGTGATTGAACAGGTTCGAGAGTTGCTAAAAAGAGAAAGTAACCCCATAATCGGCTATGAGGCTGATGGAAGACCGATTACACAACAAGATTTTATTAAAACGATCGAGCAGTCAGAGAAGGAGTATGAGCAAGGGAATTATCAAACGATAGAAAACCTGGAAAAGGAATCAGAGACTTGGTAAATGAAAAAACAATATCGGGTAATCATCCCGCCCACAGCGAAAGAATCTCTTCGTGAAATTGTTAATCAGATTAAAAAGGACTCACCTACAGCAGCTTTAAAAGTTCGCGTAAAACTTATAGAGATAGCTAAAAGCCTAAAGGAATTACCGGAAAGGTTCCCTAGAGAAGAATACTTAAGAGAGAAACAGGGAAATTATCGTTCAATAACGCAATGGCATTATAAGATAGTTTACAAGATTTTAATTGATGAAGTTTTGATCTTAAGATTTGTTCATACTAACAGAGACCCTAAAAAGATCAAAGAAATCGAGTGAATTTAATGCAGTTGGCTCCTCCAAACTGACCAATTGACCTTCCTAACCTAACTCCTGTGAGCCTTCTGTCTGAACAAATATATAGGTGATTCAACGCATATTTTGACCAACCGTTCATTTGTAAAACATCTCATTTTACCTTCCTCCTTTCCTTTCAAAATTGTAAATTCGTAAGTGGCTAAATTCACCTTTTTCTTACTGGTTTTCACCTCCTGCATTGGGTCGGTTTTGGCTCAATCTGAGCAAGATGCTGCAGCCTCAAATAAAGTGTCTGTTGCTGTAATTGATTCTGTAGCTACCAATCAAGCTGTGAAAATGGACTCCATCAATTCAGCTACTTTAGATAAACTGGATACGCTTAATATACTTACCTCCAAAGTAACCCAACTGCAGGATTCGCTGAATATGGCATTGCACAATAACAAAGTAGATTCAGTGCGTGATAAGCTAATGCATAAAATTGACAGTCTCCATCAGCTTCAATTGCCCACAGAAAAATATACTCGGCTACTGGATAGCCTCAATCAAATTCCAAATAACACACTCAATAAAGCCAATGAAAAAGTAGCAACAGTCCAAAGCAAGGTGAATGCTGTTCAGGAAAAAATAAATAGTCCTGCCAATAAGGTGGAGCGAGGTGTTAATGAAAAACTTAATCTGATGAAAGCTGAAGGAGGGGAGGGCACCAACCTCCCGGGCAATGTAAATCTTCCGGGAGTTGATGCACCCGGTGTTCCAGGAGTAGATGGTTCACTGCCTTCCACTGATTTGGGCTTGGCTCAACCAGGAATAGGAGGTGCCGGTGGTACAGGCATTCCTGATTTAAAGGGTGAAATCCCGGCCTTGGATGGGCTGAATGGAATAAAAGAACAATTCGGAAAGGTGGGTGAAGTCACTGGCCAGGCAGGAAGTTATAGTGAGGATATTAAAAATATATCCTCTGGCAATTTTGGCGAGGTTAAACAAGTCCCTGAAAAGTTAGAGACTGAAGCTGTAAAAATGGGCAATGCAGATGTGCTTTCTGAAAAAAGTCAGGAGCTGAATGACTATAAGGAGATGATAGCTGCCGGGGGTGATAAAGAAACCATGAAGCAACAAGCTTTACAGCAGGCCCCCAAGTTGGCAAAGAACCATTTCAAAGGACAGGAGGCAGCCTTGCAGGAAGCCATTAACAAAGTCAATAGTTATAAGAAGAAATACACAGAACTAACAGACCTGGAGAATATTCCTAAACGCAAGCCCAATGCCATGAAGGACAAACCATTCATTGAGCGATTGGTGCCGGGTATGACCTTTCAAATTCAAAAATCAGAAAACGTGTGGTTGGATTATAACCCCTCACTGTCTTATTTGATGTCAGGCCGCTTTGCAGCCGGCTTGGGTTGGAATGAAAGAATAGGCATTACTAATCATTTTGGATTTACGTCTAAAGATCGGATTTATGGGCCAAGAACTTTTCTGGAATTTAAAATCAAGAAGGGCTTTTCAGTAAGGGCTGATATGGAGAAAATGTACAGCTTCGTTCTGCCCAATGTATTAAATCCAACAGACTTAGGGGGCAACCGATGGGTAGGGAGTGCATTTATTGGTATGAAGAAACAATACGATTTTATGAAGTCCATCAAAGGCAACTTCCAGTTCCTGTACAATTTCTATGATGATCATGACAACAGCCCTTATACCAGCAGATTCAATGTTCGTTTTGGTTTTGAGTTTCCTATGAAGAGAGGGAATAAAGAAAAAGCTAATCTTGGTAGTGAGGGTTAAAATTTTTGTTGCCCTTTTTAAATCCCGCTATCTTATCGTGCCATCGCATAACGAGTTAAAATAAAATAACTAGGATCGAATTTGGACCTCAAAAAGCCCTGAATTGAATAAATTCAGCGCTTTTATTATTTTAAAGTGGATGAATAAGGGCAACAAAGTTCCTATTTAATCTCGGTAGCCTCTCTTTAACAAAGAAAACCGTCTCCTAATCTTTCATTTTTTGCCCAATTCTGATATAGTATAATAGTAAAAAAAACTATTTAACTAAAATAAAAAAAACCATTATAGTGAGGTCAGGTCTTCCGACCTGACAGAACAGTAATGATGGTTCGTTATCGGGATTGACGTGCGTTGGTGATGAGGAAGTATTTCAAAAGTAGTTCGTACTACTCCCTCTCCTTT
>ERZ761602.3084-NODE-3084-length-24435-cov-6.249344_pt1 | contig 24435 bp, 22 predicted proteins | sample MGYA00512165_ERZ761602 | MGnify/ENA primary metagenome ERZ761602 (study PRJEB28899, sample SAMN02445085) | bioreactor sludge metagenome | biome: EBPR sludge; isolation source: Thorneside wastewater treatment plant | place: Australia: Brisbane, Thorneside...
AAACGGCCGGATCATCTCCGGCCGTTTGCAGTGAACCTTGCGCCCGAATGGATTTGAACCATCACAGCCTTTCGGCCACTAGGCCCTCAACCTAGCGCGTCTGCCAATTCCGCCACGGGCGCGTACATGCGGTGATAGAATTATAACCAGTTGGCAGTGAGTGTCAATTCAAGCCGCCCAGCCCGTGCCCAGTGCCCATCAAGCTGCCGCTCTTCCCCCTCCATACCGTCTTCTTCCCTGGTATGACGCTGCCTTTGCATATCTTCGAGCAGCGCTACCGGGATCTGGTGAACGGGTGCCTGGACGAACGCCGGCCCTTCGGCGTGTTGCTCATCCGCTCCGGCCAGGAGGTCGGCGGTCCAGCTACGCCGCACGCCATCGGCACCTACGGTTCGATCTCGCGCGTGGAGCGCCTGCCGGACGGCCGCTTGAACATCGAGGTCGTCGGCCAGGAACGCTTCCGCGTCCTGGATCTGCACCATGACCAGGCTTATCTGACCGGGACCGTGGAGAAGTTCCCGCTGCAGGAGCCGGACACCCCCGCCGCCGTCCACGCCGCCCGCCGCCTGGCCCCCTGGCTCACCCGCTACCTCAAACTCCTGGGCGACGCCGCCGAGCTGCCGCTCGATCAGCAGGCCATGCCGGCCAAGCCCGCCGCCCTGGCCTATCTGGCCGCCATCATCGTCCAGATCCCGATGGCCGAGAAGCAGCTCCTGCTCAGCTGCCCGTCCACGGCCGAGCTGCTGGCCCGCGAGAACCGCGTGTTCCGGCGCGAAATCAGCCTGGTCCGGGCCATGCTCAGCCGGCCCCAGGCCGGCCAGAATTCCGATTATTCCCCCAACTGAGCCGCCCTGCCCCGGCCGCTTTGTTGAACGAACCGGGCGCTTCAGGGTACAATCCCCCCCGTCCGTCGGCCCGCCCTCCCTCGATCCGCCCGCGACGCGCACCGCGGTCCCAAGGGCCGGCCCGCCCACACTTACTCTCTCCCAAGGAGCCTTATGCGAATCGTCGTCGACGCGATGGGCAGCGACAGCTATCCGCGCCCCGATGTCGAGGGCGCGGTGCTGGCCGCCCGCGACTATGGTGTCGAAGTGATCCTGGTCGGGGACGAGGCCGCCATCCGGCCCGTCCTGGCGGAGCAGCCGGCCGCCGGCCTCCCGATCTCGATCCGCCACGCCCCTGAGATGCTGACCATGGAGGACAAGGGCCTGGCCCTGGTCCTCAAAGCCAAACGCAAGACCGCCCAGAACTCCATGGCCGTCGGGATCGACCTGGTCAAGACCGGTCAGGCCGACGCCTTTGTGACGATGGGCAACACCGGCGCGGCGTCGATCACGGCTTACTTCCGCCTGGGCACGCTCCCGGGAGTGGACCGCCCCGCTCTGGCGCCGGTCTTTCCCACCCGCACCGGCAGCTGTGTCGTCCTGGATGTGGGCGCCAACCCGGATTGCAAGCCGGAATTCCTGCTGCAGTTTGCCATCATGGGCAGCCTGTACGCCCAGCATGTCCGCGGCCGCGCCAACCCGCGCGTCGGGCTGCTCTCCAACGGCGAGGAGGCCGGCAAGGGCAACCAGCTGGTCAAAGACACTTATCCGCTCCTGGCCGGCGCCGGCCTCAACTTCATCGGCAACGTCGAAGGCAAGGAGCTTTTCGGCGGCGAGGCCGACGTGGTGGTCACCGACGGCTTTACGGGCAATATCCTGCTCAAGTCGTCGGAGGCAGTCTCCAAACTGCTGGTGGAGCTGATCCGCGAGAAGATCACGGGCGGCTCGGCCCTGGTCAAGCTCGGCGGCGCCCTGGTCCGCCCGGCCCTGCGCGCGCTGCGCCAGGTGCTCGACCCCAGCGAGGAGGGCGCGGCGCCGCTGCTGGGCGTGAACGGCCTGGTCTTCATCGGCCACGGCCGCTCGGACGCCCTGGCCGTCAAGAACGCCGTGCGCGTGGCCAAACAGGCCGTGGAGGCCCGCGTCCTGGACGCCATCCGCGCCGATATCGCCCGCCGCCTGACGACGGCCGGGCCCGCCGAGGCCGTCGCATGAGCGCGCCCGCCGCCCCCCACCGGCCGCGCATCGTGATCACGGGCGTCGGCGCCATCTCGCCCCTCGGCCTGACCGCGCCCGACTTCTGGGGCGGGCTGACGGCCGGCCGCTCCGGGATCACGCGCATCACCCAGTTCGACGCCAGCGCCCTGCCTTGCCAGGTGGCCGGCGAGATCAAGGGCTTTGATCCGCGCCAGTTCCTGGACGCCAAGGACGCGCGCCGCATGGCGCGCTGCTCGCAGGTGGCCGTGGCCACGGCCCACGAAGCCATGGCCGATGCCGGCCTGGCCGCCGGCTTCCCGGACCCTGAACGCGCCGGCGTCCTGATGGGCACGGCTATCGGCGGGCTGGACAAGACCGACGAGGGCGCGCAGGTGCTGCGCAAGCACGGCCACGCCCGCGTGAGCCCGTTCACGGTGCCGGAGTCGGTGCCGAATATGCCCGCCCACCACGTCAGCCACGTGTTTCGCGCGCTCGGCCCGCTGACCACGTGCGTCACGGCCTGCGCGGCCGGCACCCAGGCACTGGGCGAAGCGGCCGAGGTCATCCGGCGCGGCGCGGCCGATATCATGCTGGCCGGCGGCGTCGAGGCCGCCGTGATCGATCTGACCCTGGCCGGCTTCTCGGCCATGCGCGCCCTGCCCGTCCACTTCAACGACGCCCCGGAGCGTTCGTCGCGCCCGTTCAGTCTCGACCGCGAAGGCTTCGTGTTCTCCGAGGGCTGCGCGCTGATGGTGCTGGAACGCCTGGAACACGCGCTGGCGCGCGGCGCGCGGATCTACGCCGAGGTCCTGGGCTACGCCTCGTCCTCGGATGCCTACCATGTGGCCGTCCCCGACCCCACCGGCGCCGGCGCCGTCCGCGCCATGCGCTGGGCCCTGCGCGATGCCGGGATCGCGCCGGAGGCCGTCGACTATATCAACGCGCACGGCAGCTCGACGCCCGTCAACGATTCGGGCGAGACCACGGCCATCAAGCTGGTCTTCGGCGAGCACGCCTACAATGTGCCGATCAGCTCGACCAAGTCCATGATCGGCCACCCGATGGGCGCGTCCGGCGCGCTGGAGGCCCTGGCCTGCGTCTACACCCTGCGGGATGGTCTGATCCACCCGACGATCAATTACGAGACGCCGGACCCGGAGTGCGACCTGGACTACGTGCCCAACGTCGCCCGGCGCGCCCCGGTCCAGACCACCCTGTCTAATTCCTTCGGGCTCGGCGGGCAGAACGCCTGCCTGGTCCTGCGGCGTGTCGACCACAACGGCCACGCGGCTGCCTAGCCCGGCCGCCACTCCTTCCCACCCAAATCACTATGCGGATCGTCACCGATACCAAGCTGGTCCAACGCAACACCACCTTCGCGCGCTATGCCACCATCGCCGGCATCGTGCTGCTGGTGGGCGCGCTGTTCGTGAACCTGTACGCCCTGACCCGGCCGCAGGACGTGCAGCTGCTCATCGTCGTCATCGTCGCGTTCCTCATCGGCTACACGCTCAGCAACCTCGGCGGCGTGCTCAACACGCGCTGGGGGCGCCGCGCCGACCGCGGCCTGGCCGATGCCCTGCGCGGCCTGGACGACCGGCACACGCTCTACAACTACCGCTGCGGCGCCTCGCACGTGCTGGTGGCGCCCAGCGGCGTGTACGTCCTGCATCCTAAGTACCAGTCCGGCCCGATCACGTTCGCCAACGGCAAGTGGCAGAACCCGGGCGCGCGCAGCGGCTTCTTCGGCTTCTTCGGGCCGCGCGACGTGCTCGGCAACCCGGCCAGCGAAGTCAGCGGCGAGGTGGACGCGCTCAAGACCTTTCTGAAGAAGCACCTGCCGGAAACCACCGTCGAGCCGCGGCCGCTGGTGGTCTTCCTGCACCCGCGCGCCGTCCTGGAAGTGGACGAGGCGCCGGTGACGGCCCTGCACGTCAAGCAGTTCAAAGACTTCATCCGCCGCCAACCCAAGGCCGAGACGCTCCCGGCCAGCGCGCTGGCCGCGCTCGAGGCCAAGCTCGGGTTCGCGTCCGCGCGCGACGAGTAAGGCTCGGCCGCGCCGCCCGGCCATGGAGCTCAGCGAGTACCACAACATCGCGCAGCTGGAGGCCGACCACTGGTGGTACGCCGGGATGCGCGCCATCGCCCGGTCGGTGCTGCGGCGCGTGCCGCTGCCGCCCGGGGCGCGCCTGCTGGACGCGGGCTGCGGCGTCGGCGGCGGGCTGCGCTGGCTGGCCGAGTTCGGGACCGTGACCGGAATCGATTGGCACCCGCTGGCCGCGCAATACGCCAGCCGCGTCTCCGCGCGCGTGGCCCGCGCCTCCGTCCAGGCTTTGCCCTTCCCGGCCGCGTCCTTCGACGCGGTCACTTCTTTCGAAGTCCTCTACCACCTGGCCGTCCGGGATGACGTGGCCGCGCTGCGCGAGTTCGCGCGCGTGCTGCGGCCGGGCGGCTGGCTGCTGCTGCGCGTCCCCGCCCATGACCAGCTGCGCGGCGCCCATGACCGCCACGTCCACACCCGCCACCGCTATGCCGCCGGCGAGCTGCGCGCCAAGCTGCTGGCCGCCGGCTTCCACGTGCAGCGCCTGACGCCGGTCGGGGCCGGCCTCCTGCCGCTGGCGGCGCTGCGCCGCCTGGTCCAGCCCGCCCAAGCCGCCCACACCGACGTCAGCCTGCCGGCGCCGCTCCTCAACGCCCTGCTGCGCCGCGGCCTCAGCGCCGAGGGCGCCTGGCTGGCCTGGGCCAACCTGCCGTTCGGGCTGAGCCTGCTGGCGCTGGCGCGCGCGCCCGGCGCCTGACGCCAGCGGCGGAGTTGCCCAAGGCCCGGCTCTGCGCCGGGCTGTTTTGTTGTTGGCCGGGTCAGGCGCTGCTCAGATCGTTGAGGTAGCCGCGGCAGTTGGGGGTGGCGCAGAAGCACGGCTCCAGCTCCGTGTCCGCGTCGTAGGCGTAGTCGAGGGTCAACTCCTCGCCGGCGGCGATGGCGCGATTCGCGCAGATGAAGACGCGGTCGCCCGCGAAGTCGAAGTCGCAGTTGGGCGTGCAGGCGTGATTGATGTAAATGCTTTCATTGCCGCCCACCCAGCCGTCGATGACGCTGTGATCCAGCCAGACCGTGTAGATGCCGGGCCGGGCCGGGTCGGCCTCGCGCCGCAGGGCTTCCTCCGGCCGGATCCGCTCCCCGCGGTATTCACGCACGCGGGTGCCGGCCGCGATCGGCTCGGCGGCAAAGCAGCCGCGCTGATGAATCGCCGAGGCGCGCACAACGAGGCGCGGTTCACTTAAGTCGGTCACGTCTCTCAGCCTCCTAGACTCCGCAATGTTCGGCGAGCTGCGCGCGGCCGCCCGCCCATAGCCGCGCGCGGATATCGGCCTGGGCCGCGGGCGACCGCCACCAGGCCTCCCCGCCCAGCGCCTTCAGTTTGGGGCGCCAGCGCCCTACGCGCGCCTCGGCCAGCACGTAGCCGGCCGGGTAGATCGAGGCCGCGCTCACGAACGGGTCCAACCGGGCAGACCCGGCCGGCACCGCCAGGCCCGTGAAGCGTTCGGCCCAGGCCGCGAAGCGCTGCTCCACCGCCGGCCAGCGCAACGCCTCCAGCCAGGTCTCCAGGGCGGTGAGGGCTTGCGCGCCGGACCAGGCCGCCGTCAGCAGTTGTTTGAAACGCGCGAACGCCAGCAGCGCGTCCACGCCGGCCGGCCGCAAGCCCAGTTCCTCGGCCAGGAAAGCCGGCTCGGCCAGCAGGTACTCGAAGAGCGTCGAAAAGGTCTCGTGCGTGCCGGCGTGGATCCAGTAGCGGTCGACGAACGGCAGGGCCGGGTCGATGCCGGAGAAGTGCGCGGCGTGTCCCAGCTCGTGATAGAGCATGTCCACCAGATGATGCGGCGTGGCGACGCGCACCGACACGCGCACGTCGCCGGGGATGGCCACCGGGAAACAGAACGCGCCCGGATACTTGCGCGGCCGGTTGGCCAGGTCCACGGGCACCATGCTCAAGTCGAAGCCGCTCTGGCGAAAGTGCGCCTGGGCCCGCGCCACCACCGTTTCCGGCGCCGCGGCCGCCTCGACGAAGAGCCGGTCGGTGGGCTCGTACATGCGGTTGAGGTAGAGCGCGTGGAACTCCGCCGGGCCGGCCGCGCGGCCCCACACCGTCCGGCTCAACGCCTCCAGGGCCGCGGCAAAAGCCGGCCGCGCTTGGGTGCCGGCGTCGATCAACAGGGCCCGCAAACGCTCCGGTGTCAGGGCCTCCCGCGCGCAGAACGTGTGGACCGGGGTCGTGGCCTGCGAGGCGAAATCGGCGCGCAGGGCGGCCAGGCGCTCCTCCAGGAGCGGCGTCACCGCCTGCGCGGCCGCGTTCAGGCGCGCGTACGCGTCCGCCAATAAGCCGGCCGCCTGGGTTTCGCGCTCAAAGGCCTTCCAGTTGCGCCAGGTCAACGGGCCTTCCGAGCACGCGTACTCCGCGGCCTGCACGTGCTCATCCAGGGCGGCCGTGATCGCGTTGTCCAGCGGCAGGCGGCGCGCCTCGGACCAGTTCTCCAGAGCGCAGACCCGCAGCACCGGATCGGGCGCGTCGCGCAGATGCTCGTACAGCCCGGCCAGGGCCTGCGCCGGGGCGGCGTAACCGTCCGGCTCCACGTCCAGGCCGATCCCTTCGGCGTACAGCCAGCGGTTGAGCGCGACGGTGTGCGCTTCCAGTTCGCGTTCGCTCTCGGTGGGCAGCGGCATCGCGGGTCAGGGAGTGCGGCTAGACGGGCGGCGTCGCCGTCGCAATGAAGTAGAAAGTGAAGGCGGCAAAAGCGGCCAGCACCCCGGCGCCCACCCACACCACCCGGGCGGGCACAGCACCCTGAACGCCGGCCGGCCGAGCCTGAGCCTGGAGCCAGTCGCCGACGGCCCGGCCCAGCCAGCCGCCCCATACCGCCAGCACCAGACTCATTCCCACGATGCCGGGCAGAGTGACCGCGTTGACGCGCGGGTAGCTCAGGAATTGCGGCAGAAGCGGCACGCTGACGAGCAGGAAGGCGGCCGCGCCGGCCAGGCTGCCGCCGACGCGCGTGAGCGCCGTCTCGGCCTGCCGGAGGCGCGCCGCGTACCACAGGTCCAGCGCCACCGCCGGCGCCAACACCAGCACCTGGGAGGCCAGGGTCAGCGGCGTGGGCGCCTCGGTGACCGCGAACAGCCCCAGGACGACGACGCGGAAGCCAAGCACGGCCGCGGTCAACAGCGTCGCCGCTCCGGCGCGGCGCAGGCTGTGAACGGCGACCTGGCCGTAGAACGCCGCGATGGTGATCAGCGCGGCCGGGTACATCCACTCCGGGCGGCGCCAGAACGCGCGCAGGAACTGATCGGCCTCAACGTCGACGCTGGGCGCGGCGCGGAGCACCTCCCATTCCGTCAGCGCGATCTGCATCACCGCGATCAGTGACACCGCCAGCAGGATCAGCAGCAGGCCTTCCCCCGGGCGCAGCCCGCCCAGGCCGCGCCAGCCGGCCGGGCGCGGCAGGACCGAGACTTGCAGCGCGCTGCCGGCCAACATGACCAGCGTGACGCCCACGCCGAACAGGATGTGCGGCAGGCTCCAGGCCGTGATGTCCAGGCCATAGATGCGGTGCCACAACTCGTCTGACGGCGCGGCCAGCACCAGGTAAGCGGCCGTCAGCGCCAGCAGCCCCAGGCGCGGTTCGGCGCGAAAGCGCTGGCGCAGGCCGCCGCCGCCGCGCACCGCCACCATCAGGCCGCCCAACGCGAACAAAGCCATCAGGCCCATGCTGCCGTAGATCATCAGGTGCGGGCGCCACCAGAAGTCGCTGATGGCGGTGCCAATGCCGTACAGGCGATGCCAGACCTCGTCCCATAGGCCACCGGTGATAAACAGCAGGCCGCTGAGCGCTACCAGCACCGCCAGACTCTGGCGCGCCTCGGCGGAGAGCGCCGGACGGTCAGCCGCTGACGCGCCCAGAGGGCTGAGCAGCAGCCACCACACCCCCAGGCCGAACAGGAGCAGCGTGCCGGCCAGCACGCCGACGCCCAGCGCAAACAACGGGCCCGGCCGGGCGGTGCCGCCGTAGTAGGTCATGGTCAGCAAGATCAACAGGACGCCGCCGCCCAGAGCGGCCGGGCGCAACCAGCCCGGCGCCGCGCCTGCCTGTGTTCTCGTCATAAGTGTGTCTCCTGGCGTGTGTGCCTGGATTTTACCGTGAGAATCGGCCCAGGTCGGGCCTGCCTTGCGCCGGCCTCAGTTCCCAGTACAATCTTCCGCATGAGCGAGCCTGTCTATCTGGATTATGCCGCCACCACGCCCGTGGATGCGCGCGTCCTGGAAGCGATGCTGCCGTACCTGCGCGAGGACTTCGGCAACCCGTCGTCTGTGCACGTCTTCGGGCGGCGCGCCGAGAAAGCGCTGGAGCAGGCCCGGCGTACGGTGGCCGAGGTCCTGCAGTGCGCGCCGGCCGAAGTCTACTTCACGGGCTGCGGCTCGGAGGCCGATAACCTGGCCGTGCGCGGTCTGGCCTTCACGGCCCGGGCCGCCCGCGGCGCCGACCATCTGATCACGACGCCGATCGAGCATGAAGCCGTCCTGGCCACGGTGCACCAGCTGCGCGACCACTTCGGGTTTGACGTGACCGAGGTGCCCGTCGACGCGGCCGGGCGCGTGTCCGCGGCCGATGTGGAGCGCGCTTTGCGGCCGACCACGGCGCTGGTGGCCGTGATGCTGGCCAACAACGAGATCGGCACCGTCCAGCCGATCGCCGAGATCGCGGCCGTCTGCGCGGCCCGGGGTGTGCCGGTGCACACCGACGCCGTCCAGGCCGCCAGCCAGCTGGACGTGGACGTGCGCCACTTGGGCGTGACCACGCTGGCTTTGGGCGCGCACAAGTTCTACGGGCCGAAGGGCGTGGGCGCCCTGTATGTGCGCGCCGGCACGCGCCTGCTGCCGGCCCAGACCGGCGGCGGCCAGGAGCGCGGCCTGCGGGCCGGCACGCACAACGTGGCCTACATCGTCGGGCTGGCCGAGGCGCTGCGCCTGACCGCGGCTGAGCGCGCGGCCCACAACGCGCGCTTCCGGGCCTGGCGGGAGCGCCTGATCGAGGCCGTGCTGACGACGATCCCGGACAGCCGCCTCACCGGTCATCGCAGCGAGCGGCTGCCCAACCACGCCTCCTTCGTCTTCCACGGCGTCAACGGCAACGACCTGCTCATGCATCTGGACCTGGCCGGGATCGCGGCCTCGTCCGGCTCGGCCTGCAAGACCGGCGACCCGCGTCCGTCTGGCGTGCTGTTGGCGCTCGGCCTGGCCCCGGAGTGGGCGCTCGGCTCGCTGCGCGTCACCGTCGGGCGCGGGACCACGGACGCCCACCTCGACCAGCTCCTGGCGGCGCTGCCCGGCCTGGTCCACAAGCTGCGCGCCGAGCAGTGGGCGCCGGGCGCTTAGACGCGCGATGACTCAACGGACACGCGTCGTCGTCGCCATGTCCGGCGGCGTCGACAGCTCGGTGGCGGCGGCGCTGCTGGTGCGCCAGGGCTACGACGTCGTCGGCTTGATGCTGCGGCTGTGGGGCGAGCCGGTCGCCGACGGCGGCGTCCACAACCGCTGCTGCTCGCCGGACTCCATGGCCCAGGCCCGGCGCGTGGCCGAGCAACTCGCAATCCCGTTCTACGCCATCGACGCCCAGGCGCCGTTCAAGGCCCGCGTCGTCGACTTCTTCGTGGACGGTTACGCCGCCGGCCTGACGCCCAACCCCTGCCTGGAGTGCAACCGCCAGATCCGCTGGGATTTCCTGCTGAAGAAGGCGCTCTCGCTGGAGGCCGCCTACCTGGCCACCGGTCACTACGCGCGCGTGCGCTCGACCGCCGACGGCGACTATCAGCTGCTCAAGGCCGTGGACGACCACAAGGACCAGTCCTACGTCCTCAGCGTCATGGGCCAGGCCCAGCTGCGGCACGCGCTCTTCCCGATCGGCGGCTACACCAAAGGCGAGGTGCGCGCCCTGGCGCGTGAGTTCGGCCTGCCGGTGGCCGAACGGCCGGAGAGCCAGGACCTGTGCTTCCTGGCCGACAACGACTATCGCCGCTTTCTGGGCGAGCATGCCGCCGCCGCGCTGCGCCCCGGCCCGATCCTGAGCGCCGATGGGCGCGTCGTCGGCCAGCATCAGGGCCTGCCGCTCTACACTGTCGGCCAGCGCAAGGGCCTGGGCCTCACCGGGCCGGAGCCGCTGTACGTGCTCGGCCTGCGCCCGGAGCTGAACGCGCTGGTCGTGGGCACAGCGGCCGAACTGGGCGAAGACCGGCTGACCGCCGGGCGCGTCCACTGGATCGGGCGCGCCCCGGACGGCCCGCGCCCGGCCGAGGTCAAGATCCGCTACAAGGCGCCGCCCGCCCCGGCGACGGTGACGCCGCTGCCGGAGGCGCGCGCCGAGGTCGTCTTCGAGCGGCGCCTGCGCGACATCACGCCCGGGCAAGCCGCAGTCTTCTACGAGGGCGACGTCTGCCTGGGCGGCGGCCTCATCGAAAGGCGGAGTCCATGACCACCCCGACCCTCCTGCTGGCGTTTGCATTGGCGACCCTGTATGGCGCCGGGTTTCACCTGTGGCAGGGCGGCGGCGCGCGCCGGCTGGCCCTGTATTTGTTAAGCGGCTGGCTCGGCTTCACGCTCGGCCACCTGCTCGGCACGCTCCTGGGCATGCATTTCCTGGCCATCGGCACCCTGAACTGGTTCACGGCCACGCTCGGCAGCCTGGTGGCCTTGTTCGCGGCGCGCTGGCTGGCCACCAACGAAACGGCCGCGCCGCGCCGCCGCTGAGGCGCCTTGTGGCCGTTTCACCTCTGACGCTATAATGACAGATATGTCGTCTACCCCTCCGCCCGCTGCTCAAGACGCGCCGGCGCCGCCCGCCAGTTCACCGGCAATGCCCGCCGCCCGTCCGGCCGCGCCGCCCTCCGAAGGCATGACGCCGGAACAGCAGCGCGGCGTCATCATCGGCGTGGTGCTGGTGGCGCTGCTGCTGGTGCTGGGCGCCGTGCTGGCGTCCGTCTACCTGGTGGGCAACCCGGCCACGGCCGCCACCGTCCGCGACGTCTTCATCATCTTCATGGCGCTGGAAGCCATGGTGATCGGCGTGGCGCTGGTGATCCTGATCATGCAGATCGCGGTGCTGACCAACGTGCTCAAGAACGAGATCAAGCCGATCCTGGAGGCCACCCAGGAGACCGTCAACACCGTGCGCGGCACCACGCTCTTCCTGAGCGACAACCTGACCGAACCGATCATGAAGCTAAACAGCTACGTGGCCGGCCTCTCCAAGATCATGGAGACCCTGAGCTCGCTGGGGGGACTGTTTCGACGGCCGTAAGCCGGCCGGCTTGCGCGCCCTGATTACGCGTCAAAAGGAGATTTCACGATGGCAGACAATGAGAGCGATTTCGGCGCCTTCTTCAGTGGATTTGTGATTGGCGGGCTGGTGGGCGCGGCCGTGGCCCTGATGCTGGCCCCCCAGTCCGGCGAAGAGACCCGCGCGCAGATCCGCCAGCGCAGCATTGAACTGCGCGACCAGGCCTACGAGGCCGCCGACGACGCCCGCCGGCGGGCGGAAGAGGCTGCCGTGGAGACCCGCAGCCGCGCCGAGAAACTGGCGGCCGAGGCCCGCGCCCGCGCCGAAGAGCTGCAGGAGCGCGGCAAGACCACGCTGAGCGAACAGCGCGAGAAGATCACGGCGCGCTTCGGGCGCAAAGGCGCCGCCGGCGAGGTCGAACTGCCGGCCGAGCCGTCGCCGCAGAGCTGAACTGACGACGTTAGTGGGGAGAACGAACACGGGCGGGCCAACACCCCGCCCGTGGGCTTTTGTGGGGCCGGGTCTCTGACCGGCCCGCTTTGTTTCCAGCAGGCGCCTCAGGCGCCCAGTTCGGCCAGCGCCTCGATCAGGCCGTCCAGCACATCCCCGGCCAGCACGCTTGTCGCCGTCCCCAGCGCCCGGGCCGCCAGCTCGCCGGCGCGCCCGTGCAGGAACGCGGCCGCGGCCGCCGCCTCGTAGGCGGCCACACCCTGCGCCAACAAGCCGGCCACCGCGCCGGCCAGGACATCGCCGGTGCCGGCCCGCGCCAGCGCCGGGGTGGCGAACGGCAGCACGCTGGCGCGCCCGTCCGGCGCCGCCACCACCGTGAAGGCGCCCTTCAGCACCACCACATGCCCCCACTCCGCCGCCCAGTGCCGAGCAGCCTCAACGCGGTCAGCCTGGAGCCCGTCTTTGTCGACGCCGGTCAGGGCCGCCATCTCGCCGGGATGCGGCGTGAGCACGGCTGGGGCCGGGAGGCGGCGCGGCCAGTCCGGGAGTTGGGCCAGGAGGCGCAAACCGTCGGCATCGACGACGGTGGGCGGCCAGGCCGGCGGCGCAGTAGTCGGCTCGGCGGCCGTCCGCCCGACGAAACCCAGGCCGCGGCGCGATCCGCTGCGGCCGCGCTCGAGCAACCGATCGAGAAAAGCCGCCGTGGCGGGCGCGGTGCCGAAGCCCGGCCCCAGCAGTAAGGCGGTGCTCTTGTCCAACTCGGCGGCCACGGCGTCGGCGCCGGCCTCGGCGATCACGCCGTCGTCGTCGGGCAGGAGGCGCCAGGTGGCCTCCGGCAGCTGGCCGGCCAGGATAGGGTGCAGCGGCGCGGGCACCGCCAACGTCACCAGCCCGGCGCCCACGCGGTAGGCGGCCGAGCCGGCCAGGAGGGCGGCCCCGGTATACGGCACCGAGCCGGCGACCACGAGCGCGCGCCCGAACGTGCCCTTGTGGGATTGGCGCGGCCGCGCGGGCAGTTGCGCGCGCACCCACTCCGCCGAAACCAGATCAGTCCCGTTCTGCGCCTCCGGCAGATCAGCCGGCACGCCGATGTCGGCGATCACCAGCTCGCCCAGCACCTCGGCGGCCGGAAACGCGAAGTGGCCGCGCTTGGCGGCGGCGAAGGTCACGGTGAGGTCGGCGGGAATGACGAGCGGATCAAGCGCGCCCGTATCGCAGTCCATACCGGACGGGCAGTCCACGGCCACGATCAGCGGGCGCGGCGCGAGCGGCTTGAGTTGCGCCTGCGCCTCGCGCAGCAGGTCGGCCGAAGCGCCGCCCAGCGGGAAGCGCACGCCCGTGCCCAGCAGAGCATCCACGATCACGGTGGCACTGTTGAGGAGATTGGTGAGCACGCGCCAGCGCTGGTCGTTCTGGGCGTCGGCCAGGAACAAGCTCTTCTCGCGCAGGCGCCGCACCTTGGCATCGGCGTCGTCCGGCGGGCGCGCACAGTAGACGGCCACGCGCAGCCCGGCGTTGGAGAGATAGTGCGCGGCCACCAGGCCGTCGCCGCCATTGTTGCCGGTGCCGCACAGCACCACGCACTTGTGGCCGGCCGGGTCGTCCAGGCGCGCCAACAGCGTTTCGGCCACAGCCCGCCCGGCGTTCTCCATCAGGGCGGCATAGCTCACGCCCGCCCGGTCGGCCGCGGCCTCCACGGCCCGCATCTCGGCCACTGTCAGCAGCTTCGTCATCACCAGGGTTCCTGTGAATAAAGAGGGCGCAGGGACCACGGGCCGGGCGGCGCCGCGGCGGTCCTGCGCCCTGGAAATACGCTGGCGCCCGGCCAGAGTCAGCGTTTGGCCGGCGCGCTCACTTCGGGGGCGTGGGCCGGGCCGGCCCCGTTCAGGGCGAAGCGCGGCCGCCGGAAGATCTTCTGGCTCCAGTACCACTCCAGCGTGCTGCGCGCCCCGTCCTCAAACGGCGTCGGCTGGAAGCCCAGTTCGCGGCGGGCTTTGTCGCTGGAAACGCGCCAGTCCTGGAAGACGTAGGAGGCCAGATGGACCGGGTAATATGGCTCGCGCTTGGTGCGCTCGGCCCGGTCGGTGAGCCACTTGGCCACCCGCAGCATGAGGTCGGCCGAGACGTTGAGGCGCGCCGCAGAGATGCCGGCCAGCCGGCTGACGGTGGCGTTGACGGCCTGGTGGGTCAGCGGCTCGCCGCTGACGTTGTAGGTCTCGCCCGGCCGGCCGCGCTCCAGCGCGGACACGACAGCGCGGGCCACGTCGGGCACAAAGGCCGGGAAGGTCAGGCGGTGGCCGCCGTGGACCTGGATGCGCAGGCCGCGCAGCGGGTCCTCAAAGAAGAGGCGGTTGAACGCGTAGCGGCCCCACGGTCCAAAGAAGGCGCCCGGCCGCAGGATCACGGCGGGCAGCTTGGCAGCGCGCTGGAACATGCGCACGAAATTCTCGGCGTCCAGCTTGCTGCGCTGGTAGGGGTCGGCCGGCTGGCACTTGACATCCTCATCGATGACGACGTCGGCGGGATGCTGGCCGACCACGGCGATGGTGGAGATGTGGACGAAGCGCTCGACCTGATGGTGGAGCGCCGCCTCCACCACCTGGGCCGTGCCCTGCACGTTGACGCGCTCGAAGACTTCCTGCGGGCCCCAGAAGCGGAACAGGCCGGCGGCGTGCACGACGTGGCGGCAGCCGGCCACGCCGCGCTCAACGCTGGCCTTGTCGAGCACATCGCCGACGACGAGCTCCACGTTGGGGTCGCGCAGATGGGCCGTGTTGCTGGTCTCGCGCGCCAGCACGCGGACGCGGTAGCCGGCCGCCAGCAGCTGCGGCACCAGATGGTGCCCCAGGAAGCCGGTCGCCCCGGTGACGAAGACAGTGGTGACGGCCATGGGCTTAGTCTTTGGGGCGGACGCGGGTGAGGGCGAAGGCGGCCACGGCCACCGTGCCCAGGATCCCGAGGGCGGCCGCCAGCGCGCGTTTGTCCAGCTTGGGCAGGCCGGCCGGCACATCCAGCGGGATGCGTTCGCCTTGCAGCATCTCCTGCACCGGCTCGAGGCGCTGGCGCGGCGTGGCGCCGAAGGCCAGACGCATCACGGCGCCGATGGCCTGGTAGTGGCCGGGCTTGCGGAAGACCGTGGCCACGTCCCAATCCAACGGCGGATCGCCGAGCATGACGGCGCGCGGCTGCGTGAACTGCAGCAGGCCCTCGCGCCCGTGGACGCGGCCGATGCCGGATTCCTTCATGCCGCCGAAGGGCAGATGCGGGATGGCGAACTGGCAGATGGTGTCGTTGATCAAGACCGAGCCGGTCTGCAGCGCGCGCGCCACGCGCCGGGCGCGCTCCAGGTCCTGGCTCCACACCGACGCGCCCAGGCCGAAGCGGTTGTCGTTGGCGAGGCGGATCGCCTCCGCCTCGTCCTTGACGCGCATGATCGGCAGCAGCGGCCCGAAGGTTTCGTCCTGCATCAGGCGCATGGCGTGGGTGACGTCCACCAGCACGGTCGGCTCGATATACATGTCGCGGAAGCCGCCGCCGACCAGCACCCGCGCGCCCTGCGCCAGCGCGTCGTCCAGATGGTCACGCACGATCTTCACCTGGCGCGGATCGGTCATCGGGCCGAGGTAGTGCGGGTTGTCCTTTTCCGGCGAATAACCGATCGTCAGCTCGCGCGTGAAGCGCACGGCCGCTTCCACAAACCGGTCGTAGACCGGCTGGACGACATAGACGCGCTCGACGGCCATGCACGTCTGGCCGGTATTGAAGTAGGCGCCCCACACCGCCCAGCGCGCGGCCGCTTCCACGTCCGCGTCCTCCAGCACGAGCAGCGGGTCCTTGCCGCCCAGCTCGCAGACCACCGGGATCAGGTGTTCGGCCGCGGCCTGCATCACCTTCTTGCCGGTCGGCGTCGAGCCGGTCAGGAAGATGAAGTTCGGGCGGGCCTGGATCATGGCCGCGCCCACGCTGCCGTCGCCGTGGACGACGCGCACATACGGGGCCAGCTCCGGCACGCGCGCAAAGAGCTGCCCCATCAGGACGCCGGTGGCGGCTGTCACCTCGGACGGCTTGAGCACCACCGTGTTGCCGGCCAGCAGCGCCGCGATCACGGGCGGCAGCGACAGCGCGAACGGATAGTTCCAGGGCGCGATGACGGCCACCACGCCGTAGGGGTGCGGCTCCACAAACGCGCGCTTGAACAGGTACAGGCCGCGCGGCACCTCGCGCGCGCGCAGCCACTCGGCGGCGTGTTTGGTGTACTCGTTGAGCAGGTCGACCGTCATAAAGACTTCGATCAGGGCATCCTGGCGCGACTTGCCGGTGTCGCGGTTGATGACCTCGCTGATCTCGTCGCGGGCGTCGATCATGACTTCCTGCAGGCGGCGCAGGGCGCGCACGCGCGCGGCCAGCGGCTGGCCGCTCCACTCCGGGTAGGCGGCCCGCAGGTCGGTGACGGTCTGGCGCACCTGCTCCAGCGGCGTCATCGCGACGCGGCCAAAGACGGCCCCGGTCGCGGGGTTGGTGAAGGTCAGTTCTCGGTTGGTGGCCATGGGAAGCTCCGCTGAACTACGCCGTGTACTGAGAAACATTATAGCGGTAGTCGGCCGCGGGGAGATACTGCAAAGCAGCCGCCACGGCGCGGCGGAGCTGGGACGGCAGGAATGGCTTGACGAGGTAATCGTGCACCAGGGCCACGCGCAGGCCGAAGGTGCGGTCCACACGGCTGGCCTGGGTGGCCAAGATGATCACGCGCGGCCGCGCGGCAGCCGCGCCCTCGGCCTGCATCTTGAGGAAGAACTCCCAACCGTTCATGTCCGGCAGGGCCAGGTCCAGGATCACAAGGGCCACGCCAGGCTCCTGGAGCAGGTCCAGACCGGCCCGGCCGGTGGTGGCCGCCACCAGCTCAAAACGCTCGCTGGCCAGGATCGCGCGAATCAGCCCAAGCAGGTCTTCATCGCCGATGACTAGCGCGATCTTGGATTTGCCGGTCTCATGCGTCATGGCAGCTTCCACAGGATACCCTAAAGGTGTTGCCGGCTGGGTAAGCGCCCCTCTGGGGGCCGCCTGGGTTCGGGCTCAGCAGCCGGAATGGGCGTGGTATTGCCAGATTATGTATGCGGCGCCCGCGACTGTCAATCTGGCGACGGTTTGTGCCCACAACCTCTCCGATTTCGCTGTGGGGTCAAAGCGGCTTGCGGCTGACTTAACCGCGGGTTAAACTGGCGAGGTTACTTTTGGGGACTGGGGAACCCAAGTCAGACGAGAGCTATGCCAAAGATACTGCTGATTGAAGATGAAGCCGTGGTGCGCGATACGCTGGCCCTGAACCTGCGCGCCGAGAAGTTCGAGGTGATGACGGCCAGCGACGGCGCGGAGGGCCTGCAGTTGGCGCGCGAGCAACCGCCGGACCTGATCATCCTGGACCTGATGCTGCCCGAGCTGGACGGGCTTTCGCTGTGCCGCATCTTGCGGCGCGATTCCAACATTCCCATCATCATGCTGACGGCGCGCGGCACCGAGATGGACCGCATCACGGGGCTGGAGACCGGCGCCGATGATTACGTGGTCAAGCCCTTCAGCCTGGGCGAACTGCTGGCGCGCGTGCGGGCCAATTTGCGCCGCGCCCACGCCGACAACCGCGCCACCGCCACCCGCCTGAGCGCCGCCGACCTGCAGCTTGACCTGCTCTCGCGGCGCGCCCATCTGGGGCAGCTTGAGCTCAAGCTCACCCATCGCGAGTTCGATCTGCTGGCCGAACTGATGCGCAACCAGGGGGCCGTGCTGTCCCGCGACCTGCTGCTCAACCGGGTGTGGGGCTACGACTACGTCGGCGACAGTCATACCGTCGATGTGCACATCCGCTGGCTGCGCGAGAAGATCGAAGCCGACCCGTCCGCGCCCAAGCGCATCACCACCGTGCGCGGCGTGGGCTACCGCTTCGAGGGCTGAGGCGCACCATGTGGAGCTGGGCTGTGACCGCGGCGGCCGTCCTCGCCGCGCTCGGGTTGGCGTACCTGTGGCAGCGCGCCGTGGCCCTCAACGTCAAGGCCGAAATCGAGCGCCAGGCCGCGGAACGGATGGCGCGCCAGGCCGACGAGGCGCTGCGCCGGCAGATGGCCCAGACGGCGGCCCTGCAGCAGGCCCAGACCGACGCCCTGCTCGTGATCGGGCCGGACCGAAACGTGGAGCAGCTCAACCCAGTCGCCGCAAACCTGTTCGGTCCGCGGGCCGCAGTTGGGCAATCGCTGATCGTGTTGACGCGCTCGGTGGAACTGGACGAACTGGCCGCCCACGCGCTGGCCGGCGGCGAGGACCTGGATCGCCAGATCATCCTGAACGGCCTGCCTTACCGCGCCCGCGCCGTCTCCGCCGGCGCGCACGGCCTGGCCTTGGTCCTGAAAGACCTGAGCGAGCTGCAGCGGCTGGGCCGCGCGCGGCGCGACTTCATCGCCAACATCTCGCACGAGCTACGCACGCCGCTGACGTCGGTGCGCCTGCTGGTGGAGAGCCTGCTGGCCGGCGTGGCGCGCGAGCCGGAGCAAGCCCAGACCCTGATCCAGAAGATCGACACCGAAGTGCAGGCGCTGGAGCAGATGGCGCAGGAGCTCCTGGACCTGGCCCAGATCGAGTCCGGTCAGGCCATCGTGCGCCTGCTGCCCACGCCGGTCGAGCAGATCCTGCACACGGCCGTCGAGCGGCTGCGGCCCCAGGCCGAGCGCAAACGCCAGCGCCTGGAGGTGGCCGCCCCAGACGACTTGATCGCCCTGGCCGACGCCGACATGATCAACCGCGCGCTCGGCAACCTGCTGCACAACGCCATCAAGTTCACGCCCCAGGGCGGGGTCATCCAAGTGGAGGCCCGCGCCGTGGACGGCGACATCCAGATCACGGTCGCCGACACCGGCCCCGGCATCGCGCCGCTGGATCTGCCGCGCGTCTTTGAGCGCTTTTTCCGCGGCGACCGCGCGCGCAAGAGCGGCGGGACCGGCCTCGGTCTGGCCATCGCCAAACACGTCGTGGAGGCCCATGGCGGGCACATCGCCGTCAGCAACCAGGGTGTGCCGGGTTTCCCCGGCGCCGCCTTCACGTTCACGCTCCTCACCGGCGACAACGGCAGCTGACCCGGCTTGGCCTCAACCTGATTTGGTCCGGGGTTGAACCGGACTTAACCCGACCCGCCCATACTCACTTGTGTTGCGCAGAGCCGCCCTCCTCCGGCAGACACGCGCTCCCCTGGCGGAGCGCGTGTCATTTAAGGCCTGGCCTGGCGCAGGGCCGCGCGCCTTCAATGAAGCTTAACACCCGCTTGACTCGGTCTTTACAGCGCTCCCGTAACCTCACCGGTTGAAACCACTCGGCCAACCCAACCAAGGAGAAGAAGATGGCTCTCGATGAGAAAGACGCCGACGTCGTGCTCTCCGGCGCCGGCACCGGTGAACCCCTGCGCGAGATGATCGGACGCAACGTCAGCCGCCGCGCCTTTCTGAAGGCGGTCGGCCTGACGGTGGCCGCCACGGCGGTCGCCAGCCACATGCCGGCCGAGGCCGCCGCCCAGGCTGGCGCAGCCGAGGCTCTGGGCGCCGGCCGCGCCCTGTCCGCGGGCCTGCCCTTTGACGCGATCAAGCCGCAGATCGTGTCCTCGGCCCGCACCGTGGTCGCCAAGGACCACACCGTCTCGGTCCTCCTGCGCTGGGGCGACCCGCTCTTCAAGGATGCGCCCGCATTCGACGCCAAAAACCTGACCGCGGCCGCGCAGGAGAAGCAGTTCGGCTACAACAACGACTTCGTCGGCGTCCTGCCGCACCCGGACGATCCCAACAACGCGGAGCGCGGGATCATGGTGGTCAACCATGAGTACACCAACCCCGAGTTGATGTGGAACCGCTACAACGCCTCCAAGACCACCAAGGACATCGTGGACGTGGAGTTGGCCGCCCACGGTATGTCGGTGGTCGAGATCGTGCGCAAGGACGGCCAGTGGCGCTATGTCCAGGACTCCAAGTACAACCGCCGCCTCACGGGCACCACGCCGATCGCGTTCGACGGCCCCGCCGCCGGCTCGGACTGGCTCAAGACGGCCCAGGACCCGACCGGCTTGAAAGTGGCCGGCACGCTCAACAACTGCGCCGCCGGCAAAACGCCGTGGGGCACGATCCTGACCGCTGAGGAGAACTTCCACCAGTATTTCGCCAACCTGGACGCGCTCCAGGACGAGGCTGTCAAGGCCCTGCACAGCCGCTACGGCCTGCCGACCAAGAACTCCGAGCGCCGTTGGGAGACGATCTACGACCGCTTCGACATCGCGATCTCGCCGAACGAGCCGTTCCGCTTCGGCTGGATCATGGAAGTGGACCCGTATGACCCGGCCTCGACGCCCGTCAAGCGCACGGCCATGGGCCGCGTCAAGCACGAGGCCGCCACGTTCGCGCTGGCGAAGGACGGCCGCGGCGTGTTCTACTCCGGCGACGACGAGCGCTTCGAGTATGTTTACAAGTTCGTGAGCCAGGGCAAGTACAGCGCCACCGACCGCAAGGCCAACCTGAGCCTGCTGGCCGACGGCACGCTGTACGTGGCCACCTTCAATGAAGACGGCAGCGGCGAGTGGAAGCCGCTCGTCTTCGGCCAGGGCCCGCTGACCGCGGCCAACGGCTTCACCAGCCAGGCCGATGTCTGTGTGCTGACGCGCCAGGCCAGCGACCTGCTGGGCGCCACCAAGATGGACCGGCCGGAAGACATCGAGACGAACCCGGTCAACAAGAAGGTCTACATCGCCCTGACCAACAACAGCAACCGCGGCGCGCAGGACCGCCCCGGCCCGGATGCCGCCAACCCGCGCCCGAACAACCGCACCGGCCACATCATCGAGGTGACCGAGGCCGGCGACGATCCGGCGGCCACCACCTTCCAGTGGAACATCTTCATCCTGTGCGGCAACCCCAAGACCGAGGACCCGTCCAAGCCGGAGACCATCACCGACTTCGCCGGCTTCGACAAGAGCAAGGTCAGCCCGATCGGGGCCCCGGACAATATCACGTTCGACAAGGACGGCAACCTGTGGATCGCCACGGACGGCCAGCCGAGCGCGATCCGCTATAACGACGGCCTGTTCGCGGTGCCGGTGGAGGGTTCCAACCGCGGCGAGCTGAAGCAATTCTTCAGCACGGTCATGGGCAGCGAGGTCTGCGGGCCGGAGTTCTACTCCGGCGACACCGTGCTGTTCGTGGCCATCCAGCACCCCGGCGAGGGCAGTTTCTTCCACCTGCCCAGCACGCGCTGGCCGGACAATCGCCGCTCGTCGCCGCCGCGCCCGAGCGTGCTCGCCATCCAGAACAAAGATCCCAAGAAACGCGTCGGCGGCTTCTAAGCTGCGCCTGACACGCCTTCGGCCTAGCAGGGACATCCAGCCGGATGTCCCTGCTTCTTTTCCCGCTCCGCCCGGCGCGGGCCGGTCACTGGGCCGCGCCGGCAAACTGCGTTATCATCCAGACAGATCAGGTCGGGTTTTCTAGAAACGCGATGACGACGTCTAAACCGCCTGGGGTTTATCCCCTGGATTATGCCGAGTACGAGGCCGGCGCCTGGCGCGAGGTCGCGCACGCCGTCACCGCCGAGACGCTCCTGCGTATCCACGTCAACGGCCGCGAGCTGGCCACGTTCATGTGCACGCCCCACGAGCAGGACGAGCTGGCGCTCGGCTTTCTGCGCGCGGAGGGCGTGATCCAGACGCTGGACGATGTGCGCCGGATCGTGGTCTGCCCCAGCGGCGCCTGCGTGGAGGTCTGGCTGCAGGATGCGGAGGCCGAGCTCCCGGCCGCCGGCCGCCGGATCGTCACGTCCGGGTGCGGCGGCGGGGTGACCTTCGACGATCTCACCGAGGGTCTGCCGTCGCTCAACACGGCTACGACCCTGGCGCCGGCGAGCCTGTTTGAGCGCATGCGCGATCTGTATCGGGCCGCCGCCCTGTACGGCGTCACCCAGGGCCTGCATGCCTCCGCCCTCACCGACGGCGAAAGGCTCCTGGCCGTGGCCGAGGACGTCGGCCGGCACAACACCGTGGACCGGCTGTGGGGCAAAGCCCTGAAACGCGGCCTGGACACCACCGGCCTGATCCTGCTCGCCACCGGCCGCATCAGCTCCGAGATGCTCGGCAAGGCCGCTAAGATGGGCGTCCCCATCGTGGCCTCGCGCACCTCCCCCACCAGCCTCTCGGTAAAGCTTGGCCGTGCCCTAAATATCACCATCGTCGGTTACGTGCGGCGCGAGCATTTCCGCGTGTATTCCGCCCCGTACCGCCTGCGCCCAGCCCCCACTTCCGCCGTCCCCTCTGACTGAAAGCGCGCCGAGTTCAAGGCGCTCATCCGCTTCCCGCGCGCGCTGCCGCGATTCCGGCCAGCACTGATTATGTCCAATTCAAGAAGACTTAATCTTCGTTTTGCGCAGACTTGAACTGCTTCCCTTAGCCTTACTTGGGTCACAAAGAGACGTAACCCAAAAACGTACAGGAGAAGAAGACAATGTCTCGTCGCAAGTCCCACATTCTATGGTCGGGGCTGCTGGCGTTGGCCGTTTTGGCTAGCGCCTGCACCGCTCCTACCGCCACCACGGCCCCCCAGGCCACCAGCGCGCCGCAGGCGACCGCCGCGCCTCAGGCGACCAGCGCCCCGCAAGCCACCCAGGCTCCCGCACCCACCGATGCCCCGGTGGCCGCCGCCGAGCCCTACACCCTGCCGACCTTTCCCGCTCCGGACGAGGTCGAGGGCGATATCCTGACCGCCGGTTCGTCCACGGTCTTCCCGCTCAGCGAGCGTATGGCCGAGCTCTTCGAGCAAGAAGGCTTCGCGGGCGGCCTGACCGTTGACAGCATCGGCACCGGCGCCGGCTTCGAGCGCTTCTGCACCACCGGCGAGACCGATATCTCCAACGCCTCCCGCGCCATCAACGCCAAAGAAATCGCCAACTGCGCCGCCATCAGCCGCACGCCGGTCGAGTTCCGCGTGGGCACCGACGCCCTGGCCGTGGTCATCAACCCGCAGAACACCTGGGCCGAGTCCATGACTCTGGCTGAGCTGGCCCTCGTCTTCTCGACCGCCACCAACTGGTCGGATGTGCGCGCGGATTGGCCGGCCGAGCCGATCAAGCGCTACACCCCCGGCACCGACTCCGGCACCTTCGATTACTTCATCGAAGCCGTGATGCAGCCGGCCAACAACAACAACAATGCCGAGGGTAAGGCCGCCTTCCTCAACGCCCAGAACCTGCAGCTGAGCGAGGACGACAATGTCCTGGTCCAGGGCGTCGAGGGCGATCAGTACGCCATCGGCTTCTTCGGCTACGCCTACTTCGCCGAGGAGTCCGACCGGCTCAAGGCCGTCTCCCTGGTGAAGGGCACCGATCTGGCCGCGGCCGTGGCCCCGAGCCAGGAGACCGTGGACGGCGGCACCTACCCGCTGGCCCGGCCGCTGTACATCTACTCCACCGCCCAGATCATCCAGGAGAAGCCGCAGGTGGCGGCCTTCATCAAGTTCTACCTGGACACCGTCAACAATGAGATTATCGACGTCGGTTACTTCCCGGCCCCGGAGAAGGCGCAGGCCCGCGCCCAGGGCCGCCTGGTGTATGCCGGCGGCGTGACCGTTGACCCGTCGCTGGCCGAAGGCGACATCGTCACGGCCGGCTCGTCCACGGTCTTCCCGCTGAGCGAGCGCATGGCTGAGAAGTACTCCGACGAAGGCTACGCCGGCACCATCACCATCGACAGCGTCGGCACGGGCGCCGGCTTCGAGCGCTTCTGCAAGACTGGCGAGACCGATATCGCCAACGCCTCGCGCGCCATCCGCCAGGCCGAGATCGACAACTGCACGGCCATCGGCCGCACGCCGCTGGAGTTCCGCGTCGGCACCGACGCCCTGGCCGTGGTGGTCAGCCAGGAGAACACGTTCATCGACTACCTGACCGCCAGCGAGCTGGCCAAGGCGTTCTCCACCGCCGCCACCTGGGCCGACGTGCGCGCCGGCTGGCCGGCTGAGCCGATCCAGCGCTTCAGCCCCGGCACGGACTCCGGCACGTTCGACTACTTCGTCGAGGCCATCCTGGCCCCGGCCAACCCGAAGGCGGACGGCTCGGCCGACGCCGAGGCCGGCGAGAAGGCCATCCTGGAGGCCGCCAACATCCAGCTGAGCGAGGACGACAACGTCCTGGCCCAGGGCGTGGAGGGCAGCCCCAACGCCATCGGCTACTTCGGCTACGCCTACTATGCGGCCGAGGCCGGCGCGTTGAAGGCCGTGCCGATCGTCTCCGCTTCCAAGGAGAAGGACGCCGCGGGCGACGCCGAGAAGCTCAAGGCCGCGGCGGTGGCCCCGGATCTGGCCGCCGTCAACGCCGGCACCTATCCGCTGGCCCGCCCGCTCTTCATCTACTCGGATGCCGCGCTCCTGGCCGAGAAGCCCCAGGTCGCGAACTTCATCCTCTTCTACCTGGCCAACGTCAACAACGAGATCATCGACGTCGGGTACTTCCCGGCGACCGATAACGCCCTTGGCGACGCCGTGACGAACTGGCTCGGCGCCACCGAGATGATGCCGTAAGTCCTCCGCCCTGACAGCGGCCGGCCGGGGCTCAGGTCCCGGCCGGCCGCCCCTCCCTGGCC
>ERZ761602.3085-NODE-3085-length-24428-cov-15.824683_pt1 | contig 24428 bp, 16 predicted proteins | sample MGYA00512165_ERZ761602 | MGnify/ENA primary metagenome ERZ761602 (study PRJEB28899, sample SAMN02445085) | bioreactor sludge metagenome | biome: EBPR sludge; isolation source: Thorneside wastewater treatment plant | place: Australia: Brisbane, Thorneside...
GGAAGATGCCGCAAATTTGCAAAAGCAAGGCAATGATTGTGTCGGTGACTTTTTGTGTGCGCAGGGCTTTGAATGTATAACCGAAAGACAAAAGATAAAAAATAAACGGAATGAGTTCTTGATTGATATGCGTGAGCGCCACCCAATGTTGACTATAACCGGGGAAAATCAAAATCAATAATGTGGCGATGAAGGCGATATTTTTTTTGTTCGGAAAAATTTGCGTGAACATCCACCATGCGGAGATGCCGAGTAGAAAACGAATCACGAGCGCGAAGATTTGCCAGTACAACGGCACGGGCGGAATTAAACTTGTGGTGAAATAAAAAATGGGACCGAGAAACGGACGAAACGGCAAAAAGGCGGGCACAAATTCCGCAGAACCAAGAAATTTTGCAATCCATGCGAACGGCAAATCATCCCAATAAAAACCTGTGAATGGGAGTAATAATCCGTAGGCGATGAGGGTGATAACAGCAAAGAGAAAATATTTTGAGCGAAGAAAAGACATTCGTTAATTATAGTCGACTGGTCGGACAGGTCTAAGAGGTCTAACAGGTTTAATTAGTCTTACAAGTCTAAAAGTCTGACTAGTTAGACCATTCAGACCAATAAGACTAGTTAGATTATCCCGAAACCGCAAAAATCCGAATCGCATTATGTTTCCCCTTGAACATAATCTTCCCCAACTCTTCCACTTTGAAATTTTCGGATAAGCCTTGCTTCGTGTAATTATCAATTAACAATGGACGTAACGCCTCTTTTGTATATTGTTCAATACGAGAAGCCAGATTGACAGTATCTCCGATACAAGTATAAATTGCACGAGTTTGTGTGCCTGTGTACCCTGCCACCATATCACCAGAAGCGATTCCAATTCCGATGTGAATTTGATTTTTCCCTTGTGCTAATAAACTTTGATTAAATATTTTCAATTGTTCTAACATTTGCAACGCCGCACGCACTGATTTTTCAGCATGGTCTTCAAAAAATATCGGCGCACCAAACACAGCCATCAATCCATCCCCAATCACTTGATTCACAGTGCCACCATTATTCGTAATCGCATCGAACATCAAACTGAAATATTGATTCAACAAATCGATCGTCTCAGCAGGGTCTTGGCTTTCCGCAATTGTTGTAAATGAGCGAATGTCTGCAAACAACACACTTCCAGTCACTTGTTTGCCACCCAATGAAAAACCTGTGCGTAATAATTCTTCGGCAACTTCTTTGGTGGCAAACGTTCTAAACAATTTTCGTTGTTCATCACGCAAACGTTTTTTTTCTAAACTTGCATTCACACGCGCCCGCAACAAAATCGGGTTGACAGGTTTCGTCAAATAATCTTCTGCGCCGAGTTCCACACATTTCACAACCGCGTCTAATTCATCCATTGCAGATGTCATAATGATTGGGATTTGTCGCAACTCAACATCTTTCAAACAGGCTTCCAACACTTCAAAGCCATTCATCTCAGGCATTTCAATATCAAGCAAAACCAAATCAAACGAACCCGTGCGAATTTTTTCCAAACCCTCTTTGCCATCATTCGCAGTTTCAACAATATGATTCTGTTGCTCCAATGTGCGCGAAAGAATCATACGATTAATTTTGTTATCGTCCACGATTAATAAACGCGCGGGTTCAGAGGATACAACCATGATTTATTTCAACTCTTCCAATTGATTCTTAACTTGATAAAACGCTTCTTCCATAACCTGTAACTTGTTTCCAATTTCCAAATTATTTTCTCGCCCCAAGCTTTCTAATTCGCGGGCTAGACTCGCTAATTCAGTTGCACCAAACGTCGCCGCATTAGATTTGACTGTATGCGCCGCACGTGTGAATGATTCAGCATCTTTTTTATCAAGAGCATTTTTCATTTGTTCAATTTGATTCGGTGCATCTTCAAGAAATGTATGAATTAATTCCTTAATAAAATCTGCATCCGTAGATTCTTTTAGGCTGTTGAAGGTGTTGATGTCAATGATGGTCATGATTCTCCAAATAAACAAATGTAGGGGCGAGGTTTCCTCGCCCTTCTTTGGGCGGGAAAACCCCGCCCCTACAAATTAATTCTTTTCGCTTTCCTTAATGCATCCACCAATTCCACCACACGAATTGGCTTGGGGATGTAATTATTCATGCCTGCTTCTAAGCACATTTCTCTATCACCTTGCATGGCGTTGGCTGTTAAGCCAATAATGTGTGGACGGTTTTCTTGCCATCGAGAAACAATCTGACGCGTGGCTTCTAATCCATCCATTTCAGGCATTTGCACATCCATCAAAATCACATCATACGTTTGTCTTTCAATAGATTGAATCGTTTCAATACCATTCGATGCAATATCTGCTCTGTAACCCATTTGCTCAAGCAATTTCAAAGTTAGTTTTTGATTGACGACATTGTCTTCGGCTAAGAGAATGCGGAGCGGATGCCGCGTACCCATTTGAGGGTCAGGTTTGAAGCGTTCTGTCGTAATCGTCTTTTCATCTTCATCAGGTGAAACAAACAGACTCACCAGCGTATCAAAAAGTTGAGATTGTTTAATCGGCTTGGAAAGATATGCCGAAAATAAATTCATGTTATCGCCAACTTCGCGCCTGCCCACTGAACTAAACAACACCAATGGGATTTTTACTTTAATTTCATGAATATGTTTTGCTAATTCAACGCCATCCATTTCAGGCATATGCATATCGAGAATGGCAACATCAAATGTTTCACCATGTTCAAGCCATTGTAAAGCGGTGCTTGGGTTTTCAGTATCTTTTGGAAGCATGCCCCACTTAATTGTTTGCATATTTAAGATGTAACGATTGGTGGCATTATCATCCACAATCAAAACGCGTTTATTTTGTAAAGCAGGTTGCACACCGAGATATTCACGTTTTTGAGTGGGGGGTAGGTCTGCAATTTGTGTGACGATACTAAATGAAAAAGTGGAACCTTTTCCAAGCCCATCACTTTTTGCCCACATGGTTCCGCCCATCATCTCAGAAAGTTTTTTGCTGATAGCAAGCCCCAAACCTGTACCGCCATATTTTCTAGTCGTGGATGAATCGGCTTGTGAAAACGATTGGAATAAACGATTCATGCCTTCTTTTGAAATGCCAATACCTGTATCTCGCACGGAAAAAGTTAAGCCAACATCTTTTCCATTTTGTTGGCTCGAAACTGTTAAAACCACTTCACCTTTTTCTGTAAACTTCACTGCATTGCTTAATAAATTCGTAATGACTTGTCTTAATCTTGTTGAATCGCCCATAATCGCAGAGGGAACGTCGCCGTCGAAAAGATAAGCAATATCAATACTTTTTTCTACCGCTTTAGTTGAGACCAAATCCAATGCGGATTCAACACATTCGCGTAAATCTAATGGACGATTTTCAATATCCATTCTGCCCGCTTCAATTTTTGAAAAATCTAAAATGTCATTGATAATTGCTAACAACGTATCACTGGATGTGCGAATGGTTTCAACATAATCTTTTTGCTCATCACTTAATTTTGTATCGAGCAATAATCCGCTCATACCAATCACGGCATTCATCGGCGTGCGGATTTCATGACTCATTGTGGCAAGGAAAGAACTCTTGGCTTCGTTTGCTTTTTCTGCGGCGGCACGTGCACTGCGTGCTTCTTCAAACAAACGCGCATTTTGTAAAGCCGTCGCCATGCTAGATGCAACTGATTCCAATAAACGCACAATTGAATCATCATACGCATGTTCACGTTCAAAATTTTGCACTGTAATTCCGCCGATGATATCTTTACCCACAACCATAGGCGACATAACGACTGATTTTGGAATTTGGTTTCGCACAGTCATACCAGAACCAAGTTTCTTCCACAAAATAGGCGACTCGCGATTAATCACCAATGACTTACTTTGTAACGATGCTTTAATCGTAAATTCATTAATTGGAAATGGTGGGAATTGCACGCGTTCATTATTTTTCGTCACATAATGTCCCGTGACAGTTTTTGTTTCGGGGTCAAATAAACCAATGCCAATATTATCTTCCATGACCAATTCGCGCAGTTTGTCACCTACTTTTTCAATAATACTTTGCACATCTAATTGTTGAGTTAATACTTGACCAATTTCATTTAAGATTTCTAATTCAGAAGCGCGACGTTTTGTTTCTTGTAATAACCTTTGTGTTTCATCAAACAGTCGTGCGTTTTCAATCGCAACACTGATTGAATTTGCAATTGTCTTTAAGAGATTGATATCCGCTTCGGAGAATGCATCTTCATGTTCTAGATTTTGTAACGATATAACGCCTCGGACTTCGTTGCTAACTGTCAGCGGAACCCACACACCTGATTTAACCTCAACAGGTTCGGGGTCTTCGCCGAGCAAACGTGAATTCAATTGATTTGATATTTCTTCAAAATTACGGTTGACTACAATCGTTTCCTTGGTGCGGATAACTTTGCCACTAAAGCCGCCACTGCTTTCATCTAATATCAATGGTGATTGATACAGCCGTTCACCCTTTTCAATAATATATGGATAATGTGTTAAGTTTGTATTTTTGTCGTAAATGACCAATACAACGGTTTGGGCATCAAATATTTCTTGAATTTTATTGCCAGCATTTTCATAAATGGTTTGAATATCAAGCCGTGTATCTAAGCCAGTCAACATGCTGTTGATAATAGAAAGTTCAGTGGCTCGTTGACTTGTTTCTTTCAATAGATTTTGCGATTCATCAAACAATTTTGCATTTTGAATGGCAATACCCATACTGGCGGATAATGTTGAAAGTAATTGAACATCATTTTCTGTAAATGCAAATTCACGCTCATAATTTTGAATGGATATTGACCCTAATACTTGGTTTGTACCCAGAATAGGAATTGCAATTAATGATTTTGGAAATTCATCGCCTGCTAATAAAGTTGAGCCATATTCATGTGCTTTTTCATTTAATTTTTCATTGATAAACAAGGTAGCACGATTGCGAATCACATAGCCAGAAAAACCTGAAAGCGGTTGTTTTTCTGGATAAATTCTCTCGCCTTTCCAAAACATGTAAGGGAATGATGCTTCTTCAGTAGCTGGTTCGTAATATGAAATAATCACGGCTTGCGAATTAAAAATACTACGAACTTTTTCACCCACCAAATCATAAATAGATTGCACATCGAGTTTAGAAGATAAACCTTGTTGAATACTATTGATAATTTCCAGTTCACTGGCACGTTGTTGCACTTCATTGACGAAACTTGCATTTTGAATTGCAATGGCGGCGTGGAGAGATAATTTTTCCAAAAAGGCTAAATCAGATGCGGAAAATGGTTCGCCACCTTCACGCCAAACTGCCATCATGCCTGTCACTTTAATGCCTGATAACAATGGCGTGACGATTAATCTTTCATTGCCAACTGTTGCTGTACCAGGGATTTGAATCGTGCGTTTATCATTATTTGTATCGTTGATAAATTCGGCTTTGCCTTCTTTAGCCAACGAACCGATGATGCCTTCGCCAATCGTAATCGTATCCGCTAAAATTTCATCTTGAATGTTTCCTTTGGCAACGATGGCTCTTAAGGTTTTTCCATCAGGCTGAGGCAAATAGATGGCGCTGGAAGAACCAGTTAACAGGTCACGAGCATGAGCCGCGATTTTTTCCATCACCGAAGTGAAATTTAACGTTTCAGAAATATCTCGCCCTACTTGATTAATCACCGCCGATTCCAAAGCATGGCGTGAAGTTTCATCAAACAAACGCGCATTATCTAACGCCACACTTAAATTATTTGCAATCGTCGTGAGCAAACGCACATTGGTATCACTAAACGCATGTTCATGTTCTAAATCTTGCAAACTTAAAATTCCAGTGACGTTATCAGCCACAAGCATTGGCACAAACAAAAGTGACTTGGGTGCTTCACCCGCAAAGGCGGGAGTTTCGCCAAGTTCGATGGCAACTTTCATGTAATCTTGATTAATCACCAAAGGTTGTTGCGTTTCAATCACTTTTTTACGAAAGGCATCTAATGGCAATGGTTGTGGAAAATACATACGCTCGCCACGTTCATTGATATAACGATGTGTGATTTCTTGTGTATCGGGGTTGTATAACGAAATTAAAGTGACTTGGGCATTGAAAACTTGTTGCACTTTATTACCGATCAAATCAATCATAGATTGAAAATCTAATTTGGAAACTAAAATTTGTTGCAAACTATTGATAACGCCAAGTTCTGCATTGCGTTCAGCAGTTTCTTGTAATAACCTTTGTGTTTCATTAAACAAACGCGAATTTTCAATCACCACTGAGGCTTGGTCTGCAAACAATTGCAATACGCGTAACTCTGAATCTGTAAATGTACGTGGGTCTGTAAAATGAATGTTCATCACGCCTACTAAGCGTTTGCGGAATTTCAATGGCAAACCAATTAACGCACCTTTCCAAGTGGTGGGTGCATTTTTGTATAACTCATGCGTTTGCATATCTTCCACAATAATCATCTTGCCTGTTTGAGCAACGGTATCGGTCATTCCCCCAGGTCGCGGATTTGCCACTGGCGTGCTTGTAATTTTTCCATTGGCAATGGCAGTGCCGAATATCAATTGATTATTTTCATAAATAAACAAATTGATATTTTCAATGCTAGGCATTAAATTAGATGTGCTTTTTAGAATCGAATCTAATACAGTCGTATATTCAAGGTTAGATGACAAATCAATGCTGGCTTTGCGAATCGCTTCTAACTCGGCATTGCGTTGTTCGGTTTCAGCGAGCAAGCGTCGGGTTTCGTTAATGAGGCGAGCATTTTCCAACGCGGCACTTAACGAACCTGCAAACGTCTCTAACAAACGCACATCTGTATCGCTGAAAAAATTTTCATGTTCGGTATTTTGTAACGAAATCAAACCCAGTGTTTCATCCCCTGCCATTAACGGCACGTACAAAGCAGACTTTGGAATTAAATTTCCAGCAATCACTTGCGCGCCATACTTACGCATTTTTTCATCGGCATGGTCATTAATCAAAATGCTCTGTTTATGTTGAATCAAATATTTTGCTAAACCACTCATGGGGCGTGGAGCAAGTTGTTCGCGCCCATTCCGCCCCACGTAATAATTAAAAAATTGAGTTTCGTTTTTATGGTCGAACGTAGAAATCAATGTGATTTGCGCCGCAAAAATATCACGAATTTTTTCACCCACCAATTCATAAATCGCATTCAATTCCCATTTTGATGCCAACCCCTCTTGCACACCTTTGAGAATGGCAATTTCGGCTTCGCGTTGTTTTAATTCTTTTTCAATCGGCGAAAGTGGAACCGATTTTTTCGGAGCAGATTTTCGAGCAACAGATTTTTTTGTGCCCGCTTTCGTTATTTTTTTCTTCGTCGTTTTTTTCTCGGATGATTTCGCCATGAGGTTCTCAGTTTACATAGCGCGGCGAAAATCGTCAATAGCCACCCTTTGTTATGTCATCTTTTTGATATTTTCAACTGCCGTTTGGATGACTAAATCACAACCAGGCCAGACAGCATCCACGCCCGCTTCTTTCGCGCCTCGAACTGCCTCAGCGACTTGACCTTTATCTCCCTTCCAAATCGTCTCCACAGGGTCAAGATTCCCAAACAGCAATGTATCTTTCAATTCAGCACGCGCTTTGACCAAATCCACAGTCTGGTCAATCGAAATTGCATCCGCCCCCGTTTGACCGAGCAAATGCAATCCATTCGTCACATTCCCACACACTGACAATACAATTGGCTTGGATAATTTTTCAATCAATAATTTTTCAGCAGGCAAAACGAACTGCTCATACTTTGCAGGTCCAATAAACCCAGGTGACCCGCCCATGTCGTGAATCGTAATAAAGTCTGCACCTGCTTTTTTATATTCATTCCCAATATTTGCAAGAAAAGATGAAAGAGAAAACAAAGCATCCAGCACAGCTTTAGGTTCTTTCTTCATTTCAATAAATAAATTCTTCGGGTTGCAAATATATAACAACAAAGTATACGCCCCTGGAATCATCCCCGAAATAACGATATCTTTTCCAATATCATCTTTCACTAATCCAATTGCTTCACAAATCAAACTTAATCTCCCCTTCTCAAAAATCTCAGTGCCCTCTGTGAACTCTGTGGCTAAGTTTTTAACAGAATCAAACAATGCCCTCTTCACTTGCGGAAACATCAACTCTCCACCCTCGAAATAATTTAATTCAGCACCTAACATCTCAGCAGGGGAGCACAAATCCAATGGCAAAGTTGCGGATGGCATTCCTGTTAACTTAAACGTACTCGTCGCCGCTTTTGCCATCTTCTTCGCATCTTTATGAATTTCATGTAAAGATAAACCTTCTCGTTTTAATCCATCTTCCGTAATATGAATCAACCCGCTAAACGCAGGTTGTTCATCAATTTTTTTGCCAGAGAGTAAATCAAGAATTTTTTGTCGCATTATGAGCTACATTTTTAATAAAAAACTATTTGAGACGTCGAAGAATTCTAGTGCATAGCACGCTTTTTTATCTACGTTTTGATAATTGCCTTATTTTCTTTTTCGAGATGCCTAGTATATGTTTTCTTTCATAATCGCGAATATACTTTACAGTCTTTTCTATTGTTGAAAGAATCGCCTTGATTTCACGATTCCTCTGTTCATTTACAGCTTTCCATTTGTAATGAACAAATGAATTCCTTGCTTCCATTAACTTTACAATAAGGTTTACATGAGCCTGACTAAAAGATTTCCCGCCAAACGCACGAGGCAACCATGAGGATTTTGATCTGTAAGATGTATCTCTAATGATTTCTTCAATTTCTTTTTCCGAAAAGTCTTTTCTTCCTGCTAGTAAAGAAATTAATCCATTTAATGAGTGTTCTAGCCATAGTGCATAAAAAAGGCAAGAAAGTTCATTTTTTTCCATTTTACGATAGTAACGTGCTTGCTTCAAAATATCTTCAGTATGGTCTATAACAAATACTGGCTCTATCTTTTCTAGATAGTCCACAAACTCACGCATAAATTGTTCGCGTGTTTTCCCTTTGGGGCTTAAAGACCCGTTTCTAACTAAACCTGTTGCTACATCAGAAATAATTAATTGCGCTTCTTGTTCGGTGATTCCAAATTCAGGGATAATTTTTGATTTCATTTTAGGAATCTCATTTATGAAAAAGGGAATTTACAGAAGTACATTCCACTATGATTACTGTTCTCTGTTCTCTACTCTCTTACTACTTCACTGCCTTCACAATCGCCGCGATATGTTCTGGAGTATTCCCACAACAACCACCGACAACTTTTGCTCCAAGTTCAACGTACTTCTTCGCAAAATTCGCCATATCTTCTGGACCCATATCATACACGCCTTGTTCGGTTTCAATATCCATGTGTGGAACTCCAGCATTCGGCTTCACCCATAATGGATAATTCGGCACAGTTGCCGCATATTCTTTTACAACTTCTTCCATCTTTTCAAGTGTGCTTCCACAATTTGCACCTACAAGCGTTGCACCCATTTCAGAATATTTCTTCATCACATCTTTGGGCTTGACTCCCATCATCGTGCGTGTGCCTCGGTCATAACTAAAGGAAACCACAATCGGCAAATCCGTTGCAGACCTTGCACCTTCAAATGCAGCAGTCGTTTCTTCCACTGCAAACATCGTTTCGATTAATAATAAGTCCACGCCGCCATCTGCAAGTGCTTTGGCTTGCTCTGCAAATGCCGCTTTCACATCTTCATATTCCAATGGACCATACGGTTTAAGAATCGCACCTACTGGACCCATTGAGCCAGCTACAAGTCCATTATTTAATGAAGCGGCTTTGCGAGCAATTTCAGCGGCACGAATATTTACTTCAGGAGTCCGATCCTGATATTTAGAATCTTTCATGCGCATTCTGGTTCCACCGAAAGTACAAGTCAAAATAATGTCAGACCCTGCTTGGGCGAAGGAAGAAGCGAGTTTCAAAAGTGTATCCGGATCATCAATAATCAAATCTTCTGGTGGCTTGCCAGGTTTGAGTCCCATCTTTTGCAAGTTTGAACCTGTTGCACCATCCGCAACTAAAATTTCACCACTTTGTAATCTTTCAAGAAATTTATTCATGTGTCCTCTCGGTGGTCGAGACGCAAGCAGTCGAGACCACCAATTTAATAAAAATTTTTCTTAACGTGTGGTCTCGATACGTTCTTTGCAACGAACGCTCAGAACTACTCGACCACCGATGTATATTATTTCGGCATAAAATTTTTCGCCATCGGATCCGCAACACGATTCGGAATCAAATGTGCAATGTGTGGGAAAGGTTCGCTCATATGCGGGAAACTCGTTGCCAACATAAATTGATTTTGAAACTCAGGGTCAGTGGGCAATTCAAATCGTTCGACACTACGAGTGACTGCATCAATTTCATTTCGCTTTTCAATATTCAACAACGCAATCCGTGCACCATCACCTGCGGCATTTCCAACCGCATAAACATTATCTAAATTGCAATCAGGAATCAAACCAATCAACATTGCTTTTTCTTTATCAATAAAACTTCCAAACCCGCCCGCCAAAATCACTTTATCAGGGTCTTGCAAACCAAAACGTTTTAACAAAGTTCTTGATGCAGTAAATAACGCGGCTTTCGCCAATTGAATTTGACGAACATCTTGTTGAGTCATGGGGATGTCTCGCCCTATAGATGTTTCATCCGCCCAAGCAATGACATACTCCCAACCGCTTTCTCCCTTTCGAATGCGCTTCGACTCTAAAGTCGTCTTGAACTTGCCGCGTGAATCAACAATCCCAGTTCGGAACAATTCCGCTACCGCGTCGATGATGGCAGAACCGCAAATCCCTTTTGCCTTGCCTTGATTCCAATCATCTTCACCGACAATCTTATATTTTGGTTCAAGCGTTGTTTCATCAATATGGACTCGTTCAATCGCGCCAGGTGCGGCACGCATTCCATATTCAACATGAGCACCTTCAAGTGCAGGACCTGTTGGTGTAGAAGTGCAAACCAAACGTTTGCGATTTCCTAAAATCAATTCTGCATTTGTACCAACATCAATCAATAACCAATTTTCATCTTGCTTATGTGGTTCTTCTGCCAGAATCATTGCACTTGTATCAGCACCAACAAAGGAAGCAATAGTGGGGAGGATATGTATATTTCCTGATGAATTAATATGTATTCCAAGTTCGCGTGCTTTTACATCTACTGATTTATGAATCGTTGGCACAAACGGAGCCAATCCTAAATCTTTTGGATGTAAATTCAACAAAACATGATGCATGGTGGAATTACCAACCAAGACCATTTCTAAAATCTCATGCATTTTTATTTTGGCTGTATGTGCGGCTTGTTTCAATAATTTGTTTAGCGTTGAAATAATGGCTTTGTGTAATTTCTCTAATCCATCAGGATGTTCAATCGTATATTGAATACGGGACATCACATCTTCGCCATACACAATCTGCGGATTCATTTCAGACTCAGATGCGAGCACATCGCCAGTTCGTAAATTGCATAAATACAAAGCAACAGTCGTGGAACCAATATCTACAGCCGCGCCATAACTATCTTCTACATAACCTGCTTGCACTTCAATGACTTCTTTATTTTGCCAAACAGAGACAGTCACATTCCATTTTGAGTCGCGTAAAGTTTTTGATAAACCACGCAAGCATTGATAATCAATTTCCATTTCATACCAACGCGGGACTTTTGCATCTACACCATGAACAAGTTGCATGGAGGTTTCGATTCCTTTGGCGAGTCGTTCCCAGTCTGCAATTGGACGTTCCAAATTTGGCGGAGACATCGTCACCAAATATTTGTGAACCGAAGGCTTGATTTCAATAGCACGGTTGCTGGCACTCTTGCGGACAATTTGTTTATTGCCGCGGCTTTCTTCGGGCACATTGATTAATACATCTCCATGAATCTTGCACTGACAAGACAAACGCACATGCCCAACTTCCCAACCTTTATCTTTTAATAACTTGGGTCTGCGAGCAAAGTAAGCGGATTCTTCTGGCGAAACAGGGGAGACGTTTTCTCGCTTTGAGTCAATGTTATATTTTTCAAAGCGACCTTCTTCGATTAAAACCATACACTTGCCACAAGTGGCATTCTCAGCACAAATCGATTCAATTTCTACACCCAGTTCTCGCGCTGCCGAACGAATAGACATGCCTTCATCTACTTGTCCACGCGAACCAGAAGGTTGCAGGATGATGTTATGTTTTTTTGTCATAATTAATTATTTAAACCGCGAAGTACGCTAAGATCGCGAAGAAAATCTTTCTTCTTTCATCTTTCCTTTGTGCGCTTAGTGTCCTTCGTATTTAATTGTTTTCAACTTCCCGACGAGGAATTTCAATTTTCGCAAACTCAGTTTCCAGTTCAGAAAGAAGCGCTTCGGCAACTTCTTCGGGTGAGCCATCGCGTTCAATCCAATCACCGCGTTTATATTCTTTTGCATAATCGCTTGTAGACGTTGCCCCAACAGCCATTGCATACGCATCAATTTTATTTTGAATTTTTTGCGAAAGTTGTTTTTTCACAGTTCGCCCATCGCCCTCAACCGTAAAAGATTGGGGGATATGTTTCCAATACATAATTCGATATTTTGCCATTTCGTGTATCCTTGTAAAATTATATATAATTTCTAACGGGAGATTGTACGGGATGAATGGCTGTCGGTCAATAGTGACGTGATTTATAAATCATCAATCAGGTTGAAGTTAAAAACCAGCGCTTCATCTAGATTGTATTTGTCATTAGAGATATACTCTGTAAGAATTGAATTCTATAAAGATAGAAATTGAAGCAAAAAACTCAAATCACTTGGTGCAGTTGCAATTCTAGGAGTGAAACAATGAGCAAAGAAAATTTATCTGAGAAACCAAATGTATTAAAGGAACTTGTCTCTACACAATCTGGTGCCGTGGTGAGTCGCGTGTTGATGAATCTACCCACAGGGTCTGTGACGTTGTTTGCTTTTGATGTAGGCGAAGGATTAAGTGAACATACATCACCATACGATGCTTTGGTTCAAATTTTAGAAGGGCAGGCGCATATCTTCATCGGATCACAAGAGCATATTGTGGAGGCGGGTTCTATTCTTTTATTACCTGCTAATGTTCCACATGCTTTACAGGCGAAAGAATCTTTCAAAATGTTATTGACCATGATTCGAGATAAAAAAGAAAAATAAGAAAACTTAATAACTGGAGGTTGCTTCATTCTTCGCACATCGTCCTACGAATGGGGGATGATATTGTTAAATTAGACTGTTAAACAAAAAAGTGATAGAACAATATATATTGTTCTGTCACTCAAAATATTTTTTAGTGTTTATTCTTCTTTGCCTAATACCCACACACTAATTGAACCCATCAAGTTTGCAAAACCATTAATCAGTGGAACACATAAGACACTTAAAATGATTCCTACAACCGAAGTAACAATGGCTCGTTGCATTGTGTTTATTTCAAATCCATTCCACAGCATAATTTGTGCATCAGGAACATAAGTATAGATGAAAGGTGTGAGAATCAATGCCAAACTAACAGTCACAAATACAATTGCAATCGTAAATGAAATCACGCCTAAAGGCATCTTCAATAATAAATACACAAGCTCTTTCCAAAATTGCAGACTTTTTAATTGTGCAACTAAAATTGAACTTGCTGATTCGCTATTCGATGGGCGCGCTTCTGGCTTACCAATTTTCACACCTAACAATTTCGATGTAAGTGTGCGGTCTAAATCTCCGAGAATATAAGTCACAAAAATCATCGCCACTAAAATTGGAATTCCAACCAATGTGATGATCAAACCAGTTCCCAGGCTGAAACCCGTAACCAAAATCACAAAATACAAAACGCCTAAAGGCAAACTTAATAATAAATAAATGAGATTAGGAAAAAACTTTTTCATCTTTGCTCCTTATTGAATCTTTCCTGCTTTAGTCAAAGCTTCTTTTACATCTGCATTGGCTTGAAAAATGCCATACACCTTAATCGTCTCCATCACTTCCACAGCCAGTGTGGGGGAGATGTCGCTTGCCAGTGTACAAATACCAACAACATTCACTTTCACTTTTTCTTTTCGCGCCTTGTATTTTTCTAAATCTTCACGGTTCAAATAAACCGCCCCAACCACATACGAAGAACGCACCACCGATTGTTGCACTTCCACGGCATGTTTCTCCAACTGCGAGCGTATCGCCGAGCGGATAAAATCCGTACGGTTCGAATAATGCCCCTCCTCGACCAGCAAATCCACCTTCCCCAACTCCACGGCATTCATATTAATAGTAATTTTCTCGGTATCTGCCATAATTTCTCCTATTTACCATCTGTATGGATGGTATAAGGATGATTTTATGCGGTTTCCTCGATTTGTCAAGTTAAAAAACCATCCCGTAGGATGGTTTCCGCTTCTTTCTTGACCTATACCTGCTTCTGCTTTTCTGCCTTTTATTTATCCCAAAGCATTTCCTGCAATCCAACCCGTCGTCCATGAGGATTGAAAATTGAAGCCACCTGTGATGCCATCAATATCCAAAACTTCACCTGCGAAAAATAAATCCTCAACAATTTTGCTTTCCATCGTTTTGAAATCAACTTCTTTCAAACTCACACCACCACAAGTGACAAACTCTTCTTTGAAAATTCCCTTGCCTTGAATCACGAAGCTCCCAGCCGTTAATTCTTGCGCGAACTTTCGTAATTCTGCTTTTGATACATCTCCCCAATTTTTATCACCGATAAATTCTGCTAATTGTTTCCATAATCTCAACGGAATTTGTGAAAACGCAGGCTGACTTGCAACTTTCTTGCGCGTATTTTCTTTCCAATCTTTGTTTCTTTGTAAAACTTCTAACGCCGAATCAAGAGTGTAATCTCCAAGCCAGTTGATAAACAGGGGAGAGTTATATTTTTTCTCAAACAAAATTCTTGCACCCCAAGCCGAACATCTTAATACAGCAGGTCCACTTAATCCCCAATGTGTGATTAATAATGCACCCTGACTTGTTATCGAATCCATTTTCAATGTCACATTTTCAACCGAAACACCCGCAAGTCCATCAATTCGTTTGTCTTTGATATTAAATGTAAATAATGAAGGCACTGGCGGAATTATTGAATGCCCTAAAGATTCAAGGTTGGATAAGATTTTCCTGTCACTACCTGTGGCAATCACTAATTTTTTTGCTTTCAAATTAAAAACTTTTCCTTCATCTCTAACTTCGATTTGGAAACCATGTTTATTTCTTTCTATATTAAGTAAATTAATGCCAGTTTTTACTTTTATCCCAGCCTTTCGAGCAGATTCACGCAAACAATCCGCAATCGTATTTGAATCATCCGTCACTGGGAAAATTCTGTTATCTGATTCTGTTTTCAACTTCACACCACGCGACTCAAACCATTCCACCGTATCTTTTGGTTGAAACTTTGTGAACGCACCACGCAATTCATTCCCGCCACGCGGATAAAATGTGATTAATTTCGCAGGCTCATAGCAAGCATGAGTAACATTACATCGCCCGCCGCCAGAAATGATAACTTTTCCCAGCGTTTGGCTTGCTTTTTCAATAATCAATATTTTCAATTTCGGATTTAATTCCGCACACCGAATCGCGGCAAAGAATCCAGCCGGTCCACCGCCCGCAATGATGGCATCCCATAAAGTTGGATTAAAGTTTGACATAGCTTGTGATGATACTGCATCTTGTTAAGATTTTTAACAGTGGGGAAAACTTGTATTTGAAATTAACATAGAAAAGGCTACAATCAGTTTGGTGGGGAATTGTAATGTTGCTTTTATTGAAAAAGGTTTATTGTATAGACCTGTAATGACACTATGAAGACTGCATCGAAAACTCAAACTAACAAATTAAGTGTCCTGAAAGAGTATGCAAGCGAGGAGCAATATCGCATTCTTTTTCAGAATGTTCCCTTTGGTATTGGGCTGGCAGATATCAATGGAAATCTAATTGAATTTAATGATGCCATGCTCAAACCAGGTGGATACACACGTGAAGATATTGAGGCGATAGGAAATGTAGCCGCGTTGTATTATGAATCAAGTCAACGAGAAGAGGCGTTAAAGATTTTTCGTCAACAAGGTTATTTGAGTCAATATCCTGTTCAATTTAGAAGAAAAGATGGTACGCCGTATGATGCTTTGCTTTCATTATCTTTTGTTGAAATCGGTGGGAAAACTTATGTTCAAGCCTTAACTGAAGATGTTACTGAAAAGAAACTTGCCGAAGAAGCCTTACATCAAGCAGAAGAAAAATATCGGGTGATGGTAGAGCAAAGCCCATTGGTGATGTATATGGACCAAATTGATGAACTCGCTACGAGTTTTTACATCAGCCCGCAAGTGGAAAAAATGTTGGGCTACACACCAACAGAAGTTTTAAGCGACCCAAAACTTTGGCATCGTTTGATTTTCCCCGAAGATCACAAACGCGCCATGGACGCTGTACATAAAACAGTTGAAACAGGGAAAGCAGTTGAAGAATATCGTATGACGCATCGCGATGGCAGAGTGATTTGGATTCGTGATACATCTGTTTTAATTTGCGATAAAGAAGGTAAGCCTCAGTTCGTACAAGGCTTTATGGAAGATGTAACCGAAAGAAAACTTGCTGAAGAACGTGTGAAGCTTAATGAAAGCCGTTTTCGAGCGATGATTGAAAACGGCTTGGATTTTATTTCTCTGTTAGATGCGCAAGGTAATTTGTTGTGGGAGAGTCCCTCTGCCTCTAATTTACTTGGGTATCATTATCAAGAATTTGTGGGAAGAAATATTTTTGAGTTAATGCACCCCGATGATATGGAGTGGACTAAAAATCAATTTACTGAAGTAGCGAAACAAGCAGGCAATCGTCAGTCTGGAATTTTTCGTTTGCACCATGCAGATGGTACTTGGCATTGGGTAGAAGCGATTGCTACAAACATGTTGGGGGAACCAAGCATCAATGCAATTGTGATTAATTATCACGATGTGACAGAAAGAAAATTACATGAGCTCGAGTTAGAAGCCGAGTCTATGCTGGCGCAGGCATTGAGCGAAACGCTTGAGTTACAACCTTTGTTAGAGCGTTTGCTTGAGGCGGCACGCCATGCTATACCATTAGCAGATAAAGGAAGTATTTTGCTGGTGGAGCCGAATGGAAAATTACGCATCCGCGCTTTAAGTGGATATTCCGATTCACGCTTGCAGGGATTTGTTTTTGCCAGCGACACAGGATACGCCGCCCAAGCCGCACATGAGCAGAAGCCTTTAATATTTACCCAAGTGCGCGAAAATGAAAAATTGCGTTATGAAGGTGAAATTGAAGACGCAAAAAATATTCATAGTGCTATCGCCGCCCCGTTGATGATTCAAGACCGCGTGATTGGCGTCATTGCTTTAGATTCTACAGAACACGATACATTTAATGAAACACATTTACGTTTGTTAGTGAAATTTGCAACATCAGTTGCGCTCGTCCTTGAACGCACAAGTTTATATGAAGAAGCCCAACGTCGTTTACAAGAGTTACAAGCCTTATATGAAAGTGGATTAACGTTAAGCAATTTGTTTGAACCGCGTGAAATCGGAAAAGCAATTGTAAAAATATTAAAGCAACACATGAATTGGAATTATGCTGTCGTGCGTATTCGCAAAGGCGACACAGATGCTTTAGAGGTTATCGGTTACGGGGGGATGAATCTGCCGGAGGTGGAAGAGCAAGCCGAAATCGAAAGAATGAATCGTTTAATCAATAAAGTAGGGCAGGGGCTTACGGGTTGGGTGACTCAACATGGGGTACCCGTTCATAGTGAAAATTTACCCGCCGATTCACGTTACATTGAAACGAATCAAGGTGTGCTTTCTGGTATTTATGTGCCTATCATCAGTGGCGAGAATATCTTGGGTGCAATTGGCGTGGAGAGCGAATCTGAAAATGCTTTTGATGAACATGCCAAAAGATTTTTATCTACACTTGCGGCGCAGGTGGCAAGTACTATAGAAACGGCGCGTTTGTTTAGTGATATGAAAAAACGCTTGAATGAGTTAAGTGTGCTTCATCAATCAAGCCAAAGTTTGTTAGTAACTGGTTTTGACCCTGATATGACGTATGCTAGCGTGCATGAAGCCGTAAAAAATGTCATGCCGTGTGATGCGTTTGTGATTGTGGTTGAGGATGATGCTGGTGGAGATTATCATGCCGTTTATCGTTATGATAAAGGCGAGCGTTATCCCAATGCGCGCATTCCACGTGGGCAGGGGTTGAGTGGTCAGGTCATTTCTGAAGGAAAAACTTTGTTAGTAGCAGATTATCACAACGATGAAAATGTACAAGCCATTCACTTTGGAAAAGTTGAACATGTCCGTTCTATTTTAGCAATTCCATTAATGCGTGGCGGAAAAACATTCGGCATGATTTCAACGCAATCGTATGGAGCCGACATGTTTAACGAAAGCCATCGCGTTGTGTTAGAAACAATCGCTGCACAATTTGCATCATCCATTGAAAATGCACGTTTATTTGAAGCGACAATTCAACAACTGAAACGATTAACTGTTTTGCGTGATATGGATAGAGTCATCGCTTCTAGTTTTGACCTACGCATTGTCTTCAACCTTTTACTGAATCATACGCTTGAACAGTTGAAAGTAGATGCGGCATGTATTTTGTTATTTAATCCGAACACATACAATCTTGAATACTTTGATGGACGAGGATTTCGTTCAAAGCAAATTACGAATACAAAATTACGCTTAGGTGAAAGTTTAGCGGGCAAAGCGGCGATGGAACGAAAGTTCGTCGCAATTTCAGATTTATCATCTCAGGATGAACCTACCTCCAAAGTATTAAGTGATGAAGATTTCAAATCTTATTATGCTTATCCATTAATCACCAAAGGTGAATTAAAAGGTGTGTTGGAATTATTCCATCGTTCCACTTTAAACGTCTCACAAGATTGGATTAACTTTTTCGAGACATTAGCAGGTCAAGCCGCCATTGCAATTGATAACGTTAATTTATTTGAAAATTTAGAGCGTTCCAATTTTGAATTAACACTTGCTTATGATAAAACCATTGAAGGTTGGTCTAAAGCCTTAGACTTACGTGATAGAGAGACTGAAGGTCATACACGCCGCGTTACAGATTTAACTTTGAAATTAGCCCAATACCTTGGGCTGACTCGTACCGAAATAATAAATTTACGGCGTGGTGCATTACTACATGATATTGGAAAAATCGGCATCCCAGACCACATCCTACTCAAGCCTGGCAAATTAACGGATGATGAATGGGTGATTATGCGTCAACACCCGCAATATGCGTATGATATGTTGGCTTCGGTTGAATACTTAAGACCTGCGCTTGAGATTCCATATTGTCATCACGAAAAATGGGATGGCACGGGCTATCCGCGTGGATTGAAAGGCGAAGAGATTCCTATCTCTGCACGCATCTTCGCTGTGGGGGATGTGTGGGATGCTTTAACGAGTCATCGCCCGTATCGTTTGGCATGGTCTAAAGAACAAGCATTGGAATTTATCAAATCGCAATCTGGGATTCATTTTGACCCGAAAATTGTAGAGGCGTTTTTGAAAGTGATTGAATAAAAATTTAAGCCACACCATCAAATGTGGGTTTTAGTGATGGATACAAATCTCGATATAACGAATAAGAATTTTCATACGCTTTTTGATTATCACTCGGCTTGACACTGCCTGTGATTTGAATCGTGGCATCACAAGCCTCTTCAACGCTTCGGAACGCGCCTATACTTGTTCCTGCAAGTAGAGCCGCTCCATACGCCGCGCCTTCTGTCGTATTGACTGTGACAACTTCTGCATTCAAAATATCTGCCAGAATTTGTCTCCAGATTGGGCTTCTGGCTCCACCACCAGTGACGCGCACTTGCGAAATATTTTTCAATCCAGATTCTTTCATCAATTCAAAACTATCTCTCAACCCAAACGATACACCTTCAAGCACGGCTTTGGTGAGATGTGGCAATGCGTGGCGTATGGTCAAGCCGACGAAGGCAGCGCGTGCTAAAGGGTCAGGATGAGGCGTTCTTTCTCCAGTTAAATATGGCAGGAAGAATAATCCATCACTGCCTGCGGGAATATTTTTTGTGGCTTCAATTAATTTTTCATATTCAGCAGTAGGTGCAAACGTATCGCGATGCCAACGCAAACTTCCTGCGGCAGAGAGCATCACGCCCATGAGATGCCACTTGTTTGGAACGGAATGACAAAATGCGTGAAGTCTTCCGTTGGGTTCAATGCTTGGCGAATCAGTCGTTGCAAACACAACACCTGATGTGCCAAGACTAATTGAAACAACACCTGCACGCACTGCACCCGTGCCAACCGCACTTGCGGCTTGGTCTCCACCGCCTGCGAAGACAGGAATGCCTGCGGGCAAACCAATTTCTTTTGCAACTTCTGGAGTCAATTCACCAGTGGCTTGAGTGCCTTCATACGTTTTGGGTACATATTCGGCGGGAATTTTGAACGTAGATAAAACTTCAGCCGACCAATCTCTTTTTGCAAGGTCAAACAAAATTGTACCTGCACCATCGGCTTTATCCATTGCAAAACTATTTGTTAATTTATAACGAACATAATCTTTTGGCAAAAGGATATGACGCGCCTTCTTCCAAATTTCAGGTTCGTTTTTTTGCACCCATAAAATTTTTGGAGCCGTAAAACCTGTTAATGCATCATTACCCGTGATTTGAATTAATTTTTCTTTGCCGAGTTTTTGGCGCATATCATCACATTCGGCGGCAGTGCGTTGATCATTCCATAAAATAGATGGGCGTAACACTTCGCCATGTTCATCTAACAACACCAAGCCATGCATCTGACCTGTTAAACCAATTCCTTTAACAGTGTTTGCATCTATGTTTGTTTTTTGTAAAACATCTTTAATGCTTTGTTTGGTCGCACCCCACCACAACAGCGGACTTTGCTCACTCCAAAGTGGGTGAGGAGTTTCATAACCATATTCGTTTGAGGCAACGCCTAACACATCACCTTTTTCATTAATCAAAATGGCTTTGGTCGCAGTGGTTGACGTGTCAATGCCGATGAAGTGAGACATATCTACTCCAAATTTAATTTTTTGATAATTTCACTTGCAGATATTTCATCTGTTGGTTTATCCACATCCCTATACAATTCCCACGTTTCAGTATGTGTAACAGATTCATTCGGTTTCAATTTTGTAATCGGCGCGAGAGTTTCCAATTCTAAAAATTGGTCGTTGCAATAACATTCGCTCGAACTTCCGAAATCATAATAATTCATATTGCTATGATACACCGCGCGTTTCACAAATAAAGTTTTATGATTCCAATACGCCAGCCAACCACGCGGGTTCGGAAAACCAATTTTGAATGGTGAATCCATTTCAGCCCGCACCAAAATATATTCATTCCCCCAAGTGACATGCGGGCTTTTAATATCCGCATAACTCCACAATGCCAACGAACGATTCGGCAACATGCCAGCATCTTCTGTGATTTGAGGCAAAATCGCCACGCCGCCCGCTTTGAATTGCGTAATCGCCCAAGGCGCAAATTCAACTTCCCACAGATTTCGATTCGTGAGGATGTGATGAATGATGACCTGTGGTTTATCATCAATCAATTTAATTTCAATTGACTTTTCGATTCCCGTCTCAATTTCAACTTGTTGACTGACCTTCAGGCTGTTTTTTTCGCCGACGATTTCTACAGGCTGGTCATCTAATACATAGGTGCGTGGCATATGTTCAGGTGAATGCCATAAACGATGACCACCATAGAAATGAAAATCTTTGCCATCAGGTCTGGTGGTGATGAAATTTGGCAACTCTGCCAATATATTTTCGCCGTCATTAAATCGCAAGGAAATAATGCGCGGACCAATCGATTGAGTCACCAGTAAACTGATGACTCCATTTTTTAATTCAACACAATCATAGCCAGAAAATTTTTGTGTCTGCATGAACTAACGAATACCAAGTAACAATTCAATGGTCAATTGGTCTAAACGTTCGTATTTCAAGCCACGTGCACTGATGGCAGAACGGTCAAAGGCTTGGGCTTTCAAAGCTTTGGCTTTATCTGAACTATATTTTCCAAAGTATTGATTCATGGAACCATCACTGGCATTGATTTCTGCCAAAATAGATTGAATTTCTTTATCTTTGTTAAATTGTTCTGCTTTTTCTTTGAGAATTAAGTAAGTACGGATACATCCACGCGCAAAATCTTTCACGCCTTCGTAATCTTCGGTTCTATACGCATGGGCATCAAAGTGACGGGGATTGTCATATTTATTATCTTCAAGCAATTTGACTAAGAAGAATGCACTTTTGATATTTGAAGCACCAAAGCGGAAATCTTGGTCATAACGCCCAAAGGCTTGGTCATTCAAATCAATGTGGAATAATTTTCCTGCTTCTAATGCTTGAGCAACGCCATGCACAAAATTTAATCCAGCCATGTGTTCGTGTGCCACTTCTGGATTTACTCCAACCATTTCAGGATGGTCTAAAGTTTCGATAAAAGCCAACATGTGACCAGTCGTTGAATTGTAAATATCACCGCGTGGTTCGTTTGGTTTGGCTTCAAGTGCAAATTTCAAATCATATTTTTTGTCTAATACATATTCACACAAGAAGTTCATGGCTTCACGTGAACGTTTGATAGCATCAATTGGATTCTTATTTGAATCTGTTTCTGTGCCTTCGCGCCCACCCCAGAAGACGTATGTCTTTGCACCAAACTCAACTCCTAAATCAATGGCGTTCATTGTCTTTTGCAAAGCATATGCACGAACTTTTGAGTCATTGGATGTAAAAGCACCATCTTTGAAGATTGGGTCACTGAATAAATTTGTGGTTGCCATTGGCACGACAATACCAGTTTCATCTAATGCTTTGCGGAATTCTTTTTTGATAGCATCGGCTTCAGAAGCAGTTGCATCAATTGGAATTAAATCATTGTCATGGAAGTTGACTCCATAAGCACCAACTTCACCTAGCAGACGAACTAAATCAGCCGCTGATTTTTGCTCACGAACGGGTCCGCCAAATGGGTCACGACCGATATTGCCGACCGTCCATAAGCCGAATGTAAATTTGTTTTCTGGTTTGGGGGTGTAATTAGACATGTTAAATCTCCTTGAAAAATTTTTCCCTTTTGGCACTCCCCTCTTTGATCCAGAAGAGGGGAGTGCACTGAGGAGGGAGAAAGGTATGAAAAACTATTTATTGAACTTCAAATGTCGCAATGACAGGCTTCGATGCACCTAATTCTTGACCACGTTTACCGGGTGAACAACCGCCGACTTCTAAACGAAACTCGCCGGGTTCAAGAGTCAATTTTCCATCGTCATTGATGAAAGACATCATTTCTGGTGTAATAGAAAATTTAATAGTACGGCTTTCACCTGCTTTGAGTTCGACTCTTTCAAATCCAACTAAATGATGTAAGGGAACAATGCTTGAGGCTTGGACATCGCTGAGGTAAAACTGAACAACTTCGGCTGAGTCTGAAGCGCCGCTATTTTTTAAAGTCAGGCTGAGGTTAAGCGAATTTCCAATAGCAATTTTATTTTTTTCTAATTTCAAATCTGAATATTCAAAATTGCTATAACTTAATCCGAATCCAAAAGGATACAACGGTTCTTGAGTCATGTAACGATAGGTGCGACCGTTCATGCTGTAATCATCAAAAGCGGGGAGTTGCTCAAGAGATTTTGGAAATGTGATTGGAAGTTTGCCGCTTGGAGAAACATCGCCAAACAAAACATTTGCAACGGCTTTGCCACCTTCCATGCCGGGATACCAAACAAAAAGAATTGCATCGACCATATCTTCCACTTCGCCTAATGCAATCGGACTTCCACCTGTTAGCACCAAAACGATTTTGACTCCGTGAATTGAAAGTTCTTTGATGTAATCTATTTGACTTTGTGGAAGTGAAATATTATCGCGGTCACCATTTGATGGAGAAAGTATTGATTCACCTTCTTCACCTTCAAGAAAAGAATTTAATCCTGCACACACGATTGCAAAGTCTGCGCTTTGTGCCATTTGAGGTGCCCATGTGTGTTGTATTTCGCGCTGATGTTTTATGTTTGCACCAGCCGTATATTCCATGCCCATGCCTTCTGGAATACGACCTGTGATGCCTTCCAAAATCGTAATCATTTTTTCATTGAAGCCGTAATAATTTCCGAGCAGAACTTCCATGCTGGCAGCGGTTGGACCAGTCACATAAATCTTTTTTGTGGAAGGTTTAATCGGCAGAATATTATTTTTATTTTTTAACAAGACGACAGATTGTGTTGCTGTTTTATAGGCTAATTCACGATGTTCTCTGTCTCTTATACACATCTCCGAGCCCAC
>ERZ761602.3087-NODE-3087-length-24407-cov-5.477907_pt1 | contig 24407 bp, 18 predicted proteins | sample MGYA00512165_ERZ761602 | MGnify/ENA primary metagenome ERZ761602 (study PRJEB28899, sample SAMN02445085) | bioreactor sludge metagenome | biome: EBPR sludge; isolation source: Thorneside wastewater treatment plant | place: Australia: Brisbane, Thorneside...
CGGCAACCTGTACCTGAGTGACAACGGCGGCGACAGCTGGGAAACCCTCAGCACCAGCCTGCCGCCGATTCACTCGGTGCGCTTCGCGTAGGGTTTGGCCGCGAAAAAGCGAAAGAGCGAATGACCGGCAAGGTCATTCGCTCTTACGCTCTAGTTTGCATTAGGCCGATAGCGAGCCCGACGAGTTTCTCCTCTTGTCGAAATCTCCCCGGCAGTTGTCCCAGACCTTGCGTGGCGGTGCTCCGTTGCGTTGCGAAGCTGCACGGGTGCCGTGAAGTAGCCTGCTTCGATCACGCTCCGCCCGTCACAAGACGAGGGCAGCGGCAACCCGCGCGTGCGTCGTCGGAGTGAAAATACGAATTCCCTGAGACCTTCGGCATCAGTTTGTCGTCATATCTGGTCAGAGGGCTATTAGACCAGGCAATTGTCGGGGGAGGGTCAGGCGTCACGGTCTGAGAAAACCAACTGAGTTAGCGGTGCCTTAACATTGGCTCCGCAAACTCGATTGAGGGCTCGAGAGGCTCATGAAGTCCACGTCTGTTGTCGTGATCAGGGACCATACGATGATTGATGTTCTTGCGGTCATCGACAGCATAAGCCGGTGGGTGGGTAGGCCCCTATGAAGCCCGCAAGGCTCCAGCCGCCCGAGGTTGCCGAGCTCCAGGGGTTTGTCCGGGAGGCGGTCACTGCCGTACAGGAAGGTGCGGACCTGACGCATTGGGCCACCGTTGAGTTCGGTCGCTACGAGATCCTCAGATCGAGCATCGAGGCAAGTGACACGGTGTCTGAGGTTCCGGCAAAAGTGTGGCGATGCAGGACCCTCGATCAACTCATAGGCATGATCAAGGCCCACTCGGACACCGACCTGTGGCCGTGGAAGACGTACTCAGCGGAAGACAAGGTGAAGCGAATCCAGACTCGCTTCGACAACAGGTTCTCGAATCCTCGAAGCTGGCCGTCTCGGCGGGCTGGGCCAGGCCTTTGCTTTGGGGCGTGGCGAGGTTTGCAAAACCCACGAATCACTTGTACCGCTGTCGCAGCCTGTCTGCTACTCGGTGTGGTCGCCAATGCCCTCGGCGTGTTCGGGCACTTCTCCCAACGTGGCCCCGAGCCGCCGCCAGGGAACATGGGGGGGCAACCTCCCGCGCCTCCCCCTGGCGCAGGGGCGAACGTCGACCCGGGTCAAAGGGGGCCGGTGAGTGCACCCCTAGCGAGGCCCGACTTGACGCTCAACATAGTTCGGCAAGATGACGAGCACCTCGATCACGGCGTTCAGCACGACGCCATCTTGGAAGCTCAAGTCCTCGGCGGCGAGTTCGACAAGGACATCTCGTTCCGGGTAGCGACGTCCGACGACGTCGTCACGGCGGCTACGCCTCTCATCGTTCGGCCGAACCTTGAACGCCAAGTCTACGAGATTAGGCCGGTTGGCGGCGACTTCAAGGCGGGCGGCTACCGACTCGTCGCGATCAAGGATCGCCGGGACATGGGCATCGCTCCCGCGTACTTCAACGTCGAGCTCGAGCCGGCTTGGCATGAGATGGTCGAGGGAACGCACCCGCAGACTTCGAAACTCGAGCGGGATGGCGCGGTTGCCGTCCGCGAGTACAGGACGCAAGACGGCAACCTAAAGCCCCGCGCGTTGCTGGACCCTAAGCCGGGCTCTTCGGCCAGCATCGGCTTCCCCACGGAGATCGTGTTCGCAACCGTACGCCCGGCCTGCGTCTGGTACGAACTAGTGTTCGTCGAAGGACCGCGGTCCGGCAAACTCATCCTTAACGGGCCGTTCGATTTGTCGTGCGTATTCGACTGGTCCGAGCAGACCGTTAGCCTTCTCCACGGAGGCAACATCGTAACGCGAGGCGAAGCTTTGGCCAAGTTCAAGCTCCCCGAAAATGTCTTCGAGGGACCGAAGCTTCGAGTCGGGTTAGCATTCGACGGGATGTCGAACGCCGTCATCGCCCTGGGAAAGCCGAAAACGCCGCGGGTCGTCGCGACTGTTCGGCTGCACCACGCTCCGGTGATCGGCCCGGATCAGCGGATCGGCGTCCAGACGGTCAGCGACCCGGTCTTCGTGCTCCACACGTATGGCAGCGCGTTCCCGAAGCAACTGAACGAGGTTAACGCGCTCAATATCATGCGGTAGGCGACTCAGTGGCGCAACGTTGGGCCGAGGCCACGTGCGCCGCGTCCAGCTCCGGCCCGAGGGCGAGGAGGGTGGCGATGCGGCGGGCGGTGGCGGTGAAGTGGCGGATCTCCTCGGGGGTCAGCGGGCGGCCGAGGACGTCCTTCTCGCGGTAGCTGAGCCACTTCTTCAGGACCTGGTAGCCGCCGAGCTTGTACTCCCAGACGGCTTGAGGCACGCCGCGCCAGACGGCGCGATCGTTGAGGGCGACGTCGACGGTTTCGGGACCCAGGGGGCTCTCAGGGTCGGGGACGCCGCCCATGAGGCGGCCCGTCGCGGGCATCACGACCCCGCCTTGACCCCGATAGCCCCAGTGGGCAGTCACCTCGAAGTCGCTCGCCATGGGTGGGGAGCCGTCGAGAATGGTCCAAACGGCGATGCGACGGAGGGCGGGCTCGAGGGCGCCGGTCGTGATGCCGGGGACGGGGGTCTCGGGATCGAGGAGCGCGGCGACCCGGCGGCCGAGTTCGGCGCTGGCTTCGAGAGCAGCGCGCATGGCCTCGGTGCCTGGGGCGTCGGCGGCAAGCGAAAGGGAGGGGAGGCTTGGCCACGGAACGCGGGGCCAGTCTTGGCGAAGGGCGCCGGCGTTGGCCTCGCGGTAGGCGGGGCTGTGGAGGGTGGCGAGGACGTGGTAGAAGACGACGCTGGGATCGTCGATCCCCAACCCCTCCAGCCCGGCCCAGGCCCTCTCCGAGAGGTTCCACGCGGTGCGAGCTCGATCCTCGTCGGAGAGCGCGGCGGCGAAGAGGTGCTCGGCCTCGGGCGGGTTAAGCCTGAGGGGGAAAATGAGGCTCACTGACTCGATCAGGTGATATGAGCCGAGAGCAGTAACACAAAGCGGAGGATCGAATCCCTTCCGGGTCCGTTGAGCCAGGACGATTTGGGGACAAAGAGTGGGCAAGGCGTCTACATACTCTGCTCGATTTCTGTCCAAGAGCTTGGTGCTGCGCTCCCAGTAGAGCCAGCGACGATCGAATGGACGGTAGTCGTAGGGCAAGACAGAGCCGGATCCAATTCCTTGGGACTGAAGCTTCTCCCTCGTGCGATCTGCATCGAAGCCTACCGTGTCGATGAGAGCCACAGGGCACGTTCTTGCGAGCGAATCGTGAGGCAAGCTAGGGTCAAAGTAGCCCTGCATTCTGGTCTCCAGAGCTTGCCTTTCAATGTCGACCAGCAATGAATCACGCGCTGTCTTGATCCCAGAGTGCGATTCACGGAACAAGTCCGTGGCAGGCACCCATGAGAGGTAGGCCTCTTCGACGGTTCGGGGCTTGAAGGGGTAGCCGAGGCGCAGGTCGGGGGCGAGGCGGGTGTACTTCGCCTCAAGCTCGGGGTCCTGCAGGCTGCGGAGCAAGTCCCGCCGCTTGGCCGTTCCCCACAGGTCTCGGTAGCGCACGGACGTTTCGACGGGGTCCTCCCCCATTTGCGAAGCCAATGGGGGAGGTGGCCGAAGGCCGGAGGGGGCCTCCGAGCGTCCGGAACCCCCTCCCGGTTCGCTCCGCTCACCGACCTCCCCCGTTGCGCACCGCGAAACGGGGGAGGACCGGACGGCTCTCCGAACCATCGTGGCGATCGCTGTGCCGACCTGGATGCCGACCGGGTCGCCTTCAGTGCTGAACACGCTGGGGTCGGGGAGGCCGTCAGGGGTGGTCTTGCCGGTGGCGTACTTGTCGCCGTTCAGATTGTCCACCCAGACCCGATCGAAGGCTTGGAGGTAGCGCTCCCCATGCCCGGGCAGGAGAGGCTGTCGAGCCAGGAGTAGTTGCTGATGAAGCTGACGATGCCGTGGCCGGGTTGGCCCTCGGTGATGCGCCGCTCGGCCATGCGGAAGAAGCGGACGTAGAGGTCGTTCAGCCCCTGGCCCTGGGGGGTGGGGCCGGAGCGAACCGTGCGGTAATCCTCGCTCAGCCGCCGCTCTTCCTCGCTCTGGGTGACGCCTGCGTAGCCGTTGTAGGGCGGATTGCCGAGGATGACGAGGATCGGCTGGTCGCGCTTGACGGCCCGGGCCTTCTCGTAGTCGGGCTGGAAGATGTAGAGGTTCAGCTGGCGCTTGCCGTCCTCGGCGGGGTCCCAACCGGTGAGGGCGTTGGTGAGGAAGACGCCGGCACGCTGCTCCCCCTTGAGCGGGGCGTGACCCCGGGCGAGGAGGAGCCCGAGCTGGAGATGGGAGACCACGTAGGGCGCGGGCAGAAGCTCGAAGCCGAAGATGCGCTCGGTGGCGGCTTTGCGGAGCAACCCAGGGGCGAGCGCCTCGCCGTGGGTTTCGGTCAGGCGAGTCTGGATGAGCCGGAGGGTCTCGACGAGGTAGGCGCCAGTGCCACAACAGGGGTCGAGGACGACGACGCGCTCATCGGCCAGCCCATCGGGGAGATTCAGTTCGGTGCGGAGGACCTGGTCGACGCGCCCGACCATGTAGCGGACGATCTCGATGGGCGTATACCAAACGCCGAGTTGCTTGCGGAGGTCGGGGTCGAACGCCTCGAGGAACGGTTCATAGAAGTACTGGACGGCGCCCTCGGTTTCGAACGACGCGAAGAACGCGGGGCGGTCGACTCGGTCGAGGACGCGGACGCCCCGTTCGAGGTGCTTGCGGAGCCCGAGCTGGTCCATGGCGGAGCCGGTGAGGTTGCCTAGAAGCCCACTGAGCATCGGAAGCCGGAAGTACTGGTAGATGTCGTTGAGGCGAAAGGAGTCGCCGAGCCGCGGCTTGCCCTCGTGCCAGAGGACCCACGCGGAAAACAGGCCGTAGAAGAGGGTCTGGACGAGGGTGCTGTGGAAGAAGTGGCGGCCCTCTTCTTCGTTGAACGTGATGCCGAGTGCGTCCTCGAGGGGTTTGCGGACTTGGGTCAGGGCGGCGTCGTCGGGCGCGGCCTCGATCGTGGTGAGAGCGTCGCGGGCGTGGGATGCGAGGAACTCGGCGACGATCTTGGGCCGATCGAGCGGGGCGGAGGCCATGCAGACCCGTCGAAGGAACTCGGCGAGAGCGGGGCCGCGCTCGCGTGCGGCCTTCGCGGGCCGCGACGCCAGTTCCCAGAAGTGGTCGGCGTCGTCCGCGAGTCGGAACTCGTCGAGCAACTCGGGGGCGCCGTCCCGGAGTTGGTAGAGGGCGAAGTGCCAGTAGTTCGTGATGAGGAGAAGACCGAACTGGCGCAGATACCTCAGGGCCTGCTCGCTTTGGGCCGTTTGCGCGACGGCTTCCGTTGCGGGTTTGACCTCGACGGCGCCGCGGTCGGGTTGGGGGGAGAGGGTCTTACGCTTCTCGTACAGGCCCCCATCCGGGAGGCTGCCGCGTTGTTGAGCCGGGTGGATGACGTACGTGATCTTGGGCTGGACTTGGGCGCCGACGGAATCGACGAGGGCCTTCAGGGCCGCATATCCACTGGTTTCCGCGGTGCCCACACCACGGCTCTGGCTCAGGCTCTCCAGATACGCGCGCACGGCGTCCATCGGCAGGTTTTACCTTGCCCCAAGGACCACGCTCCAACTCGACGCACGGCCTGCCGAGCCTTCACCCCCTCAGCAACGCACACGGAGGAAGAGGGTGAACTGCACCGACGGTTCCACGCTCGCCGGATTGATCACGGCGTCGAAGTCCTTCGCCGAGAACCCGTTCCAGAAGAACGTTCGTGGCTTGCGTGCGCGTACGATGGTGAGTTCGGTGCGATACCCGAACACCTCCTCCGACTCCTGCGCCACATACTGGTCGTACAGTTCGACCGGGAAGTACGTCCCCGTCGCGAGCGTCATGACTTGCTGAGGCTTACCGGGTCGGATCCCGAGCATGCTCGCTTCTTCGGCGAGTTTCGCTTTCACGATTCGCGACGCCTCTTCAATAAGCCGCCTCCGGATCGCATCGAGATCGTCGACGATGTAATCCACTTTGACGAGGTCGTACACCCCGACTTGCCCTGCACTGAGCGTAATCCGATCCAACATCGCCTTCTCGCGATACCGTACGACGACGTTCTTCTTCACTTCGAAGCCGTCGACCACTTCCTTGGCGAAGTTCCCTTCGACCTGGAACGCGTATAGACGATTTTGCGAGACAAAGTCGACGAAGAGGGCGTCTGCACCGACCCCGAGACCCTTGAAGCGTTCGACGAGGGCGGCGACCGTTTCGTCGGCCGACTTCTGAGCGGCTTCCAGCGTCTTCCCTTCGCGGCTGACGGCAAAGGTCGCGATGTAGCGATCGGCCTCCGCATTGAGCAAGACCGAGGCCTCCACATAACGTCCCGTCAGGCCTTCGGGGAGGACGCGTTTGGCTAGCTCGGCCGCGCGGGCGGCGTCGAGCTTCGAGCGGCCCTGTGAAAATGCGGCGCTTCCCCCACCGACTTGGGCAAGTGCTCCCGGAACCGCGAGCAAGAGAGCGACAACACAAAACAAAGGGTGGCGGATTGGTTTCATCGCATGGCAATGGACGCGGATCGGCACCGCCGGCGTTACGTCGCGTGCTCCGGAACCGTCCGCGGCCCGAGAGGGTTGAAGAATCAGAGCGGCTCGCTGGAGCCGTCGTCCATGGGGATGGGGACTCGCCTCGCCGTTGCTTCCGGGCCGAGCATGACGGTTGATTCGAGGAATGTCGCATGTTTGAACTGTGGATGATCTACTTCATTGCCCTCCCCTGCTGCCTGTTTGGGCTGATTGCCAGCCTCCGGTGGTACGGCCCCATCACGGAGATCGATTCCGTCAAGCGGCGTCTCATGCGGTGGCGGTCCGCGATCCTCTTTGCACCCTTTGTTCCACTCCTCCTTGGCACCGGTCTTGAGATCACGTCCTCCACGGCGAGCGGGGCCGCCGCCACCCTCATCGCAGCAATGGCCACCATTGGAGCGCTGATCGGCGTCACGTACTGGGTCGAGCAAGCCGTCCTGTGCCGGACGCTCGACCTTCAGCTGCCGAAGGGCACGACCTTGGGATCGCTGCTCGTGTCCTATATCCCGATGATGACCTGCGCGCCGCTCGTCGCCGCGCTGGGAAGCTAGCTCAGGCCGATTGGTTGATGACCTCGACCATGTACTCGTGGGTGTTCGCGCGCCCGCCGAGATCGACCGTGAGGCACTTGCCATCCGAACAGACCCGCATCACCGAGTTCACGATGCGACTCGCCTGATCATGGAGGCCCAGGTGGTGGAGCATCATCACGGCGCTCAGCAGGAGTGCCGTCGGGTTGGCGACACCTCGTCCCGCGATGTCCGGCGCGGAGCCGTGGACCGCCTCGAAAACCGCGCAATGCTCACCGATGTTCGCGCCCGGGGCGAGTCCGAGGCCGCCGACGAGTCCTGCACAGAGGTCGCTCACGATGTCCCCGTAGAGGTTCTCGGTCACGAGGACATCGAACTGCTCAGGCCGAGTGACCAGCTGCATGCAGCAGTTGTCGACGATGACGTCATCCGCCTGAAATTCGGGGTAGTCGGCCGCCGCCTTGTAGAACTCCTCGAGAAACATGCCGTCGGTGAGCTTCATGATGTTGGCCTTGTGGACGGCGGTGACGCGCTTGCGCCCCTGCTCGCGCGCCATCTCGAAGCCGTATCGGACAAGCCGGGCGCAACCGGGCCGGGTGATGACCTTGATCGCCTGGGCGACGTCGGGATGGGGCTGGTACTCGATCCCCGCGTAGAGATCCTCGGTGTTCTCGCGTACGATGATCATGTCGAGGTGGATATGCGCGAACGCACCCTTCACACCCGGCAACGTCCGAGCGGGCCGCACGTTGGCGAACAGGTCGAGGGCTTGACGCAGTTGCACGTTCGCGCTCTTGTGACCCTTGCCGCTCGGGGTCGTGGTCGGCCCTTTCAGGGCGGTGCCGATCTCGCGGATCGCGTCGATCGTCTCCGGCGGTACGGCCGGCTTTCCTTTTTCGATCGCCGCAAGGCCGGCGTCGAGTTCCACCCACTCCGCCTCGAGTCCGGTCGCCTCAAGAATCGCGATCGTCGCCTGCATGATCTCGGGGCCGATCCCATCTCCGGGGATGACCGCAATTCGTGTCTTCGCCATATGCTGTTCATCATGGCCCGGAAAGGCCCATTCCTCAAGGGGGGCCGGCTTCGACAAGTCGACGAAGTCCGTCGAGGAGCGCGCTTCCGCTTGGGTTGCGGCGCACACCGGAGGGCTGGATCCCCAGCCCGCCGAACGGTCGGAGCGTCGTGATCCAGCCCCCTTGCCGCGTGCGCACGAGGATCGGGCGCTCGACATAGGTGCGGGTGTCGATGCGCACAATCTCGGCGCTCCAGCCCGGAGCATGGGCGTCGAGCCACGCCGGATCGAGGACGGTGTCGCCGGAGATAGCGAGCAGCCGTTCCCACGCCTCCGCGAACCCGAGACCGGCAACCGTGGGCCCGAAGGTCTGGATGCACTCCCGCCAGAACGGCGCCGGCAAGGTTTCGGGCCCTGTAAGGCCAAGGATGCCGCGACCGTCCCAATCGGACGGCATCGCCGAACCGAGCGTGGGTCCGTCACCCGAGGCGTCGATGCCCTCGAACAAGCCGTACGGATCATGGAGCGCCCAGCCGCTCCATGCTGTGGCTTCGAAGCCTGGCTCGACCCCGAGCGGCCAACGGTTCTCGGCATCGCCGAATCGAGCGACGAGCACGTATCGGCCGGGCGGCGCCTGCTCCCACACGACTTCGCCGACCTCGATCGTCGAGAGGGGACCGATCGGGATGCTCGGCGCCGTCCCTTGCGCCACGACGTCTTCGGTTTCGACCGATCGGATTTGCCAACGGAGGGTGCCCAGAACTCCCGGCACCGAGTGGACGGCGAGACGAATCCGAACCGTACCGGCGAAGAAGTTGCTCGCGTCCTGCCAGCCGGGACGGTTGCCGCCCCGCACCCACGGCGGACGCCGGAGAGGAACCCGAATCAGGGCATGGTCACCATTCCACGGCTCAATCTCATCGCGGCTGAATCGAGGCTGGTCCCAGTCGTCGAAGAACCCTGACGTCGAGATCGGAGTATCCCGAATCCCGGTGATGACATAGCCTGAGATCGACTCGCGTTCGCGCACTGCCTCATGGACCGTCTTCCGAATGAAGCGAGCTTTGCCTCGCGACGACTCCGCGAGCGCCGCCTGCTCGGGGCGGTCCTCCGCCCACGGCGTCAGGGGCAGAAAGCCGGGCAGATCGTGCTGCCATCGCACGCCGACATCGTTGAGCGCGGGATCGGTGGAGGTCCAGTAGGGCGCTTCCCGCCGGAGACGGGGAAGGTCGCGATGGACGTCATAGTCGTCGAATTCGCCGAGCAGAATCGGGATCGCCCGCCGCGCACCCGGCAACAGCGTATCGAGGACCGGAGCATAGAACGGCGTGTCGCAATAGGGGTGAAAGTCGTCGAAGGATCCGAACTCCTGTGGGTCTCCTCCGTACATCTCGGCCCCACCGGAGTTGTCTTTGACGAGAGGGCAACCCGTCTCCCGCTGGACGAGTTCGACCAGCCGTCGCCGAAAGTCGGGAGGCGTGGCGTGGCTGAGTTCGCATCCCACCGTCCACATCACGATGTTGGCGTGCCGCCGGTACTGCCGAACGATGCCCGCGATCTCGGCCTCCATCGCCGATAGCCGATCGGGATCGGGTGACGGATCCCAAAGTGGGAGTTCGAGCCAGGCTTCGAGGCCACGCTCGGCCATCGCTTCGAGCATCCGATGGGGCGGCACCCAAAGGCAGAACTTCACGAGGTTCATCCCGAGCGTCTGGACCGCATCGAGTTCGCGCACGATCGTCTCGTCGTCGGGATGGGTGTGCCCGATCTCGGGATACCACCCCCAATGCAGCAGCCCGCGCGCATAGAACGGCTTGTCCTCGATGAAGATCCGACCACCTTCGACCCTGACGCGCGTCGGGGGTGCCGGAGGAAGGTCCTCAAGCGGATTCGATCCCGGCACGAACTCGACGGGACGGAAGATGCCTCCGAAGGTCTGGAAGACATAGGGCAGAAAACCACTGAGGACATCGCGGACGGGAAACGTCGGCCCACCACCCTTCGTCACGCGGACCTCGATCGGGACCGGTGCTCTTGCCCAGGGCGTCAGGTCGATCCAGAACGCATCCCAGATTCCCTCGTGGACAAGGCGAAGCTCACCGTCGACAAAGACCTCCGCTCGGTACGAAACGCCTTCGAAGCATAGGCCGCCAGGCTCGACCACCTCGACGACGGATCGGTAAACTGCCGGGCCTTCCCAGCGAACATCGACGTCCTGTCGCCAGGCGTGAGGAACTTGGCAGGGCTGGGGACCGTGGCCGTAGTCCACGGTCCACTCGATCGGACTCACCTCGGGCGGCGGCGATACTTCTCGTAGAGCCGAGTTTGGCGACTCTCGAAGCTCACCGGACGTCCAGCGACCCATGCCTGCAGCACCCGTGTCGAGGCCTCCGGCATCGGACCGTCACAGAGGATCAGCGTCCCTTCGTAGCCCGGCGCGATGACCCCCAGGCGGGATCCCATGCCGAGTATCTCCGCCGGCCACTGGGTGACCGCGCGCATCGCATCCTCGCGCGACATCCCGTTCGCCGACGCGAACCCGGCGAGGTCCCGCAGCCAACGTACGTCGCGCGCGCTCCCCGTCGAAAGGCAGAACTTGACTCCCGCCCTCTGGAGCCGTGCGGGAAGCGTGTAGTTGAGGTCGTAGGGGTTCTCACCCCCGGGCACGCCGAAGATCGAGCCGAGAATCACGGGCACCTGCTTCGCGGCCAACCAATCGGCGATCTCGGCCGCGCCCGTCGCGCCGAAGATGCGAATCGGCACCTTCTCTTTGTCCGACCAGGCCACAGCGGATCGGATCGACGCGGCGGAGTTGAGACCGAGGAGCACCGGCAACTTGCCGTCCACCACGTCGAGCATCGACTCGTACCGCGCATCGAAGGCGCGCTCGCCCTTCGCTCGGGCGGTCCGATACTCTCGGGCGTTGTTGAGCTGGGCGGTGAGGTCGCGCAACCCGGGTTCGGCGTCCTCGGGCTGGGGTTCGCCGCGACCGGGCTGGGCCGCCCCGGATCGCTCGTTCTCGTCCCACCAGTCTTCGCATCGGCACCGGTCGTCATCGTCGTTGTGATCGTGGCCGAAGCCTCCGAATCCGCCGCCGGCGCTGACGTTGAGCGCAAATCCCGCGTTGATGGCAAGGTCTTCCCACGTATAGCCGTCTGTGTGGATCAGTGCGGCTTGCCCGAGGATGCCCGAGCCACCCGACGGACGCGAGACCGCAGTAAGCACGCCCTGTGCTCGCGCCACCGGGAACGCCTCGCTGTCGGGGAAGATCGCCCGCGCAACCCGGTAATCAGGATGGAAGCCGCCGCGCTCCGAGGTATCGACGCTGACCGCAACCTGGTCGATCTCGACGAGGCCGAGCGTCGTGTTGGCATCGATGAGGCCGGGATAGAGGTGCTTTCCGCGTCCGTCGACGCGCACTGCTCCCCGCGGAGCGGAGACGCGCCCGACCGCCGCGATCTTGCCATCCGTGCCGATCAGGACGTCGCCCTTGAATGGGTCGCCCTTCATCGGATGCACGGTCGCCCCGCTGATCACAACGGGAACGCGCGGATATCGCATGCTCCCGGCGAGGCCGGCCTGTTCGGGGAACGCCGGTCCCGCAAACGGCTCGACCTTCTCCGGCTCCTTCTGTTCGGCCGGCTTGAAGTCAGGGTTGAGGATCGCGCGGGCTTGTTTGAGTTCAGCCTCCCGCTCTGCCCGCTGTTTGAGATCGTCGTCGCGGTCGAAGCGCTTGACCCCATCGACATAGGTCTCCAGGCAGACGCTCTCGATGCCGAGCGGGTCTCCCGACCAGACGACGAAGTCGGCATCTTTGCCCGGGTCGAGCGACCCGGTCCACCGATCGATGCCCAGCTGCTTCGCCGGGTTGATCGTCACCATCGCGAGCGCGGCTTCCGGCGCGGTTCCTCCATAGCGAACGGCTTTCGCCGCCTCCTGCTGGAGACGGCGGGCCTGGTTGTTGCTGTCGCTGTTGATGCTGACGACGACCCCGCGCTCGGCCATCAGCGACGGGCTCTCGGGGATGGCATCGTACGCTTCGAGCTTGAATCCCCACCAGTCGAGGAAGCTCGATCCGCCGATTCCGGCCTGCGCCATCTCATCGGCGATCTTGTATCCGTCGAGGATGTGCTGGAAGGTCGCGATCTTGGCCCCGAACGTCTGCGCCACCCGCATCAGGGTCAAGAATTCATCCTGTCGATACCCGTGGCTATGGATGAAGCGGGTCCCACCCGCGATCTCGGCGAGGCCCTCCAGCTGCAGGTCCCGTCTAGGCTCGATCGTCGTCTTGCCGGCCCGGTAGTCGGCCCACTTCTGCGCGTACTCACTGCCGAGGGTCAGAGCCCGGCGGATCGCTTCTTCGACTCCCATGCGCGTTCGCGGTCGGAAGGTCAGCAAGGTCCCTCCGACCGGTTGCTGCTGTTGTCCGAAGCCGCCGGAGTCTTCTCGGATCGGGTTTTCGCCGAGCGCGAACTTCACTCCGCCTGGTGCTCCCTGAACGGGAAAGTCGCCAGGTCGTAGACCCCATCGCCACTTTGAAACGCACGTCTGGCCGCCGATCGCATTGGCGGAGCCGTGAAGTTGCTGCCCACCGACCGTGCCGCCGGCAAGCTGCCGGTAGACGTTCAAGTCGCGATGGTTGACGACATCGCCGATTCGACACTCGACGGTCACCATGTTGGTCCCTTCGTTCACGTTTCCGAGGATCGCAGTGTGGCTGTGGGCATCCCAGATCCCGGGCGAAATGTGCTTGCCCTCGGCGTCCACGACTTCACAGCCGGCCGGTGCGACGAGGTTCCGACCCACGGCCACGACTTTGCCACCGCGAACCAAGAGGTCGGCACCCACCTGCTTGCCCCCGCGACCCTGAGTCCAGATCGTCGCATTGCGGTACATGCGGAACGCGGGAGTCGTCTCCGCGGGGTGCGGAAACGACGCGTAGTTCGGGACCATCGCTTTGAGCGGCCCATCCGCCTTGAGGTCAACCGGGTCTTTTTTCGCGGGCATCCCGAACGGGACCCGCTTCCCTTCGACCCAGGCTGCCATCGTTTGCGACGACGTGTCGAACAGGTCACCCTGCATCAGAACCAGGTTGGCCATCTTCCCCTTCTCGACGGTGCCGACCCGAGCTTCCAGTCCCAGCAGCTTGGCTGGGCGTGTCGTCATCGCGGCGAGGGCGACGTCTCGTGACAAACCGGCACGGACATACGTGCGGATGCCGGCGAGCGGATCGGACTCGTTCTCCGGCGCGTAGCAGAACTCGATGCCTCGCCGATCGAGTTCGGCTGCCGCCGCAAGCTCGTTGAAGTACGCCCGCGTCGCGTTGACCGACGCCTGGCTCAAGTCCTCACCGACCGTCGGCTTCGGTGGAATCGTGCCTTCGAGCAGGACCGTGCTCCGTCCAAGCAAATCCGCGAGCGCGCCGGCCCCACGATCGAAGTTCAAGATCGGTCGCAGTCCGAATTCGCGCACCATCGCGAGCGCCTGAAGGCCCGATGATTCGGTCAGGTTGTTGAAAATGGCGTATTCAGCACCCGCTGCAACCCGGCTCAGCGAGTCCAGTACGGGGTCGAACGGAACTCGTTCAACCGCTCCCGGATTCGCCGCGTATCGGCGCATGCGCCGGCCGTACCAGCCACCATCGGCGAACGCCTGCCGCGCGATCGCGATGGCACCCATCGTGGACGACGGGTACCCGGAGAAACCGCGCGTCTGAAACGAAACCGTCACACCGAGCGACGGACCAAAGAGGGTTCCGGGTCCGATCTCGGGGCTCACGAGGCTGTAGCAGGCGGTTTGGGGCCCAACGACGCCGGCGTCCATCGCGACATGGGCGACCCCGTACCCGTTCGAGGCGAGGTCTCCGAACTCGGTGACCGACGCCTGCTTGGCGTCGGCGAGCCTCTTCGAAACGAGGAGATTGGTGCCCAGACCGAACGGATCTGCGTCCCGAGCGGCCTGGTTGACCGGCGTCCCCGGGGCTGGAGGCGTCGGAGCGATCCCATCGATCGTGAGGCGCGCCATCGGATGGACGAATCCCGCGTACAGCGTCAGTCCCGCACCATCGATCTTCTCGGCACCTTCGACCGCGATCGAAGGTCCGATATCGGCGATGACGCCATTCTTGATCAACACGTCGGCCTGTTCGATCACGTGGCCAGGACGGTCCACGATCCGAACGTTGTCGATGAGGATCGGCTTGGGAGCCTGGGCGGCGACAAGAACCGTCACGACAAGCAACATGCGTCTCACCTTCGACACGAGGTGCCGGGTCTCCTTTGACCCTGAGCGCACGTAGAACGAGACGATGCCGACCAAACGGTATGAAATCGTCGTCGATGCGCCCCAAGAGGCGGTCTGGCGCTTCCACGCCTCCGCCGACGCTCTGCGGGTGCTCACGCCCCCGGGGAGGAAGGTCGAGCTTCTTAGCGAAGACCTTGCCGTCCGAGACGGCGCGATTCACCGCATCCGCGTGCGACAGTTCGGGTTACCACTCACCTGGGTCGCCCGGATCTCCGACGTGCGGCCTCCGGAGGAGTTCGTCGACACGGCCGAGCAAAGCCCGTTTCGTTCGTGGCGTCATCGGCATCGATTCGAGAGCGTCGACGCCGCCCGCACACGGGTGATCGATACGATCGAGTACTCGCTGCCGCTCGGCCCTCTCGGAGCCCTTGCCGACCGACTCTTCGTGTCCCGAGATCTTGATCACCTCTTTGCGTTCCGGCATGAGGCGACCCGCCGCGCCCTCGATCGCCTGAAGGAATTGACAGTACCCTAACAATGGCCGAGGTTCGGCGAACAATCCGTGTCACAATGAGGTCGTTACTGTTTGGCGTGCTCGGCACGCTTTTTGCGGGATGCGAGGGACTGGAAAGGATGACCCACGCATGCCCAGTCAAGGACCCCGAATCGATGCGCAGCTTATCAGCCAGGAGGCTCGCGAAGGAGAGCGCGCGACCATGATCGAGAGCTTCGGAAGCGAGGCTCCAAAAGCGGGTGCCACCGAGACCCTCCCGAAGGATCATGCCCGGCGGATGCCGAACTGCATGCATCTCAAGCCGGTTGAGGTCACCTATTTCAAGCGCAAGCTGATTCTTGACCGACTCGGCTCGCTGATCCTTATCCTGCTTCTATCCCCGGTCTTCTTGGTGCTCATGCTCCTCGTGAAGCTCACGAGCAAGGGGCCGATCTTCTATGTCTCGACCCGGGTCGGTCTTTGCGGCCGCAAGTTCGGCTTCATCAAGTTCCGCTCCATGTACCAGGATGCCGATCAGCGCTTAGCGGAACTGCAGGCGCAAAACGAGAAGGACGGACCGATCTTCAAGATGAAGAACGATCCCCGAGTGACGCCCCTCGGTCGATTCCTCCGCAAGTTCAGTCTCGACGAATTGCCCCAACTCTTCAACGTGCTCAAGGGCGACATGAGCCTGGTCGGTCCGCGGCCGCCGATCCCCCACGAAGTCGAGAAGTACGACGAGCGATGTCTCCAACGATTGACCGTGAAACCGGGGATCACCTGCTTCTGGCAGATCATGGGCCGGAGCAACCTCTCCTTCGACGAGTGGATCGACCTCGACCAAAAGTACATCCGCGAGATGTCGATTCTGCTCGACCTGAAGATCCTGGTCCTCACCCCTGCCGCGGTGCTTCGAGGCGAGGGCGCCTACTGACGCGAGCCGACGAGACGTTCGACGTACTTCGCGATCAGGTCGTACTCAACATGGACCTCCATCCCCTCGATGAGGTCGTCCAGCGTCGTGTGAGCCAGAGTGTGGGGGATGATCCAGACGTCGAACTCTCCCTCGGACGGTCGGACAACGGTCAAGCTGATGCCGTCGATCGCGATCGAGCCCTTGTCGATCAGATACCGTTCCTCGCCGGATCCGAGCTGAAACCGGAAAACGGTTCCCTCGCTCGCCTTCGTGCGGCCCACGCAGAGCGCGGTGCCGTCGACGTGCCCCTGGACGATGTGGCCGCCGAAGCGATCGGTCGGGCGCATCGCCCGTTCGAGGTTCAGCCGGCTGCCCACATCGAGCCGACCGAGCGTCGTTCGTCGGAGCGTTTCCTCGCTCAGATCGAAGCGGAGGGATTCGATCGACGAGCCGGGGACCGCGGTGAGGCAGCAACCGGAGACGCTGATGCTCTCGCCCGCTAGGATGGTGTCGGAAGCGGGCCAGGCTGAGCCACCGTCGACGACCAAGCGCGCGCCTGAGCGGTCGCGCACCGTGCCGATGCCCTGAATGATCCCCGTGAACACGGCACGAGGCTACCCAGAAACAAAAAAAGTCCCGAACTGGAAGGAGAGGACAAAACCAGTTCGGGAATCGTTGCTTCGTCTCTTTGCTATGTGGTTGCTGAAAGGTGATGTCGATGGCGTAGTTCGAAGGCAGCACCTACAAGAACTCTCGGCACCCTGGCACGATTTCTGGAGAGGGTCCCGAGAAATGAAAGGCCCGGCACGAGAAGACTCGTGCCGGGCACCCTCAGCCAGGACGTTGGCTCAGCGTCTTCGACGGCGGCGCGCGGCGATCGCCAGAAGGCCCGCACCGAGTGCGGCCACCGAAGCAGGCTCCGGCACGACGGCCAAGTCGCGCACCAGGAGCGCGGTGCCTCCGATCGGAGCCACCGGCGCCAACACGCCGGTCGACAGGTCGATCCGGCCAAGCCAGCTCCGGAAGTCGCCGTCCCGCACGACCGCCGCATACGCGGTGCCGGTCGCACCCGAGATGTCGAATCCTGCCAGGCTGGAGATGTCCATCCCCAACGATCCGACGGTGTTGAGCCCGCCCGCATTGGGCGGCGTCTGCCTCACGAGGATGTCGAGTCGGCTGTCGAGGTTGTAGAGCGTCGTGGTCGTGGCCCCCGGGAAGTTGTTGGTGTAGGCCGAAGCCACGACCCGTGGGGCCTGGCCGAAGTTCGGATCACCGGCAACGTAGTTGAGCGCGCCATCGACCGCGACGACCTGACCGGTGACCGGGTGGAGACGGAGGTTTTGGCCGTTGTCGCTCGTCATGCGGATCCGATCCACGGTTGGGTTGAAGTCGAAACCGAATTCGACTCCGCTGAGCGCGGGACTGAAAGCAGCCCCGACGGCGGTCGCGGCACCGGTTCCTGAGTTCAGCTTGTAGAGGATGTTGGAGCTGCCGACGGCATACAGTTCGCCGGTTGCCGGACGGAAGTCGATGCCCAACGCCAGTTCGAACGGCGTCATGCCGGTGATCGCATGGCTGCTCATCAACACGGTCGGATTGGCCGTGTCGAACCGCACGAGTCGGTTGTCGACCGTGATGCCGAAAGCGACCTCGGCGTGCGCCGCGGGGATGATCGCGGCGAAGGCGAGACCGCAAAGGGTGCCTCTGATCATGATGAATCTCCTCTCGATAGACTTGGCTTCGGATGATTCCGAAGCAACATCGATGCTACAGGTCGAGGATTGAGCTACCCTGACGTCTTCCTGAAGCCCACCTGAACAAGGCGACTCGCGAAGCCCATGCCTATCGTCCTGGGCTCCGTTCAGCCATAATGGAGTTGGCGCGGAGTGGTGTCCGAGTGGTCGAAGGAGCGCGACTGGAAATCGCGTACTCGGCGAAAGTCGGGTCGTGGGTTCGAATCCCACCCGCTCCGCCAGCTTTCTTCTCCATGATCCAGCCGACACCCGAAGCCATCGAACGGCGAGACGCCGTCATAAACGCGGTGCTCGGGTCGATCCGCGCCGGCACGCCGATTCGTCTGACGCGTCCGTTGCTCGATGCAAGCCCATCCCAGCCGCGCTTCGCTCTGCTCGACGTCGCGCGCGAGCCTGGTCCGTACGCCGGCGCCGTGGGGGAGTTCCTCTACCAGTTCGAGGGCGAGGAGGACTTGCTCCACCTCTTCATCGTGCGCGAGGATGGCGCCGAGCTCTCGGTCGACGAAGCCCGCCAAGTCGTGTCCTTTCTGCTTCCGACCGTCAGCCCCGGACTCGTCTGGCTCAAGCCAGGCTCCGTCTCACAGCACTTCTTCCTCGGGCATGACGTGCTCGTCGGCGGGTTCTGAGGTCCGCCTCGATCGAACTCGAAGGAAAGCCTCCCACGTCTCCGTCACCATGAATGCGGCAAGCACACCGCAACTCCAGCCAAGGAGAACCTGCGTCGGATAGTGGACCCCGACGTAGATTCGCGAGAGCCCGGTCATCAGAGCGACGACGATCCAGGGGATGCCCCAAACGCCGAAGGTGCGCGTAAAAACGTAGGCGACCGCCGCCATGTTCGCGCTGTGGGCGGATGCGGTCCCGAAGCTGGTCAGGCGATCGACACGAATGATCGCGTCCGCCAATTCGACCGATGGACGAAGGCCCTGAAATCCCGCCTTGAGGACGTCCGTGATCCCATTCGCGAGAGGCCACGACGCCATCGCCAGCAACGCCCCTTGACGGGTTCGAGGTCGAAAAACAAGCACCAGGAAGAGCCCGAGCAGGAAGATTCGCACCGGCCACCACTTGTTGCCCTCGCTGAAAAATCGGAAGATCGGGTCGAGACCTTCGGGCCAGCGGTTGATCCACCGAAAAATTGCGTGATCGACTGACGTCACTGGTGCGCAGTAAACCTCCGGACGGCAGAGCGGCGCCTCGGTGCGTCACAATGATGCCCAGCTACACCCCCGCAAGGAAGCTTCGTCGAGGATGTATTTCACCAAGAACCCCCACCCGGCCAACTTTGTGTTCGCGACTGCCTACGACCCCAAGACGGGCAAGGTGGAATGCGGCAAGGGCGGTCCCGCTCTCGACGTTCAGGTCCGCGCCTTCGAAGGCGACGTCTACCATGTCCACGCCGCGCGATCCGATCGACCCACCCACGACCTCCGACTCGTCGAACTCACGCCTCCCGATGCCATCCACGGCAACGGCAGGCTGAAAGTCACGAAGAAGCTCGAGCTCGAACTCATGGGTAAGGGCGACAAAGCAGTCCTCCGGAGCGTGCTCGGCGAGGCGTTCGGCGTCTCCGGCGGGGCTACCATCTTCCAGTTCGAAAACCCGAAGTCAGCCCGCTACTTCGGCCTCGGCGAAAAGACGTTCGGACGGCTCGAACTCAAGGGGCTTCGCTCCAAGTTTTGGAACACCGACGTATGGGCCGATTTCCACTTTGCCCAGTGGCTTGAGCACCCGGCCGATCCGTACTACCTGTCTGTCCCGTACGTGATCGTCCGAGTCGGGCAAGAGTACGTAGGGTTGCTCCTTGAGAATCCGTGCGCGCCCTGGATCGAGACCGGTGCTCGCACCACCATCCCAACGAAGTACGTCGAACCCGAACCCCTCATCCTCGGCTCCGAGGACGGGCCTGCCTCGCTGTGGATTCTCTACGGTCCGACCCTGCCCGAGCTCACCTGCAAACTCCAGAAGCTCGTCGGCGTGACCCCACTGCCCCCCATCTGGGCACTCGGCTATCACCAGAGCCGGTGGGGCTACGGAAGTGGCGCCGATCTCCTCAGGCTCGACCGCGAGTTCACTCGCCACGAAATCCCCGTCGATGGCCTCTGGCTCGATATCGACTACATGGACGGTTACCGCGTCTTCACCTACGACGACAAGCGGTTCCCGAAAGGCCCCGCGGCGGCCGTCGCCGCCGTCGAGGCGAACGGGAGGGTCGTTGTCCCGATCATCGACCCCGGCGTGAAGCGCGAACCCGGCTACGCCGTCTACGACGATGGCCGGAAGAGGGGACACTTCTGCAAAAACATCGAGGGCAATGAGTTCGTCGGGATGGTCTGGCCGGGCCGGACGGTCTTCCCCGACTTCTCCAGCGCCGAGGCCCGCGCGTGGTGGGCGGGATACGCGAAGTCGTTCCGGCAACAGGGATTTGCCGGGGCTTGGGTCGACATGAACGATCCTTCGACGGGCTCGGTCGATCCCCAAGGCATGCTGTTCCAAAACGGTGCCGTACCCCATCTCTTCTTCCACAACCAGTACGCCCTCGGCATGCAGATGGCGACCCGGGATGGCTTCCTCGCCGCCGAGCCGAACCGACGTCCTTTCCTGCTGACCCGCAGTGGCTGGATCGGGACGAGTCGCTATTCCGCGGTTTGGACCGGTGATAACGTCTCGAATCGGTTCTACTTGCGCGGGTGCATCCCCACGACCTTGGGCCTTTCCCTGAGCGGGATTCCGTTCAACGGTCCGGACGTGGGCGGCTTCGGGGGCGACTCGGATGAGGCCCTGATGCTCGACTGGGTGAAGTGTTGCTTCCTCTTCCCGTTCATGCGGAACCACTCGAGTCTCGGCACCCGAGAACAAGAGCCGTGGCGCTACTCGGCCAAGGCGCTCAAGGCGATCGCGCGCTACATCCGTCTCCGTTACAAGCTCCTTCCCTACCTCTACAATCTGTTCGTCGAACAGGAGGAAGTCGGCCACCCCATTCTTCGGCCATTGATGTATCACTTCACCGACCCGAAGGCGACCCACGATCAGTTCCTCGTCGGGCCTTCGCTCCTCCAAGCCCCCTTCCTCGACGAGCCTCTCCCTGGGGACGAAGCCACCACCCGCACCCTTCTCCTGCCCGGCAAAGACCCTTGGTTCGATCTCTGCACCGGCCTGTGGATGGAGCCGGGCGAGCACGAAGCCACCGCGCAGCTCGACTGGACGCCTCTCTTCGCCCGTCACGGATCGATCATCCCAACCTTCTTCGGAGAGCGCAAGACGAACGAGAAGCCTCTCGACGAGGTCGAGTTCCATGTGTTTGTGCGCAAGGGCAAGGCGACGACGACGTACGCGTACGACGACGGCGACACCTTCGCGTACCAGAAGGGCAAGCGGAGCCGGTTCGAGATCGAGGTCACCAAGCGCGGCGACCAAGTCGAGATCTCGACGCGCGTCCTCGCGTGCGACTACCGGCCGCTCAAGTACAAGGTCTTCCTCTACGGCGAGGTCGGCGAAGTCACGCTCGATGGCGTCACCGTGAAACCAAGCCGGGCAAAGGTGAAGTGGTCGGGAGGCGCGCTCGACGCGCGCGTCGTCACTCCTCCGCTGCCGTAGGTTCGGCGCGGTTGTATTCGTAGTTCCCGCATCCGCCCTTCCCGTCGGGCCGGATGTGGGGGCTGTGAATCTCGGTCACGCCCTTCCAGGCATATGGGTCGTCCCCGCACACCATCAGGATGTCGCGGTGATCGAGCCCAGCCACGCCGCCCGCATGGCCTTCCTCCCAGATCCAGGGCAAAAGTGACTCGGCGCTCATCATGTGGTTCACGAGCGCCCGCCGATAGCCAGACTTCGCGGTATTCGGCAGGCTCCGATGGAGCAAGTAGCCATTGAAGACGACCATGGAGCCGGCTTTCACTTCGACTGGCACGGCGTCATCGTTCGTGTACGGGAATCGCCGGGCTTCCCAGGCACAGTCGAACCGGGGATCGCCATGCCACTCCTGGTAGTACAGCACGCCGTTCCGATGGGAGCCTGGGATCACCCAGAGGCACCCGTTCTCGACCGTCGCATCGTCAAGGGCGATCCAGACGCCGGTGAGGGAACGGTCGCGGGTGGGAATGTAGATCTCGTCTTGATGCCAAGCCTGCCCGGGTTTGCCCGCGGCCTTCACGAAGAGCATCGATTGCATACACTTCACGTTCGGACCGATCGCGAGCCGCAGAACTTCCACTGCGGACGGGTGGCAGACCGCGTCGGTCATCGGGAGGCTGACCTTGTGAGGGAAATGGATGCAGAGAACCCGGGCCAACACCTCCTCGTCGGTGTCACCGGGACGGGTCTCCGGCGCCCCACGAATCTCGCCCCGCTCACCCCGGCAGAGCGCAAGGGTCTCGGAACGGAGAGCCTCGACTTCGTCGGGTCCCAGCGCGCCTTCGACAACCAGAAAGCCATGGTCTCGGTAGAACGCCCCCGCCTCCGGCCCGAGCGGCCGGTCGAACCAGCCCTTGGGTTTCCCCTCGGCCCATGAACTCCAGGCGGTGAGTTCGCGGCGCTCGGCACGGGCATTCAGACTTATCGACACTTCCGGTGCGGCCATAGCATAAGGATAGTCGAAACCGCCTCGATCTGGAGCCTCACGTGTATACTTGATCCAGGTCACGCTTTTCGTTCTTGCCCCTTGCGGGCGACCTCAAAGGAGCCTCCATGAAACTGCCTTTCGTCTTTGCTTCCCTGCTCGTCGCCGGTGTGGCCCATGCCGCCTCGTTCAATCTCGAGGGCTTCGCCACCGGATTTCACGCGACCGGAAGCCTCTCACAAACCAATAGCGGGTTGACCGCGACCTTTTCGACCGACGGCTTTCCGGCCGGATTCCTCTACGTCGGGGATCGTTCGGCCCAGACGCCGCCGTTCCAGACTCGCTCCCTTCTCGGCTCCAAGATCGCGAACTTCGCGTCGGGCCAGTACGCCCCGGTGCGAATCACCTTCTCGTCGCTCGTCGACTTCGTCTCGCTCCAAGTTGCGGACGGCGGGGGCGACAACGACGGGAACGGCGAGCTCCGCGCCTACGATGCCGCGAACAACCTCCTCGGCATGTCCTCATTGCCCCTGGCGAATGGCTCCGTGATCACCACCTTATCGGTCGCGGACCCGAGCATCCAGTACGTGGTCTTCTCAACCACCAGCGTTGAAGAGCCGCACAGCGTCTTCCTCGATAACATCCAGGCGAATCCGGTGCCCGAGCCGGCCACAGTGCTCGCCCTTGGCGCCGGTCTCGCGCTCGTCGTCCGGCGTCGCCGCGCGACTAGCTCTCGCTGAAGAGACCGGGGCTTTCGACAACGGTGCGCTCGGGCGGCTGAAGTCCAAGATGCCGATAGGCGTGAAGGGTCGCCGCGCGTCCCCGCGGCGTCCGCTGGATGAGCCCTCTCTGAAGCAGATAGGGCTCATACACGTCCTCGATCGTTCCCGAGTCTTCGCCCGTCGTCGCGGCGAGGGTCTCGAGGCCGACCGGACCACCCGCGTACTTCTCGATGATCGCGGAGAGGATCATCCGATCGACGCGATCCAGCCCGAGGTCGTCGACTTCCAGAGCCAAAAGTGCCTTGTCCGCGATGCCTTTCTCGATCGTGTCGAGGCCATCGACCTGAGCGAAGTCGCGGACGCGGCGAAGTAGCCGGTTGGCGACACGGGGCGTCCCACGCGAGCGACGGGCGATCTCGTGGGCGCCGCTCGCGTCGATGCGATAGCCCAGAATCCCGGCGGAGCGCACGATGATCTCCTCGAGAGCAGGCACGTCGTAGTAGCTAAAGTGGGAAACGATGCCGAAGCGATCGCGGAGCGGTCCCGTCAGCAGTCCTTGCCGCGTCGTCGCCCCGATCACCGTGAATCGCGGCACCTCAAGCCGGATCGAGCGAGCCGCAGGGCCCTTGCCGATCATGATGTCGACTTTGCAGTCTTCCATCGCCGGATAAAGAATCTCCTCGACCGTACGACTCAGCCGATGGATCTCGTCGATGAAGAGCACCGCCCCCGCCTCAAGATTGGTGAGAACCCCGACGAGGTCGCCCGGCCGTTCGATCGCGGGTCCGCTGGTCACATGGAGGGACGTCTCCATTTCAAGGGCGACGATGTGTGCGACGGTGGTCTTGCCAAGGCCCGGAGGGCCGTAGAGGAGCAAATGGTCGAGTGCTTCGCCTCGTTGGCGCGCGGCTTCGAGGAAGATCCGCAGGTTCGCCTTCAAGGTCTCCTGCCCGATGAACTCGGCAAGCCGTTTGGGGCGAAGTGAGAGTTCGAAGCGGCCCTCTTCGACCTTGCGCTCGGGATCGAGGGCGTTCTCCCGGCTCATCGACTCAGACTCCGCAACGCGATCTTGAGCTGATCTTCTACGGTCGCGGCTTGCTCACGCGCCTCGGACGCGGCACTCTCCGCCTCGGTCCGTCGATATCCAAGCGCGAGAAGCGCGTCGACCAGTTCGTCATCCGGTGGCCCTCCACGGCGGCTTCTCACGCCCGCGCGGTCGGTAAGTTTCTGGGTCAGCATCTCGTGCTGAACCTGATCGCGCAACTCGACGATGATCCGCTCCGCAAGACGGGGACCGACCCCGCTTGCCTTGGTGAGGGTCCGGGTGTCTTGTCCCGCAATCGCGCCCGCCGTGGTCTCCTCGCCGAGCGAACCGATCACGCCGAGGCTCGTCTTCGGACCACAGCCCTTGACACCGTTGAGGAGATCGAACAGACGCCGCTGAAAGGCCGTTTCAAAGCCATAGAGCGTCACCCCGTCCTCCCGGAAGATCTGTCGAGTTTGAAGATCGACGCGCTCCCCGATCGCGGGCATCGCGACAAGGACCGACTCCGGGACCAGGAC
>ERZ761602.3088-NODE-3088-length-24391-cov-7.637040_pt1 | contig 24391 bp, 19 predicted proteins | sample MGYA00512165_ERZ761602 | MGnify/ENA primary metagenome ERZ761602 (study PRJEB28899, sample SAMN02445085) | bioreactor sludge metagenome | biome: EBPR sludge; isolation source: Thorneside wastewater treatment plant | place: Australia: Brisbane, Thorneside...
CATCCGCACGGTGAAGGTCGAGAACATCCGCCCGGCGGTCACCTTCGCCCTCACCGGCCAGGGCATGCCGCTGAAGGCGCTGAAGAGCGCCGCCCAGCGCGTGGAGCAGGACCTGCGCGGCATACCCGGCATCAGCAAGGTGGAGGTGACCGGCCTGCCCGAGGAGGAGGTCGAGGTGGCCTTCCGCGAGCTCGACCTGCGCGCGGCGAACCTGACGCTCGCGCAGGCCTCTGCCGCGCTTCGCGCCGCCAACATCGATGTGACCGGCGGCAAGGTGAAGACCCCTGACGAGGAGCTCCTGATCCGCGTGCGCGACAAGCGGTACGATGCCGACGGGCACCCCGCGCGGGGCGGCAACGGCGCGGCGGCAGTGCAGCCCGCCAGGAACAGCGCGGCCAGCCACGCCCGTCCGACGGCGCCGGCCGAAGGCCTCATCCCGATTGTGTCAGGAAGTCGCGCAGGGCGCGGGCGGCCGGGCTGAGGGAACGGCCGCGCAGCCAGACCAGGCCCAGGTCGCGCTTCAGCGCCTGGTCGGCGATGCGCACCGCGTGGATGCTGTTGGCCTCGGTGAGCGCCAGCTCCGGCACCAGCGCCACGCCCAGGCCCGCGCCCACGAACTCCAGCGCGCTCTGCATGGCGCCGCCATCCAGGGCCACGCGCGGCTCAAACCCGGCGCGGCGGCAGGCCGTAATCGTCACTTCGCGCAGCCGATAGCCCTCCGGGAAGAGGATAAACGGCTCGGTCACCAGGTCGGCCAGGCGCACGGTCTGGCGCTTGCCCAGGAATGGATGCCGGCTGCTGACCGCCAGCACGTACGTCTCGGTCAGGAACGGCGTGCTGTCCACGCTGGGCGGCAGCACGTCGGTGGACACAATCGCCAGGTCCAGCTTGCCGTCCTCGATCTGGTTCAACAGGGTTTCCGTGCCGGCCTCGCGCAGGGTGACTTCCAGGCCCGGCCAGGTCTGGCGGAACTGCATCAGGCGGGCGGGCAGCACATGGGTGCTCACGGTGGGCGGCGCGCCCAGGCTGGCCTTGCCGCGCTTGAGCTGTTCGCGCTCGCGGACCTCGTTCTCGGCCGCGGTCACCAGGCCCAGAATCTGACGCGCGTACGGCAGGAGCGCCCGGCCGGCCTCGGTCAGCGACACCCGCTTGCCGATGCGGTCGAACAAATCCACGCCCAATTCCGTCTCTAACGCCCGGATCTGCTGGCTGACGGCCGGCTGGGCGACGTGCAATTCCTGCGCGGCCCGCGAGAAGTTCAAGGACTCGGCGACGGCGACAAACGAAACAAGATGGCGGAGGTGCATGGCAGGTCCCTTACCTCACCCATTAGGGGACAGCGACAGCGCGCTCACTGAACACTTAGCTGCGCTTAATGACCCGGGCGGCGGCGCCAACGTAAGAGTATTTAGCGAGAATGCCCAAAGATAGCGCCAAGTGCTCCCCATCATATAACATTTTTCTTATCAATATCAAATGAATCATCGGCTTTACTTTTTATACAAAACCCTATACGCTGTCTATACAAAACAGGCAATTAAGGGAAAAATTGTTGTAGTCGTAGAAAGGACTGGTGGTGCATGGTGATCTCTTCCAACCCCTTGATGAATGTGCTGGGCGGGCGCGCCCCGCTGCCCTTGCTCACGCATGACCAGGAAATCCGCTTTGCGCGTCAGATCGCGGCCGGCCGAACGGCCGAGAAGAAGCTGGCCAAGAAGGGCCTGCCGAGCGCTGAGCGGCGCGGACTGCAGCAGGTGCTGGCCACTGCCGAGGCGGCCCGCGAGGCGCTGGTCCTGCACAACATGCCGTTGGTGTTGAGCGTGGCCGGCCGCTTCCGCCACTCCGACCTGGACTACGATGACCTGATCCAGGAGGGCGTGCTCGGGCTGATCAAGGCCGCCGAGCGCTATGACCCCAAGCGCGGCACCCGCTTCGGCACGCTGGCGGTCTGGTGGATCCGCCAGGCCATCGGCCGCGCCATCGCCAACACCGGCCGCACCGTGCGGCTGCCCGTCAACCGCGGCTGGAAGGTGGGCCAGCTCAAGCGCATCGCCGTGGAGCTGGCGCAGCAAACCGGCGCCGAGCCGCAGCTGGAAGAGGTGGCGCGGCGGGCGGGCGTGTCGCCGCAGGCGGCGGTGGAGCTGCTGCGCGACGGTCAGCCGACCATCTCACTGGACGCGCCGCCGGAGGATCCGGATGACCGCTCCATCCTGGACCGTGTCTCGGATGCGACGGCGCTGGACCCGGAGGCGGTGGTGATCGGCGCTGGGCTGCAGCAGGTGCTGGAGGAAGCGCTGGCGCGCCTGGACGAACGCGAGGCCGAAATCCTGCGTCTGCGCTTCGGGCTGGGCGGCGGCGAATCCAAGCCGCTGCGCACCATCGCGTCCGAGTGGGATATGAGCCCGGAGGGCGTGCGCCAGATCAGCCAGCGCGCCATGACGCACCTGCGCTCCATGCCGCGCGTGCGCGACCTGGGCGTCTATCTGGAAGATTGAGGCCAGCTCGGCCTTGGCCGAGCAACTCCCAGCCGGTATCTCCGCGACGGAGCAGGTAGCGGGCAGGCGACGGTAGTTGGGGGTGACGTTCAGACGGTAACTGGTGTCGGACTGGTAGACGGCGCAAGCCGGATAAAGCGGAAGTGGCGAGCAGCGCCGCTTCCGCTTTTTCGTTGGTCCGGCCGAGCCGGGATACAATAGGCCCGATCCAGAACCGGCGGCCTCGACCACCCGCGCGAGCCGCCAGACGTCTGGGATCGGGGGATTGGATGCCGCCTTCAGCCCACCAACACGTCCTCTTTCAACGCTATCCGCTCACCGGCCAGGTGCCGCTGTCTACCGGCCCAGCGCCCACGCCTTACCACATCTACGCCGGCTACGGCGCCTTCATCGGCGGCACCGCCGACCTGGCCGCGGTCCGGGCCCTGTTGAAGCCCGAACAGGTGCAGGCGCTGACCACGACCACGGGCCGGGCCCTGATGGGCATCTGGGCCCTGGACTTCACCGAGGCCAGCCTGGACCCGCATCACGAGCTGCAGTTCTCGCTGTTCGTGACCCGCCAGAACGCGCCGCCGCTGCCGGATCAGCCGCTGGCCGTGCTCGAGGCCATCTTCCACCGGCCGGAGACGCGCATGCTGTGCCACGGCCTGTGGAACAGCACCGACCGCGTAGTCGCCTACAACCGCGAGATCCTGGGCCTGAACGCGCGGCGCTCGCGCAGCCAGGTCGCCCTGGCCGGCGCGACGCTGACGTGTGAATTCGCCGACGCCGCCACCGGCCGGCCCGTGTTGACCGCCCGGCTGCCCGCGGCCAGGCGTCCGTCGTTCCGGGCGGGCCTCGCCCTGGCGCGCCTGCTCGGCTGGCGCGGCAGCCAGCGCCTGGCGGCCGAGCCCTTGGTGGCGATGAAGGTCGTCAACCCCATCGGCTTGCGGCCAGGCAACGACGCGGCGCTGGCGTGCACCTACAACGACGTCAGCGTCCTGCGCTACTTCGACCCGCGCGCCGACACACTCACCCTCGCGGACGGGACCTACGGCGCGCTGGGCTTCCAGCCGCAGTTCGTCCAGCACATGGGCGGGATCAAATTCGTCTACCTGAACCCCTCCGCCGAGTAGGCAGCAAGGACCGTATGCACCAGACAAACGCGGCGCCGCTGGTCTTCAGCGGACGCTGGTCGTATCGCCTGCAGAACCTAGCCGACCTGCTCGCGCAGTCGGCTGCGGTCACCGTGCGCCGCTGGCGGCGCGGCCCGCGCCGGCCGAGCTGGAGTTGGGCGCTGGAGAGCAGCACCGCGGTCCTGCGCGCGCAGATGGCGGCCGGCTTCCACTTGGCCGCGCGCACCGGCGCTCCGACCGCCGGCCGGGAATACGTAGACGCCCTGTGTTTCGCGTCGCCGGCTGTGCCGCAAGTGACCATTGAGCCGGCGGCCGGACCGATCAAAGGCCATTGGTACACGCCGCGCGCCGGCGCGGGGCCGTGGACGGTGCTGTACCTGCACGGCGGCGGCTACTACTATTACGCCAAGGCGCACGAAAACCTGATCGCCCTGATGGCGCTGGCCGCCGAGGCGCGCACCTTCGCGCTGGACTATCGCCTGATCCCCGAGCACCCCTTCCCGGCCCAATTGGAAGACGCGCTAGCCGCCTACCGTTGGCTGCTGGACCAGGGCGTGGAGGCGCGCCGCCTGGTGGTGGCCGGCGACTCGGCCGGCGGCAATTTGGCTCTGGCGCTGCTGCAAGTGCTGCGCCGCGAGGGGCTGCCGCAGCCCGCGCTGGGGTACGGCCTCTGCCCGTGGACGGACGTGGAAAACACAGGCGCCAGCCTGCAATCCAACGCCGACGCCGATTCGCTGCAGCCGTACATGGCCGCGACCTGGGCCAGGCAGTTGTGCGCGGGCGGCGCCGACCCGCGCGACCCGCTCGTCTCGCCTGTGCACGCCGATCTGCGCGGCCTGGCCCCCATTTACCTCCAGGCGGGCGGCGCCGAGGTCCTGCTGGACATGATCCGGGCGTTCGCGGCCCACGCCGCTGCGCAGGGCGCGGACGTCACGCTGGATGTCTGGGATGAGATGCCCCATGACTTTCAGGCCTACGGCGAGAGTCTGCCTCAGGCGCGCGCGGCTTGGCAGCATTTCCGCCAGCAACTGTCCAAGCGGGCCGCCTCAGCCGGCCTCTGATACGCCTCCGATTTTCCGCTAACAAACCTCTGATGTGCCCGGCCTAAGATAACGCCAGTCCGGAGGGCGGCGGCTGACCCAGCCGCGCCCTCCGGTGACATAGCGTTAGCGACGCCCAGCTCTGGGCGGGAGGTCAACATGGGCAAAATCATCGGTATCGACCTGGGGACGACGAACAGCGTGGTGGCCGTCATGGAAGCCGGCGACCCGGCCGTGATCAGCACGGCGGAAGGCGCGCGGCTGTGCCCGTCGGTGGTGGCCTTCACCAAGACCGGCGAACGCCTGGTGGGCCAGACGGCCAAACGCCAAGCCGTCATCAACTCCGAAAACACCGTTTATTCGATTAAACGCTTCATCGGCCGGCGCTACGACGAAGTCGCCAGCGAACGCCAGATCGTGTCTTACAGCGTCGTCGCCGGCCCGAACAACGACTCGCGCGTCAAGGTGCCGGTGAACGGCAAGACCTACACGCCGCAGGAGATCTCGGCCATGGTGCTGGCCAAGCTTAAGGCCGACGCCGAGGCCTACCTGGGCGAGCCGGTGACGCAGGCCGTCATCACCGTGCCGGCCTACTTCAACGACGCGCAGCGCCAGGCCACCAAGGACGCCGGCAAGATCGCGGGCCTGGAAGTCCTGCGCATCATCAACGAACCGACCGCGGCCGCGCTGGCCTACGGCCTGGACAAGAAAACCAACGAGACGATCCTGGTCTTCGACCTGGGCGGCGGCACCTTCGACGTCTCGCTGCTGGAAGTGGGCGAGGGTGTGGTGGAGGTCAAGGCCACCAACGGCGATACCCACCTGGGCGGCGACGACTGGGATCAGCGCCTCGTCCACTGGGCCGCCGACGAGTTCAAGCGGCTGGAAGGCATCGACCTGCGCCAGGACCGCCAGGCTGTGCAGCGCCTGCGCGAGGCCGCCGAGAAGGCCAAGATCGAGCTCTCGACGTTGAGCGAGACTGAGCTCAACCTGCCCTTCATCACCGCCGACGCCACCGGCCCTAAGCACCTGACCCTGCGCCTGAGCCGGGCCAAGTTCGAGCAAATGACGGAAGACCTGCTGAACCGCTGCCGCGGCCCGTTCGAGGCCGTGCTGCGCGACGCCGGCCTGAGCGCCGGGCAGGTCGACGAGGTGGTGCTGGTGGGCGGCTCGACGCGCATGCCGATGGTGCAGGAACTGGTGCGCCAGCTGGCCGGCCGGGAACCCAACAAGAGCGTCAACCCGGACGAGGTGGTGGCCGTGGGCGCGGCCATCCAGGCCGGCGTGCTGGGCGGCGAGGTGAAGGATGTGCTGCTGCTGGACGTCACCCCGCTCTCGCTGGGGCTGGAGACGCTGGGCGGGGTGATGACGCCCCTGATCGAGCGCAACACCACCATCCCGGCGCGCAAGAGCCAGGTCTTCTCGACAGCCGAGGACGGCCAGACCGCCGTGGACGTGCACGTGCTGCAGGGCGAGCGCCCGATGGCGGCCGACAACATGCCGCTGGGCCACTTCCGGCTGGAGGGCCTCCCGGCCGCGCCGCGCGGTGTGCCGCAGATCGAGGTGACCTTTGACATCGACGCCAACGGCATCCTGAACGTCAGCGCCAAAGACAAAGCCACCGGCCGGGAGCAGAAGATCACGATCACGGCCTCCACCAACCTGAGCAAGCAGGATGTGGAGCGGATGGTGAGCGAGGCCAAGCGCAACGAAGCCGCCGATGCGCAACGCAAAGCGTTGAGCGACGCGCGCAACACCGGCGACAGCCTGGCCTACGCGGCCGAGAAGTCGCTGCGCGAGCTGGGCGACAAGGTGCCGGCCGCCGACCGCGGCCGGATCGAGAAAGCCATCGCCGAGTTGCGCGAGGCCCTGAAAGGCAGCGATACGGCGCAGATCACGCGCCTAACCGAGGCCGTGCAGCAGGCGACGTACGCGCTGAGCCAGCAGGCCCATGCCGGCCAGCAGACCGGCTTCAACGGCGGCGCCTCCGGCCCGGACACCGGCAAGCGCGATGAGGGGGACGTGGTGGAAGGCGAGTTCCGCAGCGCGTAGGCGGGGCGGAGCGAGACGACGGACCACGGACGACCGACGGCGGCTGCCTCAGCCGCCGCCGGTCGTCTTTCATTTGTCGTCCGGCGTTACAACCGCTCGAAGCGCGCCTGGAAGAAGCGCAGATACTTGGGCTCGTAGACCAGCTTCAGGCCGCGCGCCTGCTCGCGCAGGTCATAGGCCGCTTTGACGGACTCGGCCACCACGTCCATGTGCGCCTGGGTATAGACGCGGCGCGGGATGGTCAGGCGCGTCAGCTCGAGCTTGGGGTAGTAGTGATCGCCGGTCTTGGGATCGCGGCCGGCGCTGACCACGCCGCGCTCCATCGAGCGGATGCCCGAATCCAGGTAGAGCTCGGACGCCAGCACCTGGGCCGGGAACTGATTCTGCGGCAGGTGCGGATAGAAGCGCTTGGCGTCCAGGAAGATGGCGTGGCCGCCCACGGGCTGGACGATCGGGATGCCCCAGTCGGTGAGCAGCTCGCCCAGATAGCGCACCTGGCCGACGCGCGAACGCACGTGATCGTCCTGCACCGACTCGCCGATGCCGAGCGCCAGCGCCTCCATGTCGCGGCCGGCCAGGCCGCCGTAGGTGTGCAGGCCTTCGAAGACCACCACCAGGTTGCGCAGTTCCTCGAACAGGTCCCAGTCATTCACGGCCAGCCAGCCGCCGATGTTGACCAGGCTGTCCTTCTTGGCGCTCATCCAGGCGCCGTCGGTGTAGCCGCAGAACTCCTTGAGGATGGCGGCAATGGACTTGTCGGCGTAGCCGGCCTCGCGCTCCTGGATGAAGAACGCATTCTCGACCATGCGCGTGGCGTCCAGGTAGAGCTTGATCCCGTAGCGGTCGCACAGGGCGCGCAGCGCCTGGACGTTGGCCATGCTCACCGGCTGGCCGCCGGCCATGTTGACGGTGCCCGCCAGGCTGACGTACGCGATCTGGTCGGCGCCCTCACGCTTGATCACGGCCTCCAGTTTGGCGAGGTCGATATTGCCCTTGAACGGGTGCAGGCTTTGCGGGTCATGGGCCTCGTCGATGATCACGTCTACGAAGGTGCCGCCGGCCAGCTCCTGGTGCAGGCGCGTGGTGGTGAAGTACATGTTGCCGGGCACGAACTGGCCCTTCTTGATGGCGGCCTGGCTGATCAGGTGCTCGGCGCCGCGGCCCTGGTGGGTGGGCACGATGTGCTTGTAGCCGTAGTAGGTCTGGATGGCGGTTTCGAGGTTGTAGAAGTTGCGGCTGCCGGCGTAGGCTTCGTCACCCAGCAGCAGGCCCGCCCACTGCCGGTCACTCATGGCGCTCGTGCCGGAGTCAGTCAGCAGGTCAATGTAAACGTCGTCCGAGCGCAGCAGGAAGGTGTTGTAGCCGGCTTCGGTTAGGGCGCGCTCGCGCGTCGCGCGGTCGGTGACGCGCAGCGGCTCCACCATCTTGATCTTCCACGGCTCGGCCCACGAGCGGCGGCCGAACTGCTGGCCCATCGTCTGGGGATTGTGACTGGTCATCGAGGCCTCCTGAGAAACGGGTGGGGCGCACCGGCGTGCGCGGCTAGAGTGGCAGGGCGGTGGTCGCCTTCACTTCCGAGAGCACCAGGCTGGTGAGGATCCGCCCGACGCCGGGCGCCGGCGTCAGCCGATGCACCACAAATTGCTCCAGGTCCTGGCGGTTGCGCAGGGCCACCTTGAGCAAGTAATCGTGTTCGCCCGTGATGTGGTGGCATTCCAGCACTTCCGGCATGGCGCGCACGGCCGCGCGGAATTTCTCCACCTGGTCCAACTGATGGACCTGCAGGTTGACCTGGATAAAGCACAGCAGGTCAAAACCGGCTTTCTCGCGGTCCACAATGGCGGCGTAACCGCGCAGGTAGCCGGCCTGCTCCAGCCGCTTGAGGCGGGCGTGCGTGGCCGGCGGGGAGAGATGGACCTGGCGGGCCAGGTCCACGTTGCTCAGACGCCCCTCCGCCTGCAACGCCTGCAGGATGGCGCGGTCCAGGTCATCCAGGCCAGTTGGCTGTGAATCTCTTACCATTAATCAAGCTCCTGGGTCAATGTTTATTCGGCAGTATAGTGAAAACAAGGAATATCCAGCAACCTATTTATCAGATAGCAAGCGCTTTATTCCGGCGGCACTGGCCCACTGCGGCGGGCGCCGAATAAATGAAAGCCCTGGCGCCGAGAGAGAGGCGGACTGCTGCCGGCAAAAGTGCGCGCCGGCAGTCCGGGTTACAATTACCGTGGCGCGCCCGGCGCCAGAAGGAGTGGAGGGGCCATGTTTGGTAAACGCCTGAACCAGCCGCCAGCCGCGCCGGCGGCCAAACCGGCGGCGCCCGCCCAAGCCGCAACACCCGGCTGGCTGGTGCAAGCCCTGACCACTGAGTACGTGGTGGAGGGCCAGCTCCCGCCCGTGGACACGCCGCTGCTCGGCTATCTCAACATGTCTAACCAGGCGACCCTGACGCTGACGCCGGCGCGTCTGACGCCGCTGGAGCCGCAGGCCCTGATCGCCGAGGTCCAGCCGCCGGAGGTCTCGATCGTCAAGGCGACACTGATCGCGTTCGTGCCGCTGGACGAGAGGGCGGTGGCCTCTATCCGCGGCCAGATGCCGCCGCGCACCCTGGCGGCTGTGCTCTACGCCGGCCCGTACGTCCTGCGCGCCGGTCTGGCCATGATGGGCGACATGCCGCTGCGGCACCTGTTCAACACCGGCGCCGGCAACTTCATCGTCGCCACCGACGTCGAGGTGCGCTGCCAGGTCCTGGGCACGTCGTTCGCGCCGTTGGTGGCGCCCCTGGCGCTCCTCAACAAAACCCTGATCCAGCTCTATCACCCGGCAGGCTAACCGCATGCAGCCCAACAACTCCCGTTCGCGTGGTCTTCTCATCGGCGGCCTCGTCGGCTGCGGCGTGCTGGCGCTGTGCGGCTGCGCGCTGCTCGTCACCGGCGCCGGCGCCAGCCTGTGGTATTACGCCGACCGCGTCGGCCTGCTGGACGGCACCGCCACGCCGCGCCCCACGCGCGACCCGAACGCCACCGCGCAGCCGGCGCCCACCCCCAGCTCCCAGACCCTGACCACGATGGACGAGATCGACGCCTGGGTCAGCGCCCAGCGCGGCCTCGCGCCCACCAGCGCCGGCGTGACGCGCAAGTTCTTGTCGCGCGACGAGATGTACGACCGCACACTCCAGGATTTCGAGGAGGACACCACGCCCGAGGAGGTCGCCGACGATGTGCGCAGCCTGGCCGTGCTCGGCCTGGTGCGGCCGGGCGTCGACCTGTACACGCTCTACCTGCGCATGCAGGCCGAGGGCGTCGTCGGCTTCTACGACCCCGACACCGGCGAACTGGTGGTGGTCTCAGACGAGGGGCAGCTCAACGCCTACGAACGCGTCACCTACGCGCACGAGTACAACCACGCCCTGCAGGACCAGAACTACGGCATCCGCGGGCTGGGCTTCAGCGAAGAGGGCTGGGAGACGGACTCCGAGAAGGCCGGCGCCGTGCAGGCGCTGCTGGAAGGCGACTCGTCTCTGCTGGAGGAGCAGTACCAGGAAACGCTGACCGCCGACGAGCAGGCCGAGTACGACCGCGTGCTCAATGATTTCGACCTGTCGATCTATTTCGAGCTGCCCGACTACCTGCTGCAGGACCTGTTTTTCCCGTATCAGCAGGGCCTGGAGTTTGTGCGCCGCTACTACGATGAAGGCGGCTGGGCGCGCGTGGACGAAGTCTGGCGAAACCCGCCCAGCTCCACCGAGCACATCCTCCACCCAGAGCGCTACGAAGCCGGCGACAACCCGCTGCCGGTGCCGCGCCCGGCCCTGACGGACACGCTCGGCTCCGGCTGGCGTCTGCTGGACCAGAACGTGATGGGCGAGTGGTACACGTACCTGATCCTGGCCTACGGCGACGACCCGGGCGCGCGCCTCGCCGAGAGCCGGGCACGCACGGCGGCCGAAGGCTGGGGCGGCGACTCGTACACGGTCTTCCGCAACGACGAGCTGAACGCGACGGTGCTGGCCCTGCACTGGCAGTGGGACACGCCGGCCGACGCGGACGAGTTCGTCGAGGCGTTCCGCGATTACGCGCGCCGGCGCTTCGGCTCGGCCGCCGACGACGGTCCCGGCTACACGTGCTGGGAGGGCGACGAGCTCCACTGCCTGTATCGCAACGGCGTCCACACGCTGTGGCTGGCGGCCCCGGACCAGGCCACCGTCGACCAGCTCCTGACGCAGTACCCGGACGCGCAGCCTTAACGCCTCTCAGCGGTGACGCCCATGTCGTTTGACCCGACCCGCGTCCGGGCCATTCTGTTTGACCTGGATGGCACGCTAGCCGATACCGACAACGCCTATATCGCCCGCGCCGAGCGCCTGCTCGGCCCGCTGCGCCTGGTCTTCCCCCAGCGCGACCCCAAGCCGTTCCTGCGCTGGGCGCTGACGACGTCGATTGCGCCGCTCAACACGCTGATGGGGTTTCCGGATGTGCTCGGCCTGGACGACGAACTGGTGCGGCTGACCGATTGGCTGTCTGACCGCTCCGGCCGGCATGCCCGCGGCCACTTCGTGCTGATGGACGGCGTGGACGCGCTGCTGGCCCGCCTGGCGTCCCGCTACGCCCTCGGCATCGTCACCGCGCGCCCTGAGCGCGGCACGCGCCTCTTCCTGGACCAGTTCGGTCTGGCCGGGTACTTTCAGGCGGTGGCCTCGGCCCAGACGGCCGCGCACACCAAGCCCTACCCGGACCCGGTGCTGTGGTGCGCGACCCAGCTCGGCGTGCCGCCGGCGGCCTGCTTGATGGTGGGCGACACGGCCGTCGACCCGCTGTGCGGGCGGCGCGCCGGCGCGCAGACCATCGGGGTGTTGTGCGGCTTTGGCGCCCGCGCCGAACTGGAGCAAGCCGGCGCGCATCTGATCCTCGAACACACCACCCAACTGGCGCGCGTGCTCGGGATCGAGGAGTAAGCCCATGCCCTCTCGGCCCAAGGCCGAGGGCGGCGTCCGCGCTCCGGCGCCGGACGCCATCAAGGCCATCCTGCACGATCTGCTGGAAGCGTCCCCCTACATCAAGGCCACGGCCGTGGTGCGCGTCAGCGGCCTGACGGTGCAGGCCATCATGCCGCCCTCCATCCCGGAGGAGCGCGTCTCAGCGATGGCGGCCGTGCTGCTCCTGCTCGGGGAACAGATCACGGCCGCCATGCAGACCGGCCAACTGGAGAAGGTCTACATTCACGGCAGCGACGGCCACATCATCCTGACCTCGATCGGCGACCGGGCCGTGCTGACCGTGATGGCGGCCGAGAAGGCCCCGCTGGGAATGCTCTTCGTCGAAATGCGCGCCGCCGCCCGGCGCCTGAAGCGCCTGGTTTAGGCCGGCGTCCCCGCCTCGACGACCTCGCCCGTGACCACGCGCGTGAACGTCAGCGCATCGCCGGCCGCGTCCACGCGCACGGTCTCACCTTCGCGGAACTCGCCCTGCAACAGCCGCAGCGCCAGCGGGTCCTGGAGTTCGCGCTGGATCGCGCGCTTGAGCGGCCGGGCGCCGTAGGCCGGATCCCAGCCGGCCTGCGCCAGGTAGGCCTGGGCGCGGTCGCTCACCTCCAGGCCGAGCCGGCGCTCCGCCAACAGCCGGCGCACGCGCTCCAGCTGGAGCACCACGATCTGCTGCAGGTGGCTGGCCTCCAGCGCGTGGAAGACCACCATCTCGTCAAGGCGGTTGAGGAACTCCGGGCGGAAATGCCGGCGGAGAGCGTCGAGGATCTCCGCGCGCGGGGCCGCCTCACGCTCGCTGCGCGCCCACAACTCCGCGCCCAGGTTGCTGGTCATGATCACGACCGTGTTCTTGAAATCCACGGTCCGCCCCTGGCCGTCGGTCAGCCGGCCGTCATCCAGCAGCTGCAGCAGGACGTTGAAGACCTCCGGGTGCGCCTTCTCGACCTCGTCGAACAGCACCACGCTGTACGGCTTGCGGCGCACGGCCTCAGTCAGCTGCCCGCCCTCGTCGTAGCCCACGTAGCCGGGCGGCGCCCCGATCAGGCGCGCCACCGTGTGCTTCTCCTGATACTCGCTCATGTCGAGGCGGAGCAGGGCCGCCTCGGTGTCGAACAGGAACTCGGCCAGCGCCCGGGCCAGCTCGGTCTTGCCGACGCCGGTGGGGCCCAGGAACAGGAAGGAGCCGAGCGGCCGGTTGGGATCTTGCAGGCCGGCCCGCGCGCGGCGCACGGCGTTGCTGACCACGCGCACGGCCTCGGCCTGGCCGACCACGCGCTGGTGGAGCCGGGCCTCCATGTGCACGAGCTTCTCCACTTCGCCTTCCAGCAGCCGCGTCACCGGGATGCCCGTCCACTTGGCCACGATGGCGGCGATGTCCTCGGCGTCGACCTCCTGTTTGAGCAGGGCCTGGCCGCTTTGGCGCGCCGCCAGCGCGGCCTCGGCCTCGGCCAACTGCCGATCCAGCTCGCGCAGCGTCCCGTACTTCAACCGCGCGGCGGCCTCCAAGTCAGCGGCGCGCTCAGCCTGTTCCACCTCCAGCCGCGTGCTTTCGATCCTCTCCTTGATCACCTGGAGGGCGGCGATGGCGGCCTTCTCGGCCTCCCAACGGGCGCGCAAGGCCTGGGACTGTTCGCGGGCGTCGGCGATCTCCTGCTCCAGCTTCGCCAGGCGCTCGCGGCTGGCGGCATCGCGCTCCTTCTTGAGGGCCTCGCGTTCGATCTCCATCTGCATCCCGCGCCGGTCGACCTCGTCCAGGGCCTGCGGCTTGCTGTCGATCTCCATGCGCAGGCGCGCGGCGGCCTCGTCGATCAGGTCGATGGCCTTGTCCGGCAGGCGCCGGTCCGAGATATAGCGCTGCGAGAGCGTGGCGGCGGCGATGACGGCCGCGTCCTGGATGCGCACGCCGTGATGGACCTCGTAGCGCTCCTTCAGGCCGCGCAGGATCGAGATCGTGTCCGCCACGCTCGGCTCGTCCACCAGCACCGGCTGGAAGCGCCGCTCCAGCGCCGCGTCCTTCTCGATGTGCTTGCGATACTCGTCCAGGGTGGTGGCGCCGATCAGGTGCAGCTCGCCGCGCGCCAGCAGCGGCTTGAGCATGTTGCCGGCGTCCATGGCGCCCTCGGCCGCGCCGGCGCCCACCACCGTGTGCAGCTCGTCGACAAACAGGATGATGTTCCCGGCGGCGTCCGTCACCTCTTTGAGCACCGCCTTGAGCCGCTCCTCGAACTCGCCCCGGTATTTGGCGCCGGCCACCAGCGCGCCCATATCCAGCGCCACCAGGCGCTTGTGCTTGAGGCCTTCCGGCACGTCGCCGTTGACGATCCGCTGCGCCAGCCCTTCGGCGATGGCGGTCTTGCCGACGCCGGGGTCGCCCACCAACGCCGGGTTGTTCTTGGTGCGCCGCGACAGGATCTGGATGACGCGCCGGATCTCTTCGTCGCGGCCGATGACGGGGTCCAGCCGGCCCTGCCGGGCGGCCTGGGTCAAATCGCGCCCGTACTTCTCCAGCGCCGCGTAGGTGCCTTCCGGGTTGGGCGACGTGACGCGCTGCGAGCCGCGCAGGCCGGCCAGCGCCTTGAGCAGGGCGTCCTTGGTGAGGGCGCGGCCGGCCGGGAACGTGCGCGCCAGCCCTTCCAACGCGAGCAGGATGTGCTCGGTGGACGTGTACTCGTCGCGCATGGCCTGGGCCTCGCGCTGGGCGGTGCTGAGGGCCTCGGCGGCCGAGCGCGCCAGGCTGACCTGGCCGTCCGCGCCGTAGACCTTGGGGCGCGCGGCCAGTTTCTGTTCCACTTCGGCCAGCAGGGCGGCCGGGTCCGCGCCGAGCCGCTGAACCACCTGCGGGACGACGCCGTCCGCCTGGCGCAGCAGCGCGGCCAACAGGTGCTCGGGCTCAAGCTGTTGATGACGATGTTCTTCGGCCAGGCTCTGGGCTTCCAGGATCGCGGCCTGGGCCTTCTGAGTGAACTTATCGAGGTTCATAGCACGACCTCCCGCTCGCTATCCATATTACCTTCACCAACGCCTCAGGGTAGCCAGGGCGTGTTAGATTTCCATCTGCGCTGGATCAGGGTAGAGTAAACTTCGGGGCAGCGGAGCCAGCCTTCAGTGGTCGCGAATTCCACGCAGGGCAGAGAAACTCGAGACGATAGCGTCTCGGGCGAAGCCTGGCCTCCAAGCGGCAGGCCGGTTTCCATCCGACCAGAGCCGGGCTGGACCCCGGCCCCCCACTTCGCTCCGCCTCGGGGGTCAGGGTGCGCCGGGGTGACCGAGCCTGCGGGCCGGGCACAGCGCCAGACCGGCGGGAAGGCCACCGTCGCAGGAAGACGCCGCCTTCGGACAATGCGTGTGAAACAGCCCAGCTTCACAGGAGTCTAGCGCCTCGATGGTTATCAACCCACCGCCAGATTGGCTGCGCTGGGCGCGTAAGGTCCAGGCCATCGCCCAGATCGGCCTGACCTACGCCGCCAACGACTACGACCAGCAGCGTTACCAGGAGCTGCACGACCTAGCCGTCGAGATCTTCGCCACGCACACCGGCCGCGCGCCGGCGGAGGTGGCCGGGTGGTTCACGGCCCAGCCCGGCTACGCCACGCCCAAAGTCGATGTGCGCGCGGCCTGCTTCCGGGACGGCCGGATCCTGTTGGTGCGCGAAAAAGCGGATGGGCGCTGGTGCCTGCCCGGCGGCTGGGCGGATGTGGGCGATGTGCCCTCCCAGGCGGCCGAACGGGAAGCGCTGGAGGAGGCGGGCTATGCGTGCACGGCCCGCAAAGTGATCGGGGTCTTCGACGCGAATCGCAGCGGGCAGCCGCTCTCGGCCTACCACGCCTTCAAGATCATCTTCCACTGCGAGCTGACCGGCGGCGGCGCCGACCCAGACCACGAGATCCTGGAGGTCGGCTTCTTCGACCGGGACGCCCTGCCGCCGCTGTCGGCCAGCCGCACCGCGCCCCACCATCTGGCCGAGTGCTTCCGGCACCTAGACGACCCGGCCCGCCCCACCGCCTTCGATTAGGGTTCGGCCAGCGCGGCGGCCTGCGCCAACGTCAACGCGCCGCCCGCCGCCCAGGCCGCTGTGCCGCCCAGGCACTCGGCCAGTTGGGCCAGGGCCTGGGCGTCCGGCGCCAGGAATTCCACCTGGGCCGCCGGCGCCAGCGCCGCCACTGCGCCGCCCAACCGAGCCGCCACCTCGCTCTCCCCGCGCGCCGCGGCCACGCCCGCCAACCCGAGCAGGCAGGCCAACTGGCCGCCGATATGCCCGAGCGCGCGGTTGCCGCGCAGGCTCTCGGCGAAGTGCTGACGTGCCGCGGCCAGGTCGCCCTGGTGCAGGGCGGCATAGCCCAGCATCCGCAGGACGAACGGCGGCTGGACATCATCGCCCATCGCGCGGTAAAGCGCCAGCGCTTCGGCCGCGTAGCGGGCGCAGGCGGCGTGATCGGCGAGCAGGTGGGTCACCAGCGCCAGGTTGGCCAGCGCCATGCCCTGGGAGACCCGCTCGCCCAGCAGCCGCGCGACCGGCAGGCTGCGCTCGTAAACCACGCGCGCCGCGGCATAATCGCCCTGCCGGTTCAACAGGTCGCCCAGCATGCGCAAAGCGTAGGCCAGGCCCCAGGTGTCGTCATGGCGCGTGGCCAGCGCCAGGCCTTCTTCGATGAGGGCCCGCGCCCCGGGCTGCTTCCGGGCCGCCTGGACGCGCCCCAGGTCCACCAACCCGAAGGCCAGTTTGTAAGGGTTGCCCAACGCGCGGCACAACGCCACGCATTCCTCCAGCGCCGCCAGCGCCAAAGCTTCATCCCCGGTCCAACTGGCGGTGACGCCCTGCGCCCAGAGCGCCTCCGCCAAGCCTTCCCGCTCGTCCAGCGCGCGACACAGCGCCACCGCCTCGTCGCTCCAGACCCGCGCCTGCTCGCCTTCAAAATGGAAGTAAGCCAACTGCGCGGCCCAGGCCAGCAGACGGGCGCGCGGGAGCGCATCGCGCTCCGGATCGGCGCGCCGCAGAAAGGCGCGCGCGCGTTCCAGGCCCTCGCCCAGGTGGCCGCGCACCAGCGCGAACTCCCCGAGGGCGGCCGCGGCCAGCCTCAGACCCGCGCCGAAATCGGCCCCGGGCTCCAGCGCCCAATCCAGGGCGGCGCGCACATTGTTGTCCTCGGCCTCGATCCGCTCCAGCCACACGAGCTGAGCGGCGCTCTCCAGATGGGCGACGGCGTCTTCCATCCAAGCGGCGTAGTAGGCGAGATGCCGGTTGTGGGCGGCCGCCCACTCGCCGGCCTCGGCCAGGCGCGCGCGCGCAAACTGGCGGATCGGCTCAAGCAGGCGATAGCGCATCACGCCGCCGGCCTCGTCCTCGTCCACGGCCACCAGGGACTTGTCGACCAGGCCCGTCAATGCCGCTAACGCGTCGGCGCCGCCCAGCGCCTCGGCCGCCGCCAGGGTCCAGCTATCGGCGAAGACCGCGAGCTGCCGCAGCAAGGCGCACTCGGCCGCGGTCAACAGCACGTAGCTCCAAGCGATCAGGGCTTCCAGCGTCTGTTGGCGTGCCTGCGCCGTCCGCCGGCCTCCCGTCAGCAGACGCAGGCCGCCATGGGCCGCCAACCGCGCCGCGATCTGATCCACGCCCAGTGCGCCGACGCGCGCGGCCGCCAATTCCAGCGCCAGCGGCAGGCCGTCCACGCGGCGGCAGATGGCGGCGATGGCCGGGGCGTTGGCGTCGGTCACCGTGAAGCGCTGCTGGGCGGCCTGCGCCCGCTCGACGAAGAGGCGGGCCGCCTCGGACCGCGCCAGGGCCTGGGCGGTCACCGCCCGCCGCTCCGGCAGAGACAGCGGCGGCACCCGGTAGACGGCCTCGCCGGCCGCGCCCAGCGCCTCCCGGCTGGTGGCCAGCACGCACGCGTGCGGACAGTCGCGCAGAACGGCTTCGGCCAGGGCGGCCGCCGCCGCGATCAGGTGCTCGCAGTTGTCGAGGATCAGCAGGGTCTCGCGCCCGCGCAAGTATTGGGTCAGAGCGGGCAGGACGGCCGCGTCATCCGGCACCGGCACGCCAAGGCAGACCGCCACCGCGGTCGGGACCAGGGCCGGGTCGGTGAGCGGCGCCAATTCCACCAGCCAGACACCGTGCGGGTAGAGGCTCTGCAGCCGGGCGGCCGCCTCCAGGGCCAGGCGCGTCTTGCCGCTGCCGCCTGTACCCAGCAGCGTCACCAAACGCGCGCCGGCCACCAGCCGCCGCACTTCCAGGAGTTCACGCTCGCGGCCCACAAAACTGCTGAGGGCCGGCGGGAGGTTGCCGGCGGCGTCCGGGTCCGCGGCCGACGCGGCCGTGACCGCGGGCGGCGGGGCGGGCGGCCCTTCGGCGCGCGTCACCGTATAACCGGCCGGGAGCGGCTCGCCCCGGGCTGAGGCGGCCAGGGCCAGCAGCCGCGCCACCGTCGCTGGCTCATCCTCCAGCATCAGCGCGGCCACGAAGCGCGCCGCCAGCGTGTCCAGATCCGGCAGGCGCTGGTTCTGCTCCAGGCGGCCGACGTGGGCGCCGGTGTAGCCGACGGCGCGGCCCAACTCTTCTTGAGTCAGGCCGGCCCGCCGGCGCAGGAAGCGCAGCAGTTCGCCAAAAGACGCAAACGACTCGGGCTTGATGGGGGCGGACATACGGCTCGGCCTGATTATACGCGCCCCAACCGACGGCTTCGACTGACGAGAAAGATCAGTTTTGACGAGGCGCGCCGGCGTAGGATGCCGGCTGTGAAGAGAAAACGCCGTCGGCCCGCACCACCGCGCCCGCTGCGCACCGTCACCTGGACCATCACCTGGTCGGACGGGCGCCGGGTAACCTGGCGGGTGGTCCGAGAAGGCGCGCCGCCGCTGCCCAGCCCGCCATCGGCTGGCGCGCCGGCCGACGCCGCTCACAAGGAGTGACACCATGACGACCGTGAATTCGGCCCCGCTAACGGCCCGGCCCCTGTCCGTCAACGAGGTCCATCCGCTCGGCCGCGGCGCGCTGCGAGTCCGCGTCCTGTCCGGCGCCGCCTGGCTGACCACGGCCAATCGGGACCTGATCCTGACGGCCGGGGCTGAGGCGCAATTGCCGGCCGGCGCCTGGCCGGCCCTGATCTCGCCCCTGGGCGGCCGCGCCGCCGTCTATCAGGTGGCGGCCGCCGCTGACGAGACCAATCAGCCTTGACGGGCAACCGCCCGCTGCTCTGAACTTCGTTCACCCAAACCGCACCCTCCGGAGGCAACGGTCATGCGTTTTCCGACTCTGCTCACCCTGTTCCTGGCCCTGACGATCGCGGTTGTCCCGGCCCGCGCCCAAGACCAGAAACCGGCCGCGCCGGCCGCCGAATCGCCCGAAGCCGCCGAAGATAACGGCGCGTCCACTTCGGCGCCGGCCGCCGCACCGCTGCCGGACGAGGTCCTGGTCACGCTGACGCAGCGCGTCTACCTGCCGATGGCGAGCCGGTCCATGAACGCGCCGCTCGCCAACGGCGACTTCGAGGCCGGCGCCAGCGCCTGGACCGCCGCCTCCACCAAGGGCCGGACGCTGATCCGCACGGCTTTTGTCGGCGCAGTCACCGCGCACTCGGGCCAATACGCGGCCTGGCTGGGCGGCGCCTACTCGGAGCAATCCACGCTCAGCCAGACCAACGTGCTCGTGCCGGCCGGAACACCGTACCTGGCCTACTGGCGCTGGATCGCGTCCTACGACTACTGCGGCTACGACCACGGCTACGTCAAGGTCAACGGCACGGCCGTGGAGACCTTCAACCTGTGCGACAGCGCGGGCACCGGCGGCTGGGTCAAGCGCACGCTCAACGTGTCGGCGTACGCCGGGCAGCGCGTGACGCTGGCCTTCCAGGCCACCACCGACGGCTCGCTCAACAGCAACCTGTTCATCGACGACATCGGCTTCCAGGCGGCGCCGTAAGAGCGCGCTCTGAGCCGCACCCGGAGGCCCCCATGTTTCATCTGCGCTGGCTCAGCCCGCTCGCCATCGTGTTAGTGGCCCTGGCCTTTTACGCCCGGCCGGCCGCCTTCGCCCAACCCGAGGCAGCCGCGCCGGCCGAGGGCTGGCGCCAGTATCACCGGGCCGAGCTTGGTTACAGCGTGCCCGTGCCGCCGGCCTGGGTCGTGGACGAGTTCGGCCTGTTCCTGCCGGAGCGCGAGGTCCGCATCGCGCCGCGCGACGCCGAACCGTCCGAAACCTTTCTCAGCGTGCGGCTGGCCGACCGGCCGCTGGACCAGATCACGGCGGCCTACGCCCAAGCGCCGGGCGCCGCCGGCCAGGCCGTGACCTTCGCCGGCCGGCCGGCCTGGCGCTACCTGACCACGGGCCTGCGGCTGGAGACGTTCGTCGCGCAACACGGGCGCGTCTACCTGATCATCACCGACCGGCCGGACCTGCCGGAAGTCCAGCAGATGCTGCTCGGCTTCACGTTCTCAGACTAAAACTGACTGCTCGGATAGGAGAGACACCATGACGCCACTGCGACGACTCAGCCTCAGCTGGCTGGTAGTAGCCCTGACCCTGGCGGCCTGCGCCGGCCCGGCCGCGACGCCGGAACCCACCACGCCGGCCGCCACCGCGGCCCCGACCAGCGCGCCGACCGCGCTCCCACCGACGGCCATGCCCGAGCCGACTGTGCTGGACTACCTGGACAGCTCGGCCCTGGACGAGCCGGATGATCTGATGGATCTGGCCCTGGCGCACGCCCGCGCCGGCGAGATCAGCTACGAGCAGGCGCTGATCCAGACGCTTAAGCTGTTCGCGGGCGAGGCCGGCGCGCTGGCCGTGCCGGCAGACGGCGCCTATCACGGCGAGGGCAACCGCCTCTACGGTCTGGCGCGCCAGTATCTGGCCAGCGGCGCGGATGCGGCGGCCAAAGCCGAGATCGAGCGCCTGCTCAACGTCATCGCCCCCAGCCCGGAGCGCCTGCTGGCCTACGCCGAGCCGCAACCGGCCGGGGGCTTCGGCAAAGCGCCGGGCCTGGAGCGCGCCGCGGCGCAAGACGACGACCCCAAGTGCCGGGAGCTGTGGGCCGAGGGCTTCCCGGCCGGCAGCGAGGTGACCTGTCTGCTATACGCGGCTGCGCCGCTGAGCGGCGGCGAAGCCCGGGTCTTCTTCCCGGCCTCCTGGCGGCGCGGCTCGCCGCGCAACGCCTTCGTGCGCTACGCCATGGAAGCGGTGCTGGACTCAGACGCGGTCTACGCGCGCTTCGGCCGGATGGGATCGGTGGACGTGGTCTTCACCCTGCTGTCCAGCCCGAACGACCAGGGCGGCAAACGGGTCCAGGGCATGGCGCCGTGGAATGAGACCAGCGACGTGTGCCAGGTGATCCTGTACCCATTCGCCATCGAGCGCGGCGAGGAGAAGGGCGTGGAGATTTTCAAGCAGACCGTGGCGCACGAAGTCTTCCACTGCTTCCAGGCCTGGAACATGCCCAGTGACCGCGCCGAGAACTACTCCGGCAACGCCTGGTGGCTGGAAGGCTCGGCCGAATACTTCAGCAACCTGGTTTACCCCACCGCCAACGACGAATGGGAGCGCGTGGCCGGCTTCGACAAGAAATCCGAGGACACGCCGCTCTACAAGCTGAGCTACGAAACCACGGTCTTCTGGCAGTACCTGGGCAATGAGCTCGGCGACGCCGCGCTGATGGATCTGCTCAAAGCCCTGCCCGGCACGCCCGACCCGCGGATCAGCGGCCAGGCGCTGGCGGCCCGGCCCGGCCTGCCGGCGCTGTGGCACGGTTTCGCGCAAGCGTGGGCGGATCACGCCATCGCCGACACCGGCGGCGGCTTCCTGCCGAACCAGACCCTCTTCTCGGCCAAGGCCCAACTCAAGGCCGCCGGGAACGCCGCCTGGCCGGTGAAGGCCGAACTGCTGGTGCTCAAGCGCTACCAGCTGACGTTCATGGGCCAGAGCGTCTTTGAAGTCACGAACAGCGCGTCGGGCGCGGAGGGCGCGGCCTCCTCCCGCGCGGACGGCTCAACCGGCGGCTGGGCCGACCTGCCGACCGAAATCAACCCAGGCTGTGACGCGGCGACCTTCGTCTACGTGGTCACCACCGCCACCGCGGGCGGCGCCGCCCACCAGCGCGAACTGAAGGTGCAGCGCGTCAAGGACGAGCCGTGTAACGAAGCGGGCGCCGTCAATTTCGGCAAGCTCGGCGGGCAGACCGCGTGCGACCACCCGTTCATGCCGCTGCGGCCCGGCGCCACCTGGACCTACAGCGGCGGCGGGCGCACGGTGAAGTGGACGGTCACCGACGTGGGCGGCGACCAGAACGAGGCCAGCGCCGCCATGACCGCCGAGGCCGGCAATGTGACCTCATACTTCATCTGGAAGTGCGAAGCCGGGGTCGGTCTGCAGCGCCTCTACCGCTCACAGACCATCGACGGCGCCGGCACGCTCGACCTGACGCTCGACATTGGCTTTGGCTCGTACCTGCCGCCGGCTGGCGCGCTGAAGCCGGATCTGGCCTGGGAGGCCTCGGCCAAATACTTCGAGACGGGCGGCGGCGGCGGCGGCATGGACGTGAAAGACAGCATGCAGATCATCAGCCTGAGCGAAGACAAGCTGGTGATCGCGCACCAGGGCGTCACCCACATCGCCTTCGCCTTCGCCGGCCGCGTCTTCACCCTGAAGCCGCAGACCGTGGACGAAACGCTCACCTTCGTGGCCGGCGTCGGCCTGACCGAGTTCGGCAGCGCCAAGCTGACCAGCTACAGCATCCCTTGACCTTCACCCTGGCCCCCGCGCCCAAGTAGTCGCGGGGGCCAGGGGCGCGCCCAGGAGGCCGCCATGCAATCCGCTCGTCCCCGTTTGATCTGGCTGCCCGTGCTCCTCGCCGGGCTGTTGCTCGGCGGCCCGCTGGCGGCCGGCGCGCAGCCCGAGGCGCAAGCCGGGCTGACCCTCATGGTCAACAGCGCCCTGGCCGATGCCGGAGACGCCAACCCCGGCGACGGCGTGTGCGAGACCGCGCCCGGCAGCGGCGTCTGCACCCTCCGCGCCGCCGTGCGCGAGGCCAACGCCCGCCCCGGCGCGGACACAATCGTCCTCCCGCCGGGCACGTACCCGCTCAGCCTGGTGGCCACCAGCTTCGAGGACGCCGCCCTGGACGGCGACCTGGACCTGACCGATGACGTGACCCTCCTGGGCGCGGGCGAAGCCGACACGATCATCGACGGCAACCGCAGCGCCTCCAAGGCGCGCGTCTTCCATATCTTTGCCGGCGTGACGGTGACCATGTCACAGCTGACCATCCGCAACGGCACGAACGAGCCGGCCCCGGGCATCGCCGGCGGCATCCTCAACCACGGCACGTTGACGCTGGAACACGTGACCCTGACCGAGAACGACCGCGGCGGCCTTGATAACCAGGGCAGCGCCACCCTTGATCACCTGACCTACACCCGCAACACCGGGAACGGCGCCAACCTGAGAAACAGCGGGAACGGCACAATGCTGGTGCGCGACAGCTACATCGCCGACAACGAGAACAACGGCGCCAGCGGCGGTGTCTGGGCCGGCCCCGGCCACCTGACACTCCTGAACACAACGATCAGCCACAACGGCGGACCGGCCACGGACAGCGGCGGCGGGCTGGTGGTATTCAACGGCATAGCCACCGTGATCAACAGCACCCTCAGCGGCAACCAGGCGACCGCGCGCGGCGGCGGCATCTATGTCGGCCAGAGCAGCGCCAGCCATCCGACGACGCTCAACCTGCACAATGCCACCGTCGTTAACAACACCGCCGACACCTCTCAGGGCAATTGGTCCGGCGGCGGCATTTACGTGGACACGTCGAACGGGTTCACCCCGGTGGTCAACCTGCGCAACACGATCCTGGCCAACAACTGGCTGCACGATATCGGCGGCCCGGCCAGCGACTGCGCCGGCCCGCTCAACTCGGGCGGCTACAACCTGATCAAGACGACCGCCGGCTGCACCCTCAACGGCGTGACGGCGGGCAACCTGACAGGTGTGGACCCGGAGTTGGGCCGCCTGGCCGGGGATGGGCCCGCGCGCCTGCACGTGCTCCAATCCGACAGCCCCGCCATCGACGCCGGCCACCCGGCCGGCTGCGCCGACGCCCTGGGCGCGCGGCTGGCCACTGACCAGCGCGGCTACGCCCGGCACGTGGACGGCGGCAGCGGCGCCGCGCGCTGCGATATCGGCGCCTTTGAATACGCCGCTTCGGCTCCGAATTTTGTCTTCCTGGCTCTGATCGTGCGCTGACGGCCGGGGGTAACAACCCGGCCTCAACCTGGGCGCGCTGCGCGGGCGCCCAGGTTCTAATCGCGTTCCTCCCGGCCGATAGCCCCTAACTCCCATAGACCCCCTCCAGGCTTGCGGCTAGATTCACAAGAGGCGCGGTTCCGCTTCGCGCCTTGGGGTTATCATGTAAGTCGTACCAGACTGCCCATCCTTAACGGGCAGCGCGATCCGGTCATCGTCGCCGCAGACCCAGAGCCCTACAACTGAATACCGGCTGACGCTGTGCCTGGAGGGGAGAGACATGGCTCGTTCTAAAACCGACCGTTGGATTCTGATCGTCGCGCTGCTGTTCGATATCCTCACGCGCGGCCTGACGCCGACTGCGGCGGCGCAAGGCCCGGCGCCCACGCGGCCCAACACCGTGGTCGCCAACCAGACCAGCCTCCCCGCGCCGATCCTGCTGATCGTCAATGGCGGCTACGCGGCCAACCCCTTCGGCG
>ERZ761602.3089-NODE-3089-length-24382-cov-325.535249_pt1 | contig 24382 bp, 21 predicted proteins | sample MGYA00512165_ERZ761602 | MGnify/ENA primary metagenome ERZ761602 (study PRJEB28899, sample SAMN02445085) | bioreactor sludge metagenome | biome: EBPR sludge; isolation source: Thorneside wastewater treatment plant | place: Australia: Brisbane, Thorneside...
CAGATGTCGCACCGGTCGAGGAGTCAGAATCTGTCATCGGTGCATTCTTTTCTTGTTCACCCATGCGACGCCATCCCGTGGAAATCCGCAGCGAGCGGGCTTGATCCAAGAGCGACACAGGCGCCGGAAAAAAAGAACCTGCCAAGGCGACGCGACGTGTCGGCAAGGACTTCGATGAAGCACGTGTCACGACGCCACCCAGGGTCCGGCTTGCGACATCCCGGCAACCTCGGCGGTCACCGGGTCTTCTCCTTGAGACTTTCAGGGTTGATGGTACCACCGTCCGCGGCTGCTCGCTGTGACTTGGATCGCGCGTCCCGGAAACCCGACTGCAGCCTCTTCATTTCGGGCGAGACAACCGGCGTCGCGGTCAGTGCGCGGTGCACATCCATGCCCTTGGCCGAGGACAACATCGCTGCCCACCTGGTAACGGCTGCGCGCGTCGACTATGCTGAAACCACAGCAGGAGAACGGGGGACACGAGTGCCTCGCCCAGTTCCGATGATCGTGTGGTTGGTGTTCGGCCACGTGCTCCGGTAGTCCGCCAAGGGGACAGACGCCGTTGCGCCGCACCGACCGGTGAGGCAAGAGCATGGCCGATTTCATTCTCCGGCGAGGCTGTTCCCTCGCGCCAAGATCGCCCACCGAAAGCAATGCAATGACAACCAATCCCTATGTGGCGCCCAGAAGCACTCTGGTTGCGCCACCGTCACCGGCGACCGGCGTTCCCTTCTATGTCGTGTCGGCGAGGAAGTTCACCTGGCTGTTCATCGCCACCATGGGTCACTATGGCATCTACTGGTTCTACCGCAACTGGCATCTCTACCGGCAGTATTCGGGCAGCAGGATCTGGCCCGTGGCACGCGCGATATTCGCGGTGTTCTTCGTCCATTCCCTGTTCGCGCTGGTCAAGGACGCGCTTGCCGAGGAAGGGAAGTTGAGCTGGCATGCCGGACGGCATGCCGCTCTCATGGTGATTCTGATGCTGCTGAGCTTCCTGGTGGACAAGTTGGCGTCGGAGTCCGTTGGGCCGCCACAACTGGTCTGGTTGCTGATTCCGCTGTTCGCCCTCCAGGCTTTCGTCTGGCGCAAGGCGCAAGTCATCATCAACGTCAGTTGCCACGATCCGGACGGGCAGAGCAATGACCGATTCACCGCCGCCAATTTCTTCTGGATGGCCCTTGGCGCCCTTTACTGGGCACTGTTCCTTGTCGGCGCCTCGGCGACACTCTGAGTGCTGACGAGCACTCCCCCGGACCGACGCTGGCGCAGGATCGGTGCCGGAGGGTGCCAGCGGCCTGCAGGCAGAGATCGACGGGCGTCCGCCGAAGCCGGACGGGATGCCGGCGCGCCGTGCTCAGAGCCGCTCGGCCGCTTCCTTGCAGAAGCCCGGCTGGACGGTCCATTGCCGCTGCTGTGTCACCAGCATCGCCTGATAGGCGGCGATGGCAACGAGCTGCGCATCGTCGTACTTGGCGATCACCCGGACCATGTCCGGGTGGCTGTTGCGTCGCCTGCCATCACGGATATCGACCATCTGCTGCAGCAGGTAGCGGTAATGCTGGCCGGCGAGCACCGGGTAGAACTTCTCCGCGGCGCCGTCCCCGTTCGGCTGGTGGCACTGGACGCATTCCCGATTGTACAGGACCTTTCCGGAAGCGATCAGCTTCGCCGCGTTGGGGCCTTCGTACTTCCCTGAATCACGTGGCACACACAGGGTGGCGAGATAGGCCGCAACGTTCGCCAGAGCCTGCGCATCGCGCAGCTTCATCACAAACGGATACATCGTCGGGTTGGAGCGCAACCCCGAGCGAATGTCGGCAAGTTGCTTGATGACCACCGTCGGATGCTGGCCGGCCAGTTGCGGAATGCTGCCGTGCGGATTGCCACGACCATTCGGCAGATGGCAGGCTTCACAGTAGGCCTTGTAGTCTTCCTGCCCCGCCTGGACGTCGCCCCTGAGCCTGAGGGCCTCGGCCATCTCGGCGTTCCTCTCGTTCCACTTGTAGTCCTTGCTCCCGCCAATGGCGACCCTTTCGTCGGGAGGCGCTGCCGGAGAAAGGGTGGCAGCCAGTGACAGTGTGACGACAACGATCAGTCCCTTGTACATGCCCGTCTCCTCCTTGATGGTGTTGGAAGGTGCAGTTCCCAGCGACTTCGCGGGCCAGTATCCGTCGTTGCTGCGTGTCGGTCAAGCGGGCCGCGGTCGTGGCGCCGGGATCCGGGACCAGAGCCGTACGAGGAGCGAGGCTGCCGACCCGGTGACGGGGTCGGCGCCCGGCCTTCAGCCGAGTTCGCGCGCCACCGTCGCCACCGAAGCGGCGTCGGGCAGGCGGGCGAACTGCGCCAGCATGTGGTCCTTGACCAGCGCCAGCAATTCGTCGACGCGCGCCGGCGGCATGCCGATCCCGGCGGCGACTGCCGCCACGGCGGACAGTTCGTCGGCGCTCAGGGTGCCGTCGGCATAGGCGACCATGAGGCAGAAGGCAACGACGAGGTCGCGCTGTGCCGGCTCGCCGAAGGTCTGGCTGAACTCACCGGCCCGGACCGGCTGCAGGGCGGCGAAATCCGGCCAAGTGGCGCCTTCGCCGGCGCCTTCGTAAAACGAGCGGATCAGCGCCACCTCCTCGGCGGTCTGCGCGCCGTCGACATGGGCGATGTGCAGCAGCAGGCGCGTCGCGGCGATGGTCTGGTCGGTGTCAAGGGATGCGTTTGCAAGCAAGGGGAACATGAGGACTCCTTCAGGGTAGGATCTGACGCCGCAGTTCAGCGAGACGGTCCTGCACCTCGACTGCCGACAGCGAACGGAAGCGCTGCGGCAGCAGCGAGCGGCGCGAGGTCTCGGCCACCGCCAGCATTTCCATGTAAAGCACCATCGCCGTTTCCTGCGGTGGCATGAAGTCTTCGCTGGCCTGCGCCAGCAGCGCCGGCGTCACCGCAGCGCTGCGGCCGGCGGCTGCCGGCAGCGGCGTACCGTCGGCGACGCGCGCGCCGCGTTCGGCGAACTCGGCGGCGAGCAGGGCGAGTGCTTCGAGATCGGCGTTCGAGTAGCCTTCGAGCGTCTCGCAGGCAGCCAGCAGCGCGTCCTCTGGCACCTCGAGCGGCACCCGGTAGCGCGCACAGACGGCGCTGATGACGGCCGCACGCTCGCTCGCGTTCTCGGCGTAAAAGAACGGGATCTTGCGGTCGAGACGGCCCGGACGCTTGATGTCGGTGTCGAGCTTGTCCGGGCGGTTGGTCATCAGGATGAAGAGCACCTGGCCGCGATTCTCCGGGTCGGACATGAACTCCTTGAGACGGGCGATGACGCGCGAACTCGTGCCGCCGTCGGCATCGTCGCCCTGCCGGCCGAAGCTGCGGTCGCCTTCATCGATCACCAGCGCAATCGGACCCATCGCCTTGACCGTCGCCAGCACCCGCTCCAGATTGGCCTCGGTCGAGCCGACCCATTTCGACCGGAAGTTCTTCAGCGCGATGCCGGACAATCCAGCCTCCTTGAGAAAGGCCTTGATGACGAAGGTCTTGCCGGCGCCCATCGGACCCACCGCCAGCAGTCCCATCGGCGCCCGCGTGCGGTCGCCGCTCTGGATCAGGCGCGCGATGTCGAGCAGTTCGCCCTTGATGTGCGCGTTGCCGCCGACGGTTTCGAGCCCGTGCCGCGGCTCGATGAACTCGATCAGGCCGGCGCATTCCTTCTCGATCAGCTCGCGCTTGCGCTGGCGGACAACCGCCAGCACCTCGCCAGCCGGGTCTTCGCTCGCCGGCAATTTGCGTGTCGGGTCGACGATCTGGCGAATCTCGGCCGGCGTCATGCCGGCGGTGATCGCCGCCAGCTTGTCGGCGCGCTCGGCGGCCTGCGGGCTGCCCTGCAGCAACTCGGCAATGAGCGTCCGCCGCTGCGCATGACTCATCCCCTGCGGCGCCTCGCTGGCGACGATGCTGGCGAGCTGGATCAGGCGCAGGCCGGCGGTCTGCCCGGCCAGTTCCCCGGCCTCGGTCGGCGGCATCGCCGGCGCGTAATGGCGGATCGCCGCCAGCCGGCTGGGCTGGTCGGGCATCGGCAACTCGATGGCGACGACGCGCGGATTGGTGAGCAGCGCCGGGCTGAGGTCGGCCAGCGATTCGCTGACCAGGATGACGACGTTGTCGCGGTCGGCGAACTCCGCGTCCAGCGACCACCGGTGCAGCGCGGTGAACGCGCCGCGTTCGTCGAGCGAGAGGAAATGCAGTTCGGCCGCCGGGAAGATCGTCCCGGCGTAGGGGATCAGCAGGGCGCTCGATCGCTGCTCGCGCATCTGCCGTTCGAGCGATTCGAAGATGCCACTCAGCCCCTTGCCTTCGAGGTGCCGGTAGAGTTCGGCGCGCTCGCCGGCGCTGCCACCCTGGATGACCCGCACGCCCCGGTCGATGCTGAGCTCGAAGATGTTCTGCTTGTTGTCCCGCAGCAGCACCTCGCTGAGGAAGGGCTGCAACGTGCGATAGCCGTCACCCGCCCGGTAGCGGTCGAAGACGTTGCGGTAGAGGACGAACACCGCCGCCTCGCCGGCGAGATACTTCTGGCGCAGCGTTTCTGCCCACAACGGCAGCGGCGGCCGGTCGGTGCTGCCGCCGCTCACCTGCGCACTCCGGCTGCGGCGACCATCACATGCTCTTGCCGGCTGCTTCACCCTGCGCCGCCCGCGCCCGCTTCATCTCCTCGAGCTGCTGCCGGGCAGTGATCGCGCCGCTGCTCTGGCGCAGCCGTGCCAGCTTGACATCGAGGTCGGAGTCGCGCAGCTCGCTGCCCATCTTGGCCTCGGCGACGGTATTCTTGATGTGCTCGCGAACGTTGTCGAGCGCGCGCACTTCGGCATCGACCGACAGGCCTTCGAGCTGGTTCTGGATCTTCAGGCGTGCCTGCGCGCTCTGCATCTGCGCCAGCATGCGGTCCTTCTCGTCCTTCAGCTTCTGGATCTCGGACTTGACACCGAGCAGCGAATCCTTTGCCTCCTGGGCGTCGTTGCGCGCCTGTTCCATCTCCTGCTCGAGCGTCTTGACGCTCGCTTCGAGCGCGTTCTTCTTCTGGATGAGGACGATTCCGAGCTCGTCCTGGCCGGTGGCGAGGGCGGCGTTGAGGTCGGCCGAGATCGCCGCCAGTTCGCCGCGTTCGCTTTCGAGTCGCGACGAGATCTCCTCGCGCCGGCGCATGATCGCCGCCGTCGCGCTCTTCAGCTTGCCATACTTCTCGATCATCGAGTCGATGGCGTTCTGGTAGGCGATCTCCGGATGCCGCTTTTCGACGTCGGTGATCCACAGCGAGACGAAGCCCGACCAAAGGTTGGACAGTCGTCCGAGAAAATTGATGTCAGCCATCGCCTTCTTCCTTTCTGCAGCCGCACTGGCGGCCAGACATGGGTTACCGGGTGTTTCTCCGCCTTCTCCGCATTCCCGTCGGCCAGACGCACCTAAGTGCCGCGCCGGCCGCCGCCGACAGCCACCAGTCGCCGCTGCCGGGCGGCATCGGCTGCCGGTTGCGGCATCGTCACGCCTGGCACCGCATCGGCGAGGTCACTCGCCAGGTCGGCCTCGAGGTCTTCCTGCAGACGCAGCCTGCCGATCGCCTCCTCGAGCCGCACGCCGACCTCTTCGGTCACCGGCAGGGTCATGATCGTCTGGTAGATTTCGTCCACCTGGTCAGGCATCGACAGCATCGCCGCTTCCAGTGCCCGTCGCCGGCTCTGCATGCGGTTGTGGCGCTCGATGATCGCCGCGTAGTCGGCACGCGCCTTGTGCAGCTGCCGCAGGTCGGTGCCGCTGCGCGGCGCTGCCAGCTCCCGATCGACGGCCGCCAGCCTGGCTTCGATCTCGCGCGGGTTGACCGACTCGGCGCGGTCGTCCATCACCAGCAGGGCCAGCCACATCGCCAGGTATTCGAGGGTGACGTCGTCGAGCTGTTCGACATCGCGCCAGGCAAGGCGCCCCTGCCCGCTCTCGGCACGCTGGTAGAGCGACTGCACGCGTTCGTACATGCGCTGATAGGTGCGCAGGGTCGCCGCTGGCAGGGCACGCTTGCCGGCACGCTTCTGAATCTCGTCGATCAGCTGCGCGCGCGACGCCTGCCGCAGCTTCGCCCGCCAGCGCCGGTCCACGCGGTCGCGAAAGGTCGGCAGGGAGGGGATGTGCAGCGCCGCCAGGATGTCGCCCGCGGCGAAGGCGATCAGCGGGATGGCGCCGACGCCGAAACCGAAGGGAATCGAGAGAACGGCACCAAGCGCCAGCGAACCGAGGAAGGCGTAGAGGTTGGTCTGACTGGTCAGGACCTCGCGGACGTAGGACGGCTTGCCCTCGGCCATCGCTAGATGGTCACCCTGAGCTGGCCCTTGCCCGGGCTCGCCTGGTGCAACTGGTCGAGAATGCGCTCCTCGAGCGCGAGCGTCTCGCGCGCCCGCTGCCAGGATGCCGACCGTGGGCGCGGCTCGCTGATCTGGAAATCGTCGGCGACCCGCGCCGGCTGCGTCGACAGGACGATCACGCGGTCCCCCAGCACCAGCGCCTCGGTGACATCGTGCGTGACGAAGACCACCAGACACGGCCAGGAGCGGTGCAGCTCGATCAGCAACCGTTGCATCTCGTCGCGCGTCTGCGCGTCGAGGGCGCCGAACGGCTCGTCCATCAACAGGATGCGCGGCCGCAGGACGAGTGCCCGCGCCAGCGCGACGCGCTGGTTCTGGCCCCCGGAGAGCTGCGCCGGACGCAGGCCGCGCTTGTCCGACAGGCCGACCGCCTTGAGGATGTCCTCGACCCGCTGCCGCCACTCCGCTTCGGCAACGCGCTCGCGCCAGAGCCTGAGCCGGAAGGGGAAGGCGACGTTGTCGAATACCGTCAGGTCCGGGCGGTTGGCATAGCGCTGGAAGACCATCACCGCGTCGTCGTGCGGACCCTGGCATTCGACGCCGTCGATCAGCACCCGGCCGCCGCTCGGCGAGACGACACCGAGCGGACGGACGCCGCCGAGCATGTGCAGCAGGGTGCTCTTGCCGCAGCCGGAGGGACCCAGCAGCATGTTGATCCCCGGCTGATCGAAGCGCAGCGAGACGCGGTCGATGACGCGCGTGCAGCCGCCCCCCGGCAACGGATATTCCTGGACGATGTCCTCGAGGACAACCGACAGCGGCTGTGCTGCCGGCGCCGCGATCGCTGCCTGCGGCTGTGCCACGCTCACTGTTCCGTCTCCCACGGATACAGCCGGCGCTTCAGCCAGACCATGAACTGGTATGTCGCCAGCGCCAGGGCAATGATCACCATGATGCCGGCAAACACCTGATCCCAGGCGCTGAAGCGCCGCGCATTCTGGATCAGCTGCCCGAGTCCCTGGCGCGCGTTGACGTACTCGGCGACGGTGATATAGGTCCACATCACCGAGAAGCCAACGATCACGGCATCGGCGATGCGCGGCATGGCCATCGGGATGACGGCGCGCTGCACGCACTCCCACGGCGTCGCACCGAGGTCGCGGGCGCCGATCCAGTAGCTCTGCGGCACCGCCTGGATGGCGTCGCGCACCATCGGAATCAGGTACACGACGGCGCCGATGAACAGGAAGGCGATCTTCATCGTCTCGCCGATTCCCAGCCACATCACGAGGATCGGCAGCAGGGCCACCACCGGCGCCGAACGGAAGGGGTCGACCAGTGGCGAGAGGACCGCATTCACCCGTGGCGCGGCGCCCATGGCGATGCCGACGGGAATGCCGATGGCGATCACCAGCGCACCGGCGACGAGCAGGCGACCGACCGACCAGAGCGTCGCCGTGAGCAGCATGCTCTGCCCTTCATGCCAGCCGAGATAGGCCAGAGCGGCCAGCACGTCCCACGGCGCCGGCAGCTTCGTCGCACTGACCAGGCCCGAAACCGCCAGCAGGCTCCACAGCAGCAGCACCGCGGCGACCGCGGCGACGCCCAGCAGCCGCCGCTGCCGGCCGGCCAGTGCCGCGTAGGGATTCCAGAACTCGCTCATCTGCCGGCGATCACCGCTTCGGCCGTCAGCGGCCGCCGTACACGGCCACCCGTGTGGTCCGGTTCATGGCCCGACAGTCCTCGATCGTCAGCCCCTCGGCGGCGGCGCTGGCTTCGACACACAACGGCCGATCGGGGCCATTGCCGACGATCTTGAAGCGCTCGCGCGGGAACTCCCACTGCGCCACCAGGTAATCGACGACCGCCCGTGCGCGCGCTGCCGAGAGGCGCAGGTTGGTCTCGCGAGCCCCGGTCGAATCCGAATTGCCGCTGACCTCGAAGTAAGCCTTGCCGTTGTTCTCGATGAACGGCACCATCTCGCTGTCGACCGTCTTCTGCGCGCGCTTGCTCAGCTCCGCACTGCCCGAGGCAAAACCGACGGTCACCGGCTTGGTGACCATCGCCTGCTTCTGCGTCGCCTCGGTGAGCGCCGACTGGGTGAAGGTCTCCTGCGGCTTTGCCGCCGCCTCCGCCGCCGCCTTGTTCTCGGTCAGCAGCGCCTTGATGAAACGATAATCGAAGCTGTCCTGCGGCGCGATCACCGGCGACTTGGGATTCGCCAGCGCCCCCGCCTTGCGGTAGATCTCGTCGAAACGCTTGTAGACCCGCTCGTAGTGATTGGTGCCGCCGGCGAGCCCGAGGATGCGGGCATTGTCCTCGACACCGGTCCACACCAGGTTGGAGAACAGGCTCCTGACGAACGGCTTGCCTTCCTTGTCGGCCAGCAGCTTGAAGAACTCCTGTGTCCGCACCAGCGCCTCGACCGCATTGTCGGGATTGGCACGCGCGGCCAGCACCCCGTCCATCCAGCCCGCGACGAACTTCTGCACCACCGCCTGCCCTTCCGGCTTGGCCAGCAGCCGCGAGTCGCAGACCATGACGTCGAAGATCAGGTTGGTCGCCGTCTTCGTCGAATAGACGACGTGCGCGCCCTTGACGTTGCGCAGCGCGAGCGCGAGATCCGGATCCCAGAGTACCGCCGCGTCGACGGCACCCGATTCGAGTGCGGCGCGGACGCCGGCGGTCCCTTCCTCGGCGTTGATGAAGACCATCTTGACGCTGTCCTTGCGGCGCGCGGTCAGCGACGAGTTGTCGATGGCGTCGATGAGCATGCCGTGCGAGGGAGTGAATTGCAGCAGCGCCACCGTCCGCCCGGCCAGATCCTCGACCGCCTTCACCGCCGGATCACGGGCGATGACCGCATCACCACCCTGTGTGTTGTCGACGATCATCACCGCCCGGCCATCGAGGCCGGCGTTGCGCAGGTTCGGCTGTTCCTGCGCCCAGAAGTCCGAGGTCCGCCAGGCGCACTGCGCGGCACCCGATTCAAAGATCGTCGCCAGGGTCGGGATGTCATCCTGGATGACGAAGCGCACATTCACCCCGAGCTTGCCGTAGACCGACCCCGGCTGCGTCGTCAGCGCGTTGCCGTTGGCGACCAGCGCCGGCGCGTAGCCGTGGAAGCTGACGAGGCTGACCTTGAGCGGATTGGCGGCGCTGCCGAGCGGCGCGTTGCGATCCTCGGCCGGCGCGACCGCCTTTGCCGGCGCTTCGGCGCCGGGTTTCGCCGCCGGCCCGGGCGCTGCGCCGACGACTGCGGGCTTGCCGGCGGCAGTCTCACCGCCGCCGGCAAAGCGTTCCTTGAGGCCGAAGTTCCAGGCCAGCGAACCGGCGACGCCGATGACGATCACCGTGATCAGCCCTTTCGCCAGCGGGGTCAGTTGTGCCATCTGTCTTCTCCTTGACCGACTCTCAATGGCCGGCGGCCGGCGGCCTGAAACTGTTGGGGATCTCGCGCAGACGTTCGATTTCGCCGTCGATGCGCCGCGTTTCGCGCGCCACCGACTCGCGCGCTGCACGCAGGCCGGCTTCGACGCTGGTGGTCTCCTGCGCGGCGCGCGTCACCTCGCGTTCGCGCAACTGCTCGAGTTCGGAGATCTGCTGGCGGATCGCTGCCGTCGCCTCGTCGAGCGCCAGCCTGATCTGATCGACGACCTCGGCCGACTGCCGCTCGCGGTTCTCCATCTGCGCCGCCAGCCTGCTCTTGTGCTCCTCGAGCGCGGCGATCTTCAGTTCGGCATCGCGCAGACAGTCGTCGATCTGCCAGTTGTCGTCGGCGGCGTCCATCGCCAGCACGGCTGACCTGCGCGTCACCGCATCCATGGCGCGCAGGCCATCGAGCAGGCGCAGCAGCTTCTCGGCCGGGTACGGCGACGGCGGCACGGCCGCGGCGGCAAAGATGTCGGCAAACGACAGGCCCTCGACTTCGCCGCAGGCCTCGGCCAGCGACGGCAGTTCGGGCGCGGCCGGCAACGGCGCTGGAGTGGCCGCTACGGGATGCTGCGCGACCGGTTCCGCCGCCACCACCTCCGACGCAGCGGGTGGCGTCGGTACCGCCAGCCGCTCGTCGTCGGACAGCTCGACAAGCTTTGCCTTCGCCAAGAGATTCAGGATACCCTTCATTCCGACTCCCGCTGTAAGCACCCGTAGACTGACCGGGTGGAGTCGAGGATTATACGAAGCAGGCAAGGCAATGCAAGGATTTGCACCAGGATGACTGCGCCCCCCGTCGCTCCGGCGACCGCCCGCTGCAGGTCGGAAACCCGCCAACCCCTGCGCTCGCTGCTCGGGGTGCTGCTGCTGATCGCCATCATCTGGCAGCTACCGCACGGCCGGACGCTCCTCTACCCGCTGTCACTGCTCGCCACCTGCGCCCACGAACTCGGGCACGGAGTCACCGCGCTGCTGCTCGGCGCCCGCTTCGAAAGCTTCGCCCTGCATGCCGACGGCTCCGGCCTGGCCCTCTGGCGGGGAACTACGGGGCGAGTCGGCAGCGCGCTCATCGCCGCCGGTGGCCTGCTGGCACCGAGCATCGCCGGCAGCCTGTTGCTGGTCCTCAGCCGCTGGCCACGCCTGGCACGCCTGCTGCTCGGACTCATCGGCGGGAGCCTGATGCTGGTGGTCGCGATGTGGACGCGCAACCTGTTCGGCATCGCCTTTCTCCTGTGCGCGGCGCTGTTCTTCGTCGTCGCGGCGGTGTGGCTGAACGAGCGCGGAGCGATCTTTGTCCTGCGACTGACCGCTGCCGTCCTCTGCCTGAGCTGGTCGCAGGACGTCGACTACATGTTCTCCGCCAGTGCCAGCATCGACGGCCTGCGCCATGCTTCCGACACGGCGATCATGGCGCAGGCCCTGTGGCTACCCTACTGGTTCTGGGGCGGCATCATCGCGACCCTGTCGCTCGCCATCCTCGCCCTCGGCCTGTGGTTCGCCGTGCGACCGCCGCAACGCTAGCGGCACGCCGACGCGCGGCGCGGAAAAAACCCCTGCCAGGGCGGGCCACGGCAGGGGCAGAGGCTGCGGGCAACCTGTCGCCGCCCGCAGAGGGAAGGAAAGTGCCGCCGACTACTGGATCTGCTGGATGCCCGCCAGAGTCCAGCCACCACGCCCGTCGCGCGGCTTGACCATGTGCCAGATCTCGTCGAAGGGCTCGGCAGCCGCGCTGGGCTCCTCACGAATGAGGCCGTTGAAGCGCACGCTGACGACGTAGCGCGTCGCTTCCTCGGCCACATCGAGAACGGTCGCTTCGATGCTGACGACGTCGGTCTCCTGCGTCGCCACGCCGCGCTCCTTGCAGCCCATGCTGATCTCGGCGAACATCTCCGGCGTGGTGAACTCGCGGATGTCGTCGAGGTTGCCGGCGTCGTTGGCCGCCTGCAGGCGAATGAAGTTCACTTTCGCGTTGCGTTCGAAGGCAGCGGTGTCGAAGTCGGACGGGATGCTCCCGGAATGCGCCGCAGCAGCGACCGGGGAAAAGGCCGACGCAGCAGGCCCGCTGGCCGACGGCGGCATTGCCACCGCATCGAAGCCCGAACGGCTGCCGGGGTTGTCGACCCCGGCTGCAGCATACTGCAGGTTGCCCGACCCGGCCTGTGCCGCGGCGCGGCGGCGCATGATCAGGCCGACGACCACCATCACCGCCATCACCAGCAAGCCGATGAGCAGCATCGAAGCGAGTTCCTCGCCGAAACCGAAGTGCGAAGCGAGGGCAGCCAGGCCAAGGCCGGCGGCGAGACCGGCGAGCGGCCCCATCCACGAACGCTTCGGCGCCGCCTGCGGCGCTGCCGCCGCTGGCGCTTTCGCCGCCGCGGGCGCCATCGCCGGTGACCCCGGACGGTCGGCGGTCACCGATTCGCGCTGCATGCCGGAAGACTTGCCGCTGCCGAGGCGCTTGGCTTCGGCATCACCAACCGCCATGGTCAAGCCGAACGCCACGACGGCGGTCAGCAGGGAAAGGGTTTTCATCGATGTCTCCTGTTGTCTATGGGGAACGAGCGACAAAGATAGGGGCTCGGCTGTCAATAAAAAAGCAGAATTATTGGTATCAATACATCCAGAAATACGAAGCATTGCCAGATCAGGTGGCAACTTTCGGCAAGCGCGACCGCCGCCGCTGCCGGATCGCGGCGGCGGTCGCTTCGCCGCCTGCCGCCGCGCCAGCATCCCTCGTCGTGCCGAAGACCTCGTCGCGCGCGGTCTGGCTGATGGCAACGATGGCCGGATGGCTGAGGCGACGCTCGCTGGTGATCGCGAACAGCTGTTCGCTGACCGCCTCGAGACGGCCGACGCGGACAACCCGATACTGGTCGACGACGTCGTCGGCGATCGCCGTCGGCGCCACGAACAAGCCGGCCCCGGCACGTCCGAACGCCTGCAGCAGGGCATTGTCGTCGAACTCGCCGACGATCCGCGGCTGCAGTCGCTTGGCCTGCAGCCATTGCTCGAGCCGCGGCCGGATGGCGACGTCGTCGCCCGGCATCAGAAACGGCGCGCCTTCGAGCAACGCCGGGAATTCTCCCGACAGGGTCTGGACCAGACTGGCGGCGCCAAAGACCGTCAGGTCGCTTTCGCCGAGCAGATGACTGTAGCCGCGCACGTTGAGATTGCTCGGCAACGGCCGGTCGGCGATCACCATGTCGAGGCGATGTACGGCGAGATCGCCGAGCAGCGCCGTCAGGCGGCCTTCACGACAGACCAGCCGAACCGCTTCCGGCAGTTGCAGCGCCGGTGCGACGACTCGATGGGCGACCGATTTGGGAACCGAATCGGCGATGCCGACGACGAAAGGCAGGCTCTTGCGGCTGGTCTGGTCGCGCGCCACGTCGAGCAATTCGTCGCCAAGGGCGAAGATCTCCTCGGCGTAACTGAGAATGCGGCGGCCGACATCGGTCAGCTCGAGACCGCGTCCGGCGCGACGGAACAACTCGACACCGAGCGCTTCCTCGAGTTCCCGCAGCTGACCGCTGATCGCCTGCGGAGTCAGGTGCAGTTGCTCGCAGGCGCGCGCAATCGTTCCCGACTTGGCAACCATCCAGAAGTAACGCAGGTGTTTGAAATTGAGTGCTGCCATCAGCGCCATCCAGCGAAAAAAACGGAAGTGTCGGACAAGTATATTCGATTTTTCAGATGGCCTTCGGCTGTCCTAGACTGCTGCCTCGAGACAACCCCACAGGAGCCCGGCCATGCAGATCACCATTCACGCCAAGGACATCGATGTCGACGCCAGCGTGCGCGAGCACGTGCAGCGGCGCCTGCACTTCGCCCTCGGCTGGGCGCAGCAGCACGTCGGTCGGGTGTCCGTCGTCCTCTCCGACCTCAACGGCGCACGTGGCGGCGCGGACAAGCGCTGCCGCCTGCGTTGCGCGCTACCGGGCACGCCAGAGATGGTCATCGAGGACACGCAGGCCGACCTCGCGACGGCGATCGACCGCGTCGCCGACCGCGCCGGGCGAACGCTGGCGCGGCGGCTCGCGCGGCAGAGGGAAGGCCGCCACGCGCAGGCTCGCCAGCAAGGGCTGGACGACGAGTTGCGGCAGGCAACTGGCGGCGGTGCCACCGCGACGGCCGCCTGAGGAGAGTGGACACGCGGCCAAGGCAGATGCGGGAAGCTTCCGGCAGCGGCATATGCCGCTCACTCTTGAAGAAGGCCTCCTCGTCACCACTTCCAGTCTATATTGTCGGGCCTGTCGCGGGCGCCATGCGTCATCCACGCCGCCACCGCACCGGCCTTGTCCTCGGAGGATTGAATCATGAAACGAATCGTTCTGCTCGTCGCCACCAACCTCGCCATCATGTTGGTCCTCGGAATCGTCAGCACGCTGACGGGTGCCAACAGGTTCTTCGCCGGCAGCGGCCTCGACCTGGGCAAGCTGCTCATCTTCGCACTCATCATGGGCTTTGGTGGCGCCTTCATCTCGCTGCTGATGTCGAAGACCATTGCCAAGTGGAGCACCGGTGCCCAGGTCATCGAAACGCCCGGCAACTCGACCGAGTTCTGGCTGGTCGAGACGGTCCGCCGCTTCGCCGACAGGGCCGGCCTGCCAACGCCCGAGGTGGCGATCTACGAGGGTGAGCCGAATGCGTTCGCCACGGGCGCCAGTCGCAGCAGCTCGCTGGTCGCCGTGTCCACGGGCCTGCTGCAGAGCATGACGCGTGAGGAAGCCGAGGCGGTGATTGCGCACGAAGTGGCGCACATCGCCAATGGCGACATGGTGACTCTGACCTTGATCCAGGGCGTGGTCAACACGTTCGTCATCTTCATTGCCCGGGTCGTCGGCTGGCTGGTCGATTCGTTCCTGCGCCGGGGAAGCAGCGAGGACAGCGGGCCGGGAATCGGCTACACCATCACGGTCGTCGTCTGCGACATCGTCTTCGGCATTCTGGCGAGCATCATCGTCATGTATTTCTCGCGTCAGCGCGAGTTCCGGGCCGACGCCGGCGCCGCCCAGCTGATGGGTACGCCGCAGCCGATGATGGCCGCCCTACGGCGCCTCGGCGGCGTCGCGTCCGGCGACCTGCCGCAGAACATCGCCACCGCCGGCATCACCGATCGTCCTGGCTGGATGGCGCTGTTCTCCAGCCATCCGCCGATCGAGGAACGAATCGCGGCGCTGGCAAACTCGCGCTGAAATTGCGCGCACGCTCTCAGCCGGCTGCCTCCCCCCAGGGAGCCGGCTTGCCGAAGAAGTAGCCCTGGGCATAGTCGACACCGAGTTCGCACAGGCGATCGACGATCGCGCGGCTCTCGACGTACTCGGCGATCGTCCGCAGACCGAGCGCGTGGCTCATCTGGTTGATCGCCGCAACCAGGGCTTCATCATGCGCGCTCGAGCACATGTCCTTGACGAAGCTGCCGTCGATCTTGAGAAAGTCTACCGGCAGTGTCTTCAGGTAATGGAAGGAAGACAGCCCACTGCCGAAGTCATCGAGCGCCAGCTGGCAACCATGACGCTTCAGTGCCGCCATGACGCCGAGTGCCGGCCGCAGGTTCTGGATGGCTGCCGTCTCGGTGATCTCGAAACAGGCCCGCTCTGCCGGGAACGAAAACTCGGCGAGCTGGGATTCGATGAACTGCAGCAGGCTCTCGTCGCTCAATGAATTGCCAGACAGGTTGATCGCCAGAGTCGCTCCGGTCGTACCGATCCCCTGCGCATACTCCTGAAACGCTCGCCTGATCACCCAGCGGTCGATCGCACCCATGAGCCCGAAGCGCTCGGCCGCTGGAATGAAGGCCGCCGGCAACACGAGTTCGCCCTTCCTCCCGGGAGCGGCTTCATGCACGACCCGAAGCAAAGCCTCGTAGCGCACGATGCGGAACTCCAACCCCGCCAGCCCGACGATCGGCTGGTAATGCAGGCGGAACAGGCCGCGCTCGAGAGCGTCCCGCAGGCCGGCCGCGCCCAGCAGTTCGCTGTGGCGCTGGACGGTTTCGGTGTCCGTCGGCTGATAGACATGAACCCGGTTGCGGCCGAGTTCCTTGGCCGTGTAGCAGGCCACGTCGGCACGCGTCAGCAGTTCGGCGGTATCCTGGGTCTCGGCAGTGATCGGTACCAGCCCGATGCTCGCCCCGACCTGATAACTCCGCCCCTCCCAACTGAAGCTGTGCTGGCGAATCGTTCGCAGTGCCGCCTGTGCGACGGCGTGACCGCGCTCCAGCGGACAGTTTTCCTGCAACAGGGCAAACTCATCGCCACCGATCCGCGCCAGCGTGTCGCTTTCGCGGAAGGTACCGGCGAGCAGCGCGTTGATCTGCTTCAGCAACTCGTCACCGGCGGCATGCCCTGCCGTGTCATTGACCACCTTGAACTGGTCGAGATCGATATAGCACAGCACATGCCGGGCGCCCCCGTCCTGCGCTGAAGACACGGCCCGCGCGAGTCGCCGCTCGAACTCGGTCCGGTTGATCAGCCCGGTCAGCGAATCATGGGTGGCATCGTGGGCCAGTTGGCGAGCCAGCTGACGGTTCTCGGTGACATTGTGAAAGACCAGGACGACGCCCAGCAGCCCGCCATCCCCACGATGGATCGGCGCCGCCGAGTCGTTGATGTCGTACTCCCGCCCATCCCTGGCCAGCAGCACGCAATGACCGGGCAACGAGACGATTCTCCTGTCCTGCAGGCAACGCTGGATCGGATCCTTTGCCGGCACCCGCGTTTCCTCGTGCACGACGCGAAAGACATCGGCCGCCGGACGGCCCCGGGCCTCGGCCGCGGTCCAGCCGGTCAGACTCTCGGCCACCGGGTTCATGTAGTCGATGCTGCCCTGGGCGTCCGTCGTGATGACCGCGTCGCCGATCGAATCGAGGGTCACCTGCAGCCGCTCCTTGGCTTCCAGGAGCCGCCGTTCCGCACGTTTGCGATCGGTCACGTCGATGCTGACGCCGATGAGCTGCTCAACCGCCCCGCTGGCATCCTTCAGCGGCACCTTGATGGTGTGGAACCAGCGCTCCTCGCCACTGCGGCCGATGAAACGGATTTCACGCTCGATGCGTTCCTGCCGGCAAGCGGCAATCGCCGCATCATCGCTGCGCAGAGCCTGCAGCAACTGCGGATCGCTGACGAAGTCCGCCTGCACACGGCCGACCATCTGCTCGGGCGTCTGCCCGAAGCGCTTCGCCAGGCTCTCGTTGGCCAGGCGAACCCGTCCATCGCGGTCGATGACGAAAACGAAGTGCGGGCTGGCGTCGATGACTGAGCGCAGAAAGGAACGCTGCGCCTCGATCTCCTCCTGCGCCCGCAGCAAACGTTCGACCAGCCTGACATTGCGGAAACAGGCAGCAATGTTGGCGACGAAAACGTCGAGCAGTCTGCGGTCGATCGTCTCCAGCATCTGCCCTCCCTCGAGGAAGATGGCCGCTTCCTGGCTCGGCGCCGCCTGCAGGTAGAGGACGGCATAATCCGGGCCGAACAGGTGTCGGCGATGCGCGACGCTGCTCATGATGGCGGCGACGATGCGCTGGTCGGCAAGCGTCTCGAGCGGCTGTGCGATGCAGCCCGCATGGCGTCCGGTGGCGCCGACGACGTAGCAGCGCTCGCGGTCGTCACCGAGCGGCGAGCCCTTCTGGCTGCAGACGATCCCATCCACGGGCAAGCGGAGCAGCGCCGCGAGCTGGGTCAGGACGCCTTCGGCCAGGTTGGCGATGGCGTGTTCCTGCATCAGGTCGGCCGCCGCCCGCACGATCAGCTCGAGACCGCGCCGATGCTCGGCGAGGGCGTGCAGTTGCTGGTACGAACGCAATGCAGAACTGACGGTCGTGATCAGCCTGGTGTGCGTCAGTTCCCCCTTGGTGCGGTAGTCGTTGATGTCGTATTCCTGAATCACCGTCAGTTCCGGTGCGTACCCCGGCTCACCGGTACGCAGGATCAGCCGGCACTCGGCGAGGCCCAGTTCATCGCGGATGAAACCAACCAGTTCGAGACCTGCCTGGGCCGTCTCCATCACCACGTCGAGCAGGACCACGGCGACGTCGGGATGGTCGCGCAACAGGCTCCGCGCCGCGGCCGCACTGCTGGCGTGCAGCAGGGACAGTGGCCGCCCGAAAACCCGCAAGTCCTGTAGCGAGAAGCGGGTGACGGTATGCACCTCCGGGTCGTCGTCGATGACCAGCACCTTCCAGGGAGAGAGCCCGGCGGCCGCCTGTGCGTCGGCGCCTGCCGCGTCATCGGCCCAGTGAAGCAGATCGTCCGTCATCCCGAGAATCCCCTAGCGAAGCCGATAGCTGTGGTGGCAGGCGACACAGGCCGTGGTCAGCGTCGGCAGGGAGGCGATCGTCTTCTCGCGGTCGCCGCCGGCAGCGACACGGGCAAAATCGCTGGCCGCCTTGTGCCCGTCGATGCCGATGGCGTGCATCGCCGGCGGCATGTGCGGACCCGGCCGGGCCTCGAACGGCTGGCTACGGTGCTTGCCCATGGCCGAGCGGCCGAGCTCCCGCTCGGCGACTTCAGCCGCTTCGCGCAGTTGTCCGCCGGCCACCAGCGCGAGAATCTCGTTCAGCGCCAGCAGGCTGGCCCGCATTTCGCTGCGCAGGTTGTCTGCCGCCGCCGCCGGCATCGGCGCCAGAACACGGGCGTCGTCGGCCGCCGGCGCGCCGCCGGCGAGAAGCGCCAGTACGCAGAAAAGAACTGTCTTCATCCGTTGCTCACCCCACTCAGCAGAAAATCGAGTGCCATGCCCGCAAAGACGCTGGCGCCAAACCAGTTGTTGTGCCGAAAAGCCCTGAAGCAGTTCGCCGGGTCGCGGTCACGGATCAATGTGAAATGATGGCCGGCAATGGCTGCGGCCATCGCCAGACCGGCGAAAAACACGGCACTCAGCCCGAGACCGTGGCCGATGACGGCGATCAGCGCCAGCGCGAGTGCGTAGCAGAGCATGACTGCCGCGACGTCGAAACGGCCGAAGGTGATCGCCGAAGTCCGGATGCCGATCTTCACGTCATCGGCGCGATCGACCATCGCATACTCGGTATCGTAGGCGATTGCCCAGAAGACGTTCGCCAGCAGCAACCACCAGGCCTCGGCGGGCACTTGGCCGAGTTGGGCAGCGTAGGCCATCGGGATGCCGAAGCCGAAAGCAACACCCAGATAGGCCTGCGGAATCGCCAGAAAGCGCTTGGTAAACGGGTAGCTGACAGCGAGACCCAGGGCCGCCAGGCAAAGGCCGGCCAGTAGCCAGCTGCGCAGCGGCAGCACGAGAACGACCGCGCAGCCCACCAACGCGGCGGAAAGCCACCGCGCCTCGCGCACCGAGACACGGCCAGCAGCCAGCGGGCGGTCCCGCGTGCGCGCGACATGCGGGTCAAAGTCGCGGTCCGCGAGGTCGTTGATCACGCAGCCGGCCGAGCGCATCAGCACCGTGCCGAGAATGAATATCCACACCACCAGCCAGTCCGGTTTCCCCAGCGCCGACAGCCAGAGCCCCCACAGCGTCGGCCAGAGAAGCAGGAGGATGCCGATCGGCTTGTCGAGCCGCATCAGCCGTTCGTAAAGGTCGGCCCGTTCGCGCAGCCTGAGCCCGGAGAGTTGCATGGGCGACATTCTACCGCCAGTCGCCGCGCAGCCCGGCGATGATCTGCTGCAGGTGTTCGGGTGTCGCCGCAGCCGGCGCCACCGGCGTCCCCACCGTCAACGCGATCTTCGAAAACATGCCGCGGCGCAGCGGTCTGCTCATCGCCGGGCCGTCCTTGCGACTGAAGAAGCTGCCCCACAAGCCTTGCAGGGCCATCGGGACCACCGGCACCGGGGTGCGCCCGACGATGCGCTGCACCCCCGGCCGGAAGGGGTAGAGTTCGCCGGTGTCGGTGATTCGCCCCTCGGGGAAGATGGCGACCAGTTCACCAGCCGCCAGCGCCTGCGCCACTTCCTCGAAGGCCGCCTCCATCATCGCCGCGTCCTCACGCGCCGGCGCAATCGGGATCGCGTGCATGTGCCGGAAGACGAAGCCGATCAGCGGCATGCGATAAATCCGGTGATCCATCACGAAGCGGATCGGCCGCCGGCTGGCGGCGGCGATCACCAACGGATCGACGAAGCTGACGTGATTGCTGATCAGCACCGCTGGCCCCTCCTCGGGAATGTTTTCGATGCCGCTCTGCCGCAGGCGGTAGAACGAGTGGATCAGCAGCCAGGCGACGAAGCGCAGCATGAACTCGGGAACCAGGCTGTAGATGTACAGCGCCACGGCCGCATTGCAGAGCGCCGCGACGCCGAACAGCGCCGGGATCGTCAGGCCGTCGCCGAGCAAACCGGCAGCCGCCAGCGAACCGACGACCATGAACAGCGCGTTGAGGATGTTGTTGGCAGCGATGATTCGTGCCCGCTGATCGACCGCGCTGCGCAACTGGATCAGGGCGTACAGTGGGACGATGAAGAAGCCACCGAAGAGACCGAGTGCGAACAGGTCGACCAGAACCCGCCACGTCCCCGGCATGGCCAGCAATGCGGACAGCGACAGGGGCGCGCCGGCTGGAAGCAGCGAGGGCGATGCGAAAGCGATGTCGATGCCGAAGATGGTGAGGCCGATCGAACCGAAGGGCACCAGACCGACTTCCACCTGGCCGGCCGAGAGCCGTTCGCAGAGCAGCGAGCCGACGCCGATGCCGACCGTGAACACCGCCAGCAGCAGGGTCACCGAAGTCTCGCCGCCGCCGAGCACGAACCGGGCATACGCCGGGAACTGCGCCAGAAACATCGCCCCATAGAGCCAGAACCAGGAAATCCCGAGAATCGACAGGAAGACGGTGCGGTTCTCGCGCGCGAAGCCGATGTTGCGCCAGGTTTCCGAGAGCGGGTTGAGGCTGATCACGAGTCCTGGTACCGGGGCCGCTGCAGTGGGGATGCCACGACTGCAGAGGTAACCGAGGATGGCGACCAGCAGGCCGGCAAGGGCGACCCAGGTCGGATGGTTGGCGGCACCGGCGAGGAGGCCGCCGGCGAGCGTGCCGATCAGAATGGCGACGAAGGTACCCGCCTCGACCAGCGCATTGCCGCCGACGAGTTCGCTCTCGCGCAGGTGCTGCGGCAGGATGGCGTACTTGACCGGGCCGAAGAGGGTCGAGTGCAGGCCGAGCAGGAACAGCGCCACGAGCAGAGTCGACAGGCTATGGACGACGAAGCCGAGCAACGCGATGCCCATGATCAGGATCTCGAGCAGCTTCACCAGGCGCGCCAGCTTCGCCTTGTCGTACTTGTCGGCGAGTTGGCCGGCAGTTGCCGAAAAGAGAAAGAAGGGCAGGATGAAGATGCCGGCAGCGAGGTTGGTCAGCACCTCGGGCCGGATCGTCGTCCAGCTTGCTGCCTGGAAGGTGAGCAGGACGACCAGCGCGTTCTTGAACAGGTTGTCGTTGAAGGCACCGAGGAACTGGGTGGCGAAGAACGGCCCGAAGCGGCGTGCCTTGAGCAGGCCAAACTGGGAACTCATGCGGTCTTCCTTTCTCGGGGAGCAAAGAACCCGCGCGTCTCGAAGATGGCCGGGGCAAAATGGTGGCCCTGCGACGACAGCTGTCGCTTGAGGACGAAATCGAAAAGCAGCGGATTGTGCTCGCGGATCAGCATCAGCGGCGTGACCGCCGCTTGCGGCAGCAGGCCGCGCGCCGCCAGCTCAGCCGGCAGGATCAGCGGCACGATGCCCGGCAGCGGGTAGTCGGAGCCCTGCAGCAGGCGCGCGTGCCATTCGCTGCGCTCGAGCAGGACCTGCAGCACTTCGATGCTGCGGTTGCGCTGCGTCAGCGCGGAGATGTCGGCGTAGAGGAGGTCGGCGTAGCGGGATTCGCCGAGCATGCGGCAAAAGAGATCGAAGCACGGAACCAGCGGGCCCTGCGGCCCGCGGTCGAGGTCCACCGCGTCGCCCAACGAAGCGCAGTGCGCGACCACCACGCGCACCCCGTGGTCGAGCGCCCGGCGCAGCAGCAACGGGTTGCCGAATGCCTGCTGGTCCGCGCCGTGCACCGCTCTCTCATCACCGGCGTGGCTGATCAGCGGCAACCCGTACGTCGCCAGTGCCGCGTAGAAGCGGTCGCACAGCGGCGACGACGGGTCGATTCCCATCGCCGGTGGCAACCATTTCACCGCCCGCGCCCCGCCAGCGACCGCCGCCGCCAGTTCGTCAACGCAGTCGGGGCGGTAGGGATGGATCGACGCCGCCCACAGGAAAGCCAGCGGGTGCCGCTCGGCGACCCGCCGCGCGTAGGCGTTCGGGGTATGGAACGAACTGCGCTCCGGATCCGGGCGACCGTTCTCATCGTGGAAGCGGTCGAAGGCAAAGAGCAGCAGACCGGCGCCGGGCGCGAGCCCGTCCACCAGGTTGAGCATCCGCTCGACGTAGCTGTCGTCTACCCGCCCCGGCGCGTCGTGCACGCAGCCGGCATTGAGATAGAACAGCCGCTGCGCATACTGCATGGGATGGAACAGGCTCTCCATCTGCGGGTTGATTTCGATGCCACTGCCCGAATCGCCGGTTCCGACCAGATGCACGTGACAATCGAGGTAGTGGCGCGGGTCGATTCCATCCCAGGCCGACCGGATCAGCTCCGCCACCGCCGCATCTGGCGGCAGTTGCGCCTGGCAGGAGTTGAGCAGGCCGCGCAGCGAGCCGGTGAGCGTCGCCGCCAGCGCGACGCCGCCCGCCGCGAGACCGCCCGCCAGCAAGCGTCGACGAAACCGGTTCATGGGCACCGCCGCACGGCCGCCCCCTGTCTTGCGGCAGTCGCAGGCAGTCGGGCCGGCGACGACGCACGGCTGCCCCAGCCTGGGCCCACGGCACGGCAGCCGCGAGCTACGGGCTGGCGCCTGCGGCCAGTCGGCAGCCTGGCGATCGACCGCCGAGCCAGCACCGCCCGCCGGATCACTGCCAGAGCCTGAGCATCGGCCATCGACGCGCATCCTGATCGAGTTGAAGGGTCTCGTAGGCTATATTCATGAACCGGCCGGCGCAAGCCCCTGCGGCGACCTGGCTCGCGTCGAATCGGTCCCGGCGGCAAGTCCCGGCCGGAGCCGGCAGCGCCGACGCCTTCCCGGCGACGCACGGAGATCATGCCGAACCAATCCCGAGTATGTCCGTCGGATACAATATCGGCCCACCGCGACGGGGACCGAAATGACGACAGCGCGCGCGGGCTGCGTCGCGGTGGCGGGCGGCGGGGTTGGCGATCGCGGCCGGGGTGCGGTCCCTGACCGTACGGGAAAATGACGAACTCAGGAAGGAGCGCCATGCGGACGGACCTGTGGACGATCAGCAAGCGCCTGATCATGATCACGGCAGTGGCCGTAGTCGGCCTCGCCGTTCTCGGCGTCGACTCGCTGAAGACGCTACGTGGCAGCATGCTGCAGGACAGGAAAGACAAGACGCAGGTTCTGGTCGAGGTTGCCGGCGGCGTCATCGCCCGTTTCCACGAACTTGCCCGCAACGGCACGCTGAGCGACGACGAGGCGCGCAAGGAGGCAGCAGAGACCTTGCGCCACATGCGCTACGCCGGCAGCGAGTATTTCTTCATCCTCGATACACAGCACCGCTTCGTCATGCATCCGCTGAAGCCGGAACTGGAAGGCAGGAGCGGCGCCGAAATGCGAGACCCGAACGGCAAGGCGCTGATCCAGGAACTGGTTCGTACCGCACTGGCCAGCGAGCGAGGTGGCTTGGTCGAGTACGTGTTCGCCCGCGCCGGGAGCGAGAAACCAGCCCCCAAGATCAGCTACGCCGCCCAGTTCAAGCCCTGGGGCTGGGTGTACGGGACCGGCATCTATGTCGACGATATCTCTGCCGCCTTCCGCAGCCAGGCCATCGAGTCAACGGGCATCGTTGCACTGGCCGTCGGCGTCCTGGTTGCCGTGTCGCTGGTCATCGGCCGTAGCGTGCTGCGTCAGCTTGGCGGGGAGCCCGCGGCCGCCGCAGCGATCGCCCGACGGGTCGCGACCGGTGATCTGGCTGCAGACGTCGATGCCGCAAGTCTCGTCGGCGGCAGCCTGATGCGTTCGATTGCCGAGATGCAAAACCACCTGCGGGCGATGATCGCCGAGATCGATCGCCTCGCCGGCGCCGTTGCCGGCCGTGCCGGCGAGATCGCGGTCGCCACCGGCGAAACCAGCCGGGCTGCCGATGCACAGGCGGATTCGACAGCCGCTACGGCAGCCTCGATCGAACAGCTGACAGTCAGTATCAACGAAGTCGCGCAGAGCGCCCGCGCCAGCGGCGAAAGCTCGGACGCGGTCGCCGGCTGCGCCGAACAGGGTCGACAACTGGTGACCAGTTCGGCGGCCGAAATCGAGGCGATCGCGGCCATCGTCAGCCGCTCGGCAGCACAGATCGGTCAGCTGGCAACCCGTTCGCGCGAGATCGGCGGCATCGCCGCCGCGATCAAGGAGATCGCCGAACAGACCAATCTCCTGGCGCTCAACGCCGCCATCGAGGCAGCGCGCGCCGGCGAGCAGGGTCGCGGTTTCGCGGTCGTTGCCGATGAGGTGCGCAAGCTTGCCGAAAGGACGACGAAGGCAACCGGCGAGATCAGTGCCATGGTCGTCAGCGTCCAGGCAGATACCGAAGCGGCGGTGGCAGCGATG
>ERZ761602.3090-NODE-3090-length-24378-cov-7.310899_pt1 | contig 24378 bp, 28 predicted proteins | sample MGYA00512165_ERZ761602 | MGnify/ENA primary metagenome ERZ761602 (study PRJEB28899, sample SAMN02445085) | bioreactor sludge metagenome | biome: EBPR sludge; isolation source: Thorneside wastewater treatment plant | place: Australia: Brisbane, Thorneside...
CTCCGCCCGGCAGCCCTTTGGTAAATTGGCCCGCAAGCTGCTTCATCTTGCCGAGTGCAACTATCTCAGGCATCTCGCCAAGGCACATCTCAAAGAACTCGAGCAGAACGGCCTTCTTTTCCGCGAGATCGGGCTGATAGGGCTCGCGGCCTGCAAGCACGTCCTCAAACTGCCGAAAGATCCAGGGGTTCTGCATCGCACCACGTCCGATCAGGATGCCATTGACACCCGATTCACGCCATTTTTCCATTCCATAATCGATCGACGTGATGTCGCCATTGCCTGAAACAGGGATCGAGACCGCTTCCTTGACCTGCCGGATCAGGTCCCAATTGGCGAGGCCCTTGTAGCCCTGTTCGCGGGTCCGACCGTGGACCTGAATGTGCTCAACGCCACATTGCTCGGCCATTTTTGCAACATCGACCACGTTGATGCTCGAATCGGAATAGCCGGTCCTGAGCTTAAGGGTCAGAGGTATCGAGATCGCCCGCTTGATCGCCCTAAGTATATCCTCAAGCCGATCCGGTTCGCGAAGCAGGCCGGAGCCGCCGCCGTTCTTTACGACCTTGGGAGCCGGGCAGCCGCAATTGACGTCCAAAATGTCCGCACCGACCTCTTCGGCCATTTCGGCTCCCATCGCCATCCGCTCCGGCCGCCCGCCAAAGATCTGGACGGCAAACGGCCGCTCTTCCTCGTCGAACCGCATTTGCCGCTTTGATTTGGGATTTCCACGGGTCAACCCCTCGACCGAGATGAACTCAGAGACCACAAGTCCGACGCCGCCGCGCCGCTTGATCAGCCGCCGGAAGACGTAGTCCGTCACGCCCGCCATCGGTGAAAGGATAAGCGGCGGGTCGATCGCGATGTCTCTGACGAAAAAGGGCTTCATTGCCTGCACTCGGCCGAATCTCAGCCTAAACGATAAATATAACCAATCTCCGGCCGCTTTTCACTATCTAGCTTTCGGAAAAAGACGAAGCCGGCATTGGAATATGGCCGGCTATCCTCATTGTTCTCTTGAGCTGACGATCAAAGCACCTTCCGGTCGCGGGCGGTCGAGATCATATTGTTCCATTCGGCTCCGACCGCAGTGCGATAAAGCCGGATCTCAAAGACCTGAGATATCCGCTCATTCCCGCCGACGTCATTTGTTCGTTCCCTATAGACGGCCGTCACATTGAACGAAACCGAGTTCGGGTTATGCCAAACGAAATTGGGCGTCTCGGAAAGCCCGATCGATTCCACCTTGCCGATCACACGGTTATACCGATAATTCCCCATGAACTTCTCAAGCCCAAATTTTTCGATCAATGCGTTCACATCCGCATTTGTAGGGTTCGGTATGCCTTCATATTCGTTCGAGGTGATAAAGGTTCGCCAGAATGTGTAGCGGCTGCCGACGATATCATAGGAAGCGGTTCCGGTGACTATCACGTTCACCTTTGGATCATCCGTTCGAACTTTGGCGGTGAAGTTCCGCGACCAAATATATTTGCTGTATGTCGAACTCCATTCCCGTTTGCCCGGGCCGCGGAATGTTACCGAAATGGTCTTCGGCCCCGAGATATCGCGCTTGATCTGCGCATCGGTCGGCTGTGCGTTGGCCTCAGCCGAAAAAGCCGCAAATGCAAAAAGAAATGCCAGAACGCTAATTACAGGTCTTACAAATTTCACTCTTTCCTCCTTGTTTTTCTACGGTTGTTTCTTCCTTTTCCCGACGACCAGCAGTACGACACCGATCACCAAGATAAAGAAGGAGACTATAAGCACCAGCACGCCGGGGATTATCCCAAGTGCTGCCTCTTCCCAATTCACTCGCCCGCTCGTAAGCTCCGGCAGAAGAGCCGAGACCACGGCAACGCCGAACCCGAGCAAGACACCAAGTACACCTAGAACGATGACCACCTTTGCGAGCATACAAATTTTCCTCCGAAAACCGGGATCGAACGGGGCTAGCCCATGAACGGGGAGGCAGGAAAATAATACCACAAACCGCCATTTTCACCTGCTTTTCCAGCACATGAACCAGAGCATGAAGATTTAACATCCCGGCGATTGTTTCCATAACCATAGAGGCATATAATCGCGCGGATTACAAAACTGTTAACGGTCGCCGACGCCGAAGAATGCCGGCAAAGAAATTTACACGATCGATCCGACCGGGCCGCGATCCTGCAACCCGGCCGCTTCGCGAGGACAACAAATGATCACATTCAAACGAACCCTTTCGATTATTTTTCTCGCGGCCTGCCTCACCACTACGGCCCTCGCTCAATCGCAAGCCACCACCGGTACGATACAGGGTACCGTTCTTGACCCGAACGGAGCCGCCGTTCCGGGAGCTGTTATCACTCTCAAGAATGCAGCGACCGGGTTCGAGCGCTCGGTCAGCTCGAACTCGGATGGATTTTTTACTGCTCCGCTGCTCCCGCTCGGGCGATATCAAGTTGCAACTAGCGCCAGCGGTTTCGGCCGCTCGATTCTTGAGAACGTCGAGGTAAATATCGGCCAGACCCTGAACCTTCGCATCGAGCTCAAGGTCGGGCAGACCGAGGAAACGGTCGATGTTTCCGCGGAGTCCGAAAGCGTTGAGATCGCCCGGACCGAGCTTTCGACTCAGCTCAATCAGCGTTCGGTCGAAAACCTGCCGATCAACCGCCGTGATTTCTCGCGGTTCGCATTGCTGACACCGGGCGTCTCGATCGTCCAAGGCCCTGACGGCGACGAGATCACGATCAACGGACAGAAGGGCATTCAGAATAACGTCTCGATCGACGGTTCGGACGCAAACAACCCTTTCTTTGGCGAGCAGCGTGGCGGTCAGCGACCGGCGTTCACGATCAGCCTTGAATCGGTCAAGGAATTTCAGGTCGTCCCGGTCGGTGCTTCCGCCGAGTTTGGGCGAAGTTCGGGCGGCTTTATTAACGTTGTTACAAAATCGGGAACCAACGAATTTTCGGGTGCGGCATTTCTCTTCTTTCGCAATCAGAATCTCTCCAGCCAGAATCCCGACGCCGTGGACGCCGGGCTGCCGGTCGAGGATTTCACCAACTACCAGTTTGGCGGCAATATCGGCGGGCCGATCAAGCGGGACAAGGCGTTCTTCTTCGTTGCTTATGAACGCAACGACGGTGAAAGCAGCAAGCCGAATTTCATCGACCCGGTTTTGGTGAACATTTTCGCGACCCGGTTCAACTCGCCGGGCGAGCAGGGCATCATCAATCGCTCGAACGATGCCGATGTACTTCTCGGCAAGGTCGATATCAACGTCAACAGCAAGAATCTCTTGACGCTTCGGCACAACTACAGCCGGGCCGAACAGATCAACGGCACTTTCGACGTCCCGACCTGGGGAACCTCGGCAAACGGACGCGAGACGAACAATTCGAATTCGTTCATTGCTCAGCTCGTGACGACCATCAGCCCGACGCTGCTCAACGAGTTTCGCTTCCAATGGGCGAAAGAGGAACGCCCGCGATTCTACGATGGGCCGGACCTGCCGGATACGACCATCGGCACTTTTGACGGTTCGATCTCTTACCGCTTTGGCCGTCCTTTTTTCCTGCCCGTTCCGTCAGACGACGTGCGGCTTCAGTTCACGGACAACTTCACGGTCGTTCGCGGCAACCATACGGTCAAGTTCGGCTTTGACCTGAACCGTACGCGCGTTTCGCAAACCTTTATCGGATTTGCCCGCGGGCGTTATATCTTCGCGGCTCCGACCATCGAAGACGCCATCGACGGGTTTATCGACTACATTGACGGCATCAGCCCGGCAGCTCTTCAGCTTTATCTGCAGTTTGCCCCGATCGGAAACCGAACCGTAGAAGAAGCGGGCACTCAGGCTTATACGAACATCGAGCCCGGGCTCTATATTCAGGACAATTGGCAGGTCCGGCGAAATCTGACGCTCAATCTCGGGTTCCGCTGGGAAGCCCAGTATCAGCCCGATCCGATCAACAACGTGTCCGATACGCGTTTCGGACAGTTCGTCAATGATCCTCGCTTTCCGTCCGATGGTTCGATCCCGGACTTTACTGACGGCTTTGCACCGCGAGTAGCTCTTGCCTGGTCGCCGGGCGATGACGGCAAGACAGCGATCCGGCTTGGAGCAGGCATCTATTACGCCCGCATTCCGGGCTTGGTCGTAGCCGGCCCGCGAAACACGGACGGTGCGATCGCCGGCAACATCTTCTTCGCCAACTTCCTGTGTTCCGGCAGCAAAGTGGCCCCGTCCGGCGGCCTTAATGGCTGTCCGGTTTATCCCGGAATAGTCCCGACCGCAGGGTTCACTCCCTTCAATCCCGGTGTCGCCGTTTTTGAACGCAATTTCAAGAACCCGCGGACCGTACAATACAGCGCCAGCATCGAGCGGGAAGTTTACGCGAATACTTCGATCCTCGTTGCATATAACCTTGCGAAATCGACCCGGCTCACTCGCTTCGTGAATCGCAACGACGCACGGCTCTATAACGGTGTCGCGATCTTTGAACGGCCCGACGGTTCCGGCGTCGGCGAGATCCGCTCAACGGAAAGCTCGGCGAAATCGCTTTATCAGGGTGTTACCTTTACCTTCAACAAGCGCTTTTCGAACAGATGGCAGTTCCAGGCCAACTACCTTCTTTCGTTCGACAAATCGGACGACGACAACGAACGCGATCCGTTCACGTTCCGCTACGCCGACCCGCGTGACTTTGGGCCGGAATATAACTGGTCCGACCGCGATCAGCGGCACAGGTTCAATGCCTTCGCAACTTTCCTGTTGCCGTATGAGATCAATCTCTCGCCGATCGTTCAGTATCGCTCCGCCCAGCCGACATCGGCGGTTAACCGTGGAACCTTCCCGAACATCATCAAGCGAAACACGCTCCGGCTCGACAATGAATTCTTTACGTTCGATATCCGGGCGTCGAAGGCGTTCAAATTCGGCGAGCGATTCGAGCTTGAGGGTATCTTCGAAGCCTTCAATCTTTTCAACAACCGCAACCAGCGGAGCCTCCCGCGGCCGCTGACCTTCAACTTTGACGGAACTGTCACGGCCGGCTTCGGCGAACCGCGGCAGGTACAACTCGGGGCTCGGTTCAAGTTTTAGTGAACCGATCGTGAAAAATAAAGGCTCGGCCCAATTTAGGACCGAGCCTTTTATTTTTTTTCCTCAAGCGACCTTATTTTGCCTGTGTGAGGACAACTCCCGTGGCGTCGAACGAGACCTCTGTGACGGTCCCATCGGCGTTCCGCTTCTCGAAGACCGCACCGTCATCGTTGATCAGATGATCGACCTGCTCTTTGCTGAGCACCTTGGTCTTGAAAACGCCCTGGGCCTTGACCTTCATTCCGGCCGCGTTGAGCGGGATAAAAAATGCATGGTCGCCGAAGGTTACGCGGACTGATTTGCCGCCTTCTTTATCGGCCATTTCCATCCAGCAGCCTTCTTTCTTGCAGGAGCGGACGATCACGCCCTCGACCTGAACGGTCTTGTCAGCATACTTTGAAGGGTCGGCGAAGACCTTTTCGACCTTAGCCTTCGACACGCCCTTTGCAAGAGCCTGACCGCGATAGATCGTCTCGCCCTTCTTCAGCTCGACCGGCTTGCTCTGCTCATTCTTTGCAACCGGCTCGCCCTTGCTGTTCATTTCCTGTGCTATGCCCACCGCGGCAAAGACCGCAACCGCCATCAAGGTTCCAATTACTCGTTTCATAATTTCTCCGTATTATTTTCTTTCGTAAACCATTCTTCCATCGACGATGGTCAACGCGACCACCGCTTCATTGATCTGCAGGTCGGTTGTTGTAAAGATATTTTGCGACAAAATCACGATATCCGCCAACATGCCGGGCACAAGTTTTCCCTTCACGGCTTCGGTAAATTCCGCGTATGCCGCTCCGGTCATATATCCGCGGACCGAATCAGGGAGAGAAAATCCCTGTCCTGCACTGCGGAAGTTAAGCCCCAAGAGCGGATCAAAAGCCGTCATCGGTGCATCAGAGCCGAGTGCAGCAAGAGATCCATTTCCCACTAGGCTGTGATAATAACCGGTCGCGTATCCGGCACCTCGCCCGAAGAGATGCGGCTGGATCGAAACGACGACGCCAAGCCGGCCGAGCCGCGGAAGATCGCGTGCGAGAATGCCTTCGGCATGCTCGATCCGGAACCGCCGGTCACGCTTCCCGTTTGCCTTAACTGCCTGCTCAAAGATATCAAGCACGATCGAATTCGGCTTTGATCCGATGGCGTGGACGGCGACTTGCCAGCCCGCTTTGTCCGCCGCCAGAACCTGTTCGCGAAGCCGCGGCGTCCATTCGTCATCGCCCTCGTGAAAGCCCTTAAGGCAGCCTGTACGCACCATCTCTCCGGGTTCATTTCGTGGAGGCGGTATTTGATCTGAGAACCAACCTGTAAGCGACGAGCAATCATAGATCCGGGTCTTGAGCCGACCGGCGGCACCGAGTTCACGATAAACATCGGCCCGTGCGTCGGAGTCAGTATCCTGAACACTGGTGATGCCGTAGCTCGCGGCGTAGTTTGACGCGGTTTCGGCGATCTCGGACCAGCGACGGATATGGTCGGCTGGAACTCTTCTGGCAATGCGTGCAAGGTCGATCTCGCTAAAGGTCACACCTTCCTTTACATCAGCAAGCCCGGCAATCTTTTTCGCAGCCGAATTCGCGATGGCCTCAGTTGGGTCAGCGGCGTAAACGAAAAGCGGATTGTCGGGCGCTATTCGGTCGATCTCCGCGGGAGTTAGCGATGCGACCAACTCTTTGCTCGCCCCGCTTCCGAGTATCCAACGGCCCTTCGGCAGGAAGCGGACGTAGAACCTAAGCTGTTCGTAAAATTCCTCGGGCCGCTGCAATTCTCGTGCGTTGAGCGATGAGAACTTGTTGCCGATGGCCATGAAATGGACATGCGAATCATTGAACCCCGGCATTACGAGCTTACCGCCGGCATCAATTAACCTTGTCCACTCGCCGATAAACTTGCGGGCATCTGCATCGCTCCCGACGAATACGATGCGGTTTCCCCTGACCGCTAAAGCTCCTGCCCGCGGCTTCTCGCGGTCAAGCGTCCGGACATCGCCATTGATGATAACGAGATCGGCCGCCCCGCCTTGAGCAGCGACCGGGCAGCCGATGAAGAGAGAGATCAGGATCGCGGCGAAAAGCCTCACTTCGCTTCGTAAACCAGCTTGCCGTTGACGACAGTCTTCATCACCTTAACGTTCCAGATCTTGACCGGATCGATGGTGAATATGTCTTCGGAAAGAACGACGAAATCCGCCAGCTTACCGACCGCGAGCGTACCCTTGATGTGCTCCTGAAACTCGCCGTATGCCGAGCCCCAGGTGAAAGCGCGGACCGTCTCCTCGACCGAGATCTTCTGCTCGGGTATCCAGCCGTTCGGGTTCTTATCGTCGAGCGTGCGACGCGTTGCTGCGGCATAAACGCCCCAGATCGGATTCAGAGGAGCGACCGGCGAATCAGACCCGAAGGCAAGTACGCCCCCGCTGTCGAGTATCGTCCGGAACGCATAAGTGCCCTTAAGTCTTTGCTCGTCAAGCCGTTTCCATGCCCAGCGGCCGTCGTCGATGATGTGAAAAGGCTGCATCGAGGCAACGACCTTTTGCCCGCCGAATCGCTTGATGTCATCGAGCCTAAGATGCTGTGCATGCTCGATGCGGAACCGCCGGTCGCGGACGCCGTTTGCCTGCTCGGTCTTTGCGAAGATGTCGAGCACCTCGGCATTTGCCCGGTCGCCGATAGCGTGGATGTTGATCTGAAGCCCGGCGGCATCGGCCTTTTTAACGGTCTCAGGCATCGTCGCCATCTCATCGCTCGCAAGGCCGAAAGACGTCGGAGCATCGAGATAGGTCTGGAAGAACCACGCCGTTGTCGAACCGAGGCTGCCGTCCGAATAGCCCTTCAGACACCCGACGCGAAGCCACGGATCGCCAAACGCGAAACGAACACCGGTCCGCTCCCAACGCCGATAATCCGAGACCGGTGAGCATCCGTAGATGCGGGTCTTAAGCGTGCCGCGGCGGAGAAGTTCCTGATAGACGCCAACGTCCGTTCCGGCCGAAACATCGGTAACGCTCGTCACGCCAAGCGAAGCGGCATGCTCGGTCGCGGCCTGTGCCGCCTCAAGCCGCTCTTCCCAACTTGGCGACGGAATGACCTTGTTGACATAAGCCATCGCCGCGTCTTTCAGGACGCCTGTCGGATTGCCGTTCGTGTCGCGGACGATCTCGCCGCCTTCAACGTCCTTCGTATCTTTGTTGATCCCGGCGAGCTGCATCGCCAGGCTGTTCGCCAGTGCCATGTGGCCGTCAAGCCGGTCGATAAATACCGGATTATCGGGAGTCACGGCGTCGATCATCGCCGCGGTCGGCAGGTTGTTCGGCGTCCAGTTTTCGTGGTCCCATTTTCCGCCAAGTATCCAGCGGCCTTTCGGAAGCTTTGCGGCAAAGTTCTTGATCCGCTCGGTGAACTCCTGCGGAGTTTTCGCGTCGCGAAGATCGACCGATGAAAGCTGCTGCCCGGTTTCAAGAAAATGCACGTGAGCATCGTTAAAGCCCGGAATTATCAGCCGTCCTCCGGCGTCCATCTGCCGCGTGTTCGGGCCGATCAGTTCCCGAACCTCGCTTTCGCTGCCGATCGCAACGATCTTGCCGTCAGAGATGGCCATCGCCCTTGCCCGCGGCTGTTTCGGGTCCATCGTGTGGATATTGGCGTTGAGAACGACAATGTCGGCCTTGAAGCCGCGGCTCGCGGCCGCCCCGGAGCCTTGAGCGAACATCGAGGCATTAATGGCGGCAATCACGAGCAGCACCAGTGCGCTTCTTGAAAACGAGATTTCGGTTCTGTGCAACATATTGTCGATGAGTGTAATCTGAATGTGTTGACGAGTATATCAGTGAAGGAAAAGTATATCCACATTCTCTGCATCGTGCTGACGCTAGGCTATGGCGGGTTGGTCGCTTTCCTTTACGCAGCCGAGCCGCGTTCGCTTGAGGAATTTACGACCAAAGCCCGTTCCGCGGTTGAGAATATCGCAACCAAAGGTACGGTCGTCATCGGCACGTATGAAGTCGATGCCGCAAAGTTCAATGAAGGCTTAACGGCTTTCCGCGAGGATCGTTTCCCGGCGGCACGAGACGCGTTTGAGCGTGCCGATCCTGAGAAGCGCGATCCGCGGACACAGTTCTACATCGCGTACAGCTACTATCGGCAAGGCTGGGGCCGCGTTTCAAATGACGACACGCTTTTTCAGCTTGGCCTCGAAGCCGCGGAACGTGTCCGGATGCTCGACCCAGATTTTCGATCAGATGATCCGGACCTTCAGATGAAGACTCCGGTCGAGATCAGAACTGAGCTTGAGGAAGGGCTAACGGTCACGGCGGACGACTTCAACCCGCTTCGGATCTTTCGCGAACGCAAATAGAGACACTAATGGCAAAGCTCAAACAACGCGAACTTGATACGCCGGTCTCGCCCGATGAGGTCACGGTCGAAGTTCCGGTGGTGAACGATCTGCCGGCGGTCCTGGAAGATACCGCGGCTCAGCAGATCGCCCGGGGGCGTGCGCTTCGAAACTATGTTTACCTGCCGCTGATCTTCCTTACCGTCGCACTGCTCGGCGGCCTGCGGCTGAGCGGCAACGATGGCTCGTTCATATTCGTTCGTCCGGCACTCATCTGTCTGATCTTTGCTGCGATACTTTTGCTCCTTTTCTTTCGTGCCGGAATGCTGCGGCTCGATGGCTGGTTCACTGAGGAAATGATAGGGACGCAAACGGCCGCAAATGGGCTGGTCCTCGTTTCGCTTTTCGCCGCGGCGACGCAGATCTTCAACTCGCTCATTCCCGAACAGGGGCTTCCCTTTTGGATAGTCAGCTTCTGCTTTCTTTGGGTGCTTTGGAACAATCTCTTTGCCGAGTTTGACCCGAAACGGCTTTTGAAGAGCCTCGGTGCAATGTTTGGCCTAGCATTTGTCACCAAGTATATGGTGCTCGCGAATCTGACCGCTCCGGGCGGGCGAAGTTGGTTGCGGTCGTTGATCGAGAACCCGGCACAGGAAGCGGCGACCTGGCTGCTCGATCTGCCGAGGTTCTCGGCCGGGACAGGGTACATACAATTTTTCGCCGTAATTATTTTTCTGCTGGGGTTGTTTCTAACGCCTTCAGCCACAAATAGAGACCGATGAAGTATTTTGCATTCATTCTTGTATTTTTCTTTGCATTCACGGCAGTTGATGCCCAGTCGCCCTCGCGGACGCTCAAAAATGCCGAGAAAGCACTCGGCGGCTCGAAAGAGCTAAAGCGGTTGACCTCCTGGCAGCTTTCGGGGACGGTCCGCCGCGTGCAGGATGGAGCCTCGGGTCGCTTCGTCATGCAAGCGGCAAAGCCGAACCTCTACAACCTTTCTTACGACCTTAACGGCTTTGAATACGAATGGGGCTACAACGGCCGCTCCGGCTGGTCGCGTGACTCACGCGAAGGGCTTCGGACGCTGACCGGCGATGAGAGTATCGATTTTCAGACCGAGGCGAACTACCGGGCAAACTTTTGGCTCAACGCGAAACAGCAGCGTTCGAAGATAGTTTCGGCCGGGCCTTCGGCGGTGAACATCTCGACCGCCAAAGGCTCCGGGATCAAGATCGCGTTCGACCCCGCGACCGGGCTTCGGCTCCGCGAGGAATATTCGATCGGCGAGACGCAGCGGATATTCGAGTACGTGGGACATGAGAAGACAGGAGCCGTGATGCTTCCCCGCTCGATCAAAATGCAGATCGGCGAAGAAACGTTCGAACTCGTTGTAGAGGAATCGGCCTTGAACCGGCAGATCGTAAAGGCAGAGTTTGATTTTCCGCAAGTCTCAGGTGAGCCGCTTCCGGACATCCCGGCCCTTCTTGCCGAGCTTCAGGCGAACGAAGACAAGGTCGAGAACATTCTCGATACCTATTCCTACGTGCAGAAAATCATCCGCCGCGAACTCGGCAAGGACGGCATTCTCCGCGAGGTCGGTTCGGAGACATATCAGCTTTCGTTTTACAAGGGCAACCGCATCATGCGTCTTATCGAGAAGAACGGGAAACCGCTTTCGGAAAAGGAGCAGCGTGACGAGGACCGCGAGGTCGAAAAACGCGTCGAAGAGATCGAAAAAGAGATCGCCAAGCAGGAGCGGCGGTCAAGCTCGGGCCCGCCTTCTGAGAACGGCCAGCGAGTTTCTATCGCGGAGTTGCTCCGCGCTTCGCGGCTCGTCAATCCGCGTCGCGAACGGTTCCGCGGGCGTGATGTGATAGTTTTCGACTTCGAGCCGAACCCGAATTTTGATTACAAGAACGCCAAGAGTATGTTGAGATTTTTCGGTAAAACGGCCGGCGTGATGTGGATAGATGAGAAAGACAAACAGGTCGCAAGGCTTGAGGCGTTTCTCGCCGATAGCTTCAATATCGGCGGTGGGTTGCTTGCAAAGCTTCGAAAGGGAGCGTCATTTACACTCGAACAGGAACGCGTCAACGACGAGATCTGGCTGCCCTCGGTCGCCGACATCAACCTCTCTGTGCGCGTGCTTCTGGTCCGCGGTGTGAACATAAATCAGGTCGTTCGGTCGTATGATTATCGGAAGTTTCAGACCGAAGTGAAGGACGCCCGCGTTGGCACGGAGAATTAGGGGTTGATACGGAGTATCAAACTTTCGCCCCTCCTTTTGACAGTGATCGTGCGTATCTCTGATCCCGAAGCGAATCGCGTTTCGGGCTGGATCTTTTTACCGTCGAGCGATTCGACCACATCGCCCGCACGCACGCCCGCTTTGGCCCCGGCTCCGGATGCTTCGGCAGAGCTGACCAGAAATCCCTCCGTCTGAAAAGTGCCCTTAAGTCCCATTAGTGAGAGAACCTCGCTCGAATCGGCCTGTCCGCCGCCATCGAACCCCGGCGGACGCATTTCGGGAGGTTCTGGGTTTGCATTGATCGGACGATCCGGAGTCGGGTTAACCGGGCTGCCCGCTCGATCGACCGAACCGCCTTCGCTTGTATTATCAATTTGCGGCCGCCGCTCGGGCCGTCTTTGCGGCGAAGCAATGCGCTCGGTGACGCGCTCTTGCGGAGCCGGTCTATCGTCATTTACGGCATTTACCGAAGCGGCGACCTCCGTCGTTTCCGGCAAAGTAGGGGGCGTTGCTTGCGGAAGGCTTTGCGGCAGCGTGGCCGGCACCGGAGCCTCAGCGATCGGCGGCACATCCGTGACATCCGCCGAACTCAAGACACCAAGATAGAGTACCGCACCCAGGGCGACCAGAAAGACCGCTGCAAATGCAGGGACGAATATCCGCCAGCCCGAAACGGATTGCTGCCTCCGAGCCGCAATCCTTCCGCGGACCTTGTGGTCAAAATCCGTCGGAGCGGCCACACGAGGCATCGCATTCAGCATCGCGGCAATTTGCCGGTCCTCAGCGCTCAAATTTTCCGATTCGTTGGTCATCTCAAACCCAATATTTCCTTATCTAGCTTTTCTCTCAGCATTCCGCGTGCCCGGTTTATCCGCGATTTCGTTGTACCAAGCTCGATCTCAAGCACCTGCGATATCTCGTCGTAGCTCAATTCCTCGATATCCCTCAGGATTATCGGGACGCGATACTTCTCGGGCAAGGTTGCGATCGCCTTGGCAATGGCGGCGGAGCGTTGATCGTCGTCATAGCTCGCGTCCTGCAGCCTTCGACCGTCGGCAGGCTGATATTCGGCGGTGTCGCTCGCATCATCCGAAAAAAGCCCCGTCAGCGAGAACAAACGCCGCCGCTTGCGTTTCCTCAATTCAGAGATCGCGAGATTGCTCGCAATGCGGTAAATGTAGGTCGAAAACGCGTAGCCCGCATGATAACGGTCGAGGGCAAAGTAGAGCCGGACAAACGTCTCCTGAGCCAGATCGACCGCTTCTTCATAGTCGTTCAAAAATCGATACAGAAAGTTCGTTATCGGATTACGATAACGGTCCATCAATACGCCGAACGCAGCCTCATCGCCGCCGGCGGCTGCCGCCGCAAGCTCATGATCGGACAACGCAGCCGCAGTTTGCCCGCTGCTTTGAGCTTTGCCCATATCACGTTCGACCGATGCCATACGTTCATCGTTTGTACACCATTCGCCCCGTGCCGGACAAAGGCCGTCCTGCATAAACCTACACGCACGACGGCCTCAAAAGTTGCAAATTGTTATCTGTGTCTGAACTCAATCGAGCGGCGAAATAACGGCGACCACGTGAAACTCGCGTCTTGGCTTCGCGAGTGAAAGGGTGCCCAGCACCGCAGGAACGCCAGGCCGAAGTTCAGACCGGGTCGATGAAAACGATGCGACATCGTACCCATAGGGAGCATCCGCTTCGTCAGCGCCCTTTTTTGCTAAGGAAATCGGGACACGAAGCGAGAATCGCGAGACTTGCAGTATATATCGGAAGTCCGCGGAACCGACGCCTTCCGCCGTTAGCTGCCCGATCCGCCAGTCAAGAGCTGAAACGGGGTCTGTTTCGTTTAGCTCAATAAAGCCGCGGCCTTCGACCTTGCTGCCGCCGCCGCTCGGGCCATAAAGTCCGCCACAATGCGGAGTTTCCCCGCCCCGTTTCGTGTTTTGGAAACGGTGTCGATAATGCTACTTAGTTCGGTAGGGATCGGGGTGCCGTTGATGGAAATATCTGACGAGATCAGATAAATGCGGACGTCGACCGCACCCGTCGGCAGTTGGGCGGCCTGCTGGCCGCTAGCGGGCAAAAGGAGGCCGATGAAGAAGATCGGGAAAAGAAGAAAGAAACGAGTAGCTGATTGAAACTTGGTCATAAACAATTCACTCCTGCAAAGTGTCCGGGGAAAGTCACCCGATTACAGACCCGCAGGAGCGAAAAGTTTCAAAATCGTTTTTGTGCCTACCCTACAAGGAACATTCCCTCATCGACCTTCTGCCCAAAAGTTATTGTCCCGATCATAGCTTCTTCGATCTCTCGATCGTCGGCCCAGAGGACGGTCCGGTACGGGACCAATGTGCCTTGGGCAAAGCGGTAATCATAGAATTTCCTTTTGTACTTTACCCCAAGCTCTTCGTACTCGAGCTGCATCACGCGAAAGGTCCGAACGCTGACATAGAACCGCGTCTTTCGGTCCTTTTTGTCTTTTACATCAATAAGGAAATACTCGACACCTAGCTGCTTTTCCTTACCGATAAATTCGAGGGTCGATTCGTTTTCCTTGTAACGCAATAAAGCGTCGATCCCGCGAAACATCGACTGCTCAAATGCCCTTACGGCCGAGTCCTGAGGTATGAAGACCGAGTCGTTGAAAACACCGAAGATGCGATCGTCAACATGCATTAGGGAATAACGCGTGGCCGGAAGCTCCTGCTCCCAGCGAACCTTGTCCTTAGAGGAGTTGGCTCCCCGGATGATCCAACGCTGGTAGTTCGAATTGTCCATCGAACCCGCAGCATTTCGCGTCCGCAGCCTCCCACGTTCAAAGGTCGTCCGTCGGATCTGGTCAAGAACCTGGCGACCGCCGCCGAGGCCATAAATAACGATCGTGGTTTCCGCGACCTGCTCGGCGCTCGGCTCTTGAGCACTACCCCTCTGCGGCGTTGGTGTAACGACCGGACCAGGCGAAGGCGTCGGGGTCGGATCCTGCCCGAGTGACGGCACCGTCAAGACGAAAGATGCTGACAAAACTGCAAGGCTGAAAAAAAGGCTTTTTCCTAAGGTTCTCTTAAGCTTCATTTGAGACAAAAATAAAAGCGGATTGTAACATAAGCCGCCGAAAATCTCGGCATCGGGACGCTTTTTGCGTACCATTCCTTGATGAAATCGAGGCCCGAAGGGATGCACACTGCTTCGATTTGACTATGAATTCCTCAACCTCGCACAATACCCGAGTATGCCGCACATCGCCCTCTATGAGCCCGAGATACCCCCAAATACCGGCAACATCGCCCGACTCTGTGCGGCAACTGGCACAGCGCTCCACGTGGTCGGTGTTACGGGTTTCAGGATGGACGACCGGACGCTGAAACGTGCCGGGCTTGACTATTGGGACCACGTCGAACTCCACCGCCACATCGCCCTCGATGAGCTGCACAAGGCACTCCCGCGTTCGAGGTTCGTTTACCTTACGACGAAAGCCGAACGGCCTTATACCGATTGGGACTTCGCGGAAAGCGACTGCCTCGTGTTTGGCCCGGAGACCCGCGGATTGCCCGAGAAAATTCTCAAGGACAACGCCGAAAACTGCCTCACCATCCCAATGTCGAATCCGGTGGTACGCAGTTTAAATCTCGCGACCGCGGTCGGGATCGTGCTTTTTGAAGCCCTTCGTCAACTCCGCCGACAGTGACCATACGAGCGGCCTCGCATTTGCGATTTCAGGCATCTTTTTCCACTGCAAATTCGTCTCAATCATGACGTCCGTTTTGCGATGTCATTGGGCGGCGCAAACCCATTTTATGGAGGTTTACGATTATGAGGGTAATTAATAGATTAGCACTAATTTTTGTTTTCGCGGCAAGCTCTGCCGTGGTTGGCGTCAATGCTCAAACGATCACGAGTGAGGTTTCGAACGCGGTTCTGGAAAAAGAAGTCCAGAGCAAGATCCTGCGTTTGCCGTACTACGAGGTTTTCGACTTCATCTCGTTCCGTATTGACGGCGACACGGTGATCCTCGACGGCAAGGTTCGCAACGCGACGAACCGCCGCGCGGCCGAAGCGGCCATAAAACGGATCGCAGGAGTCGAGAAGGTCCAGAATAATATCGAGATCCTTAACGTCGGCGGTTTTGACGATAGGATCCGCCGCGACCTTTATCGGTCGCTCGCCCGGACCGGTTCATTGTCGCGGTACCTGTGGACCGTAAATCCGTCGATGCGGCTTGTTGTCGATCGCGGACACGTAACGCTTGAGGGTTATGTTGCGAATGAGGGCGACCTTAACCTTGCCAATATTGCGGCACGGACGGTTCCAGGAGTCTTCAGCGTAACGAACAACTTAAAAGTTGACAGCAAGCGGGCTGGGTAGTCGGCCCGTGTTCCTCCAGGGAGGCCGGTGGGTTTTCAGACCCGCCGGCCTTTTTGTGTTGCCTTTTCGCTCCCAATCCGTCATTATTTGCGTTTGCCTTGTAGCAGGGGAATACGACAATGATCGCAGCAGACAAGATCAGAAACATCGCCATCATCGCCCACGTAGACCACGGAAAGACGACCCTGGTCGATTCGATGCTCAAGCAATCCGGCACTTTCCGTGAGAACGAGGAGGTCGCCGACCGCGTGATGGACTCGATGGACCTCGAACGCGAACGCGGCATCACCATCATGGCCAAGAACACCTCGATCCGCTACGGCGATTTTAAGATCAATATCGTCGATACGCCGGGCCACGCCGATTTCGGCGGCGAGGTCGAGCGCGTGCTCAAGATGGTCGATGGCATCGTCCTTCTCGTCGATGCCGCCGAAGGCTGCCTTCCGCAGACGCGCTTCGTGCTTCGGAAAGCTCTCGAACTAAAGCTTCCCTGCATCGCCCTCGTAAACAAGATCGACCGCCAGGACGCCCGGCCCGAAGAGGTGGTCAATGAGATCTACGATCTTTTCATCGACCTCGGCGCCAATGACGAACAGATCGAATTCCCGATCCTTTATTCGATCTCTCGCGACGGCGTCGCAAAAAAGGACCTGGCCGATGAAAGCAAAAGCCTTAAGCCGCTCTTTGACCAGATCATCGAAACCATCCCGGCAGCGAAGGCTCTTCGCGACGACAGCCTTCAGCTTCTTGTCGCAAACATCGATTACAACCCCTTCGTCGGCCGGCTCGCCATCGGCCGGATATTCTCAGGAGAGATCGCAAAAAACCAGGAAGTCATCGTTGCAAAACGCGATGGCTCGACGCAGAAGACGCGCGTAAAGGAGTTGTTCGTTTTCGAGGGGCTTGACCGCTCGACGACCGAAGAGGCCGGGGTCGGCGAGATCGTCGCTCTGGCAGGGTTTGATGACGTCGAGATCGGCGAGACGATCACGACCGTCGATAATCCAAAGCCGCTGCCGGTCATCGCCGTTGACGAACCGACCATCTCGATGATCTTCGGCGTTAACACCTCGCCGTTCTCCGGCATCGACGGCAAGTTCGTTACCTCTCGCCAGATCAAGGACCGGCTTGAGAAGGAATTGCTCGGCAACGTCGCTCTCCGCGTTACACAGACCGAAGCGGCGGAGCAATTCAAGGTCTCCGGCCGCGGCGAACTTCAGCTTGCCATCCTGATCGAAATGATGCGCCGCGAGGGCTATGAGCTGCAGGTCTCAAAGCCCGAGGTCATCACCAAAAAGGATGAAACGACCGGTGAAACGCTTGAGCCCTTCGAGCAGGTCGTGATCGACGTGCCCGAAGAATTCATCGGCGTCGTGACCGAAGCTCTCGGCCGCCGCAAAGGCCAGATGACCAAGATGATCAACAACGGCTCGGGCCGCGTCCGGCTGGAATATGAGATCCCGTCGCGTGGGCTGATCGGCTTCCGCGGAGAATTCCTGACCGAAACAAAAGGCACCGGCCTGCTCAACACGATCTTTCTCCGATTCGATAAATGGCAGGGCACGATGAAGTCGCGCTCGACCGGTTCGCTCGTCGCCGACCGAATGGGCGAAGCCACAACCTACTCGCTTTACAATCTTCAGGAACGCGGCACGCTTTTCATCAAGCCCGGCGTAAAGGTCTATGAAGGAATGATCGTCGGTGAGAATGCCCGGGCCGTTGACCTCGACGTCAACGCCATCAAGGAAAAAAAGCTCACGAACATGCGAACCACCTCGGCCGATGAAGCGATGCGGCTCGTACCGGTCCGGGAAATGTCGCTCGAACGCGCACTCGAATTCATCGCGGACGACGAACTGATCGAGGTCACGCCAAAGGCAATTAGACTTCGCAAGCGCGTTCTCAAATCGAACGAACGGCCGAAAAAATTATAGCCTCTGCCTCTCTGTTTCTATTCTGGATCGATGGCTGTCTTAATGGACATATAGTGCAGCTTAGCTCCATCAGGAGCGTAATGTTTATAGTTTCGAACGAACACAACGCGAACTCCGTAGGAGCGGCATATTGTTGATATTCAATGGTTTATACCGCCCCTAACTGGGCCTTCATCTTGGTTTGGAACTACGATCCTATGAACATTTGGCCCCCTATGAAGCCGAACCACATCTTCAGTTACTGACTTTAGGGTAATCCTCAGTCTTCTTTTTTTCGAGTGACCTTGACAGCAAACGCTAACGAGCGTATTTTACTATTTAGTTACTTAACTACTCAGTTAAGTAAAAAGGAGCGATAATATGACAAACATAAATCCATACATCAATTTTGGCGGCAATTGTGAAGAGGCGATGAACTTTTACCGTTCGGTTTTCGGCGGCGAGTTCATGGGCCCGGTAATGCGCTGGGGCGAGGCTCCCGGCTGTGATGAGGGCGAGTTCAAACTTCCCGATGATGCGAAAGGGAAAGTGATGCACATGGCACTACCGATCTCGGAAGGAAGCGTGATCATGGCGTCCGACGCTATCGACGGCCTGGGCCCGAAATTGACCCCCGGCAACAACATCGCGATCGCCATCGGGCCTGACACACGCGAGGAAGCCGACCGACTTTTTACCGGCCTCTCTAAGGGCGGCAAAGTTCAAATGCCGATGGCAGACGCGTTCTGGGGCGGCTATTTTGGCTCATTCGAAGACAAATTCGGCGTCAACTGGCTTATTAATGTTGAAATTAAAAAGGAGGACTAAGAAATGACTGAAGCAAAGATAAAAGAGATCGTAGATGAGATAAACGCAGCGTTCTCACGGAACGACACCGAGGGCTTTCTGGAGCATTGCACCGAAACGATCAAATGGAACATGGTCGGCCATAAGACGACTTCCGGTAAAGACTCAATTCGGGCGTTTATGGAAGAAATGAAAAGCCCCGAAGCTCCTGTCTTCAGCGTTGACAAGATGATCGTCACCAGTTCATCGGCGGTCTGCTGCGGAGATATGACGATGAAAGACACTGAGGGGGCCGAGGCATCCTATTCATATTGTGATATTTACGAGTTCACAGGAGATAAGGTGTCGGAGATGCTCTCGTACGTCATAAAGCATCAGGACGCCGGCACAAGCGAGGCGGTCGCCGCCTGAACTCTTCTTTCACCTAATGAACGCCTGCAAAATATAAACTCATGCGGACAAGGACGGACAGGCTAAGCAGCACATTCGCCGCACTCGCCGACCCGACGCGGCGGGCGATCCTCGGACGGCTGGCGAAGGGCGAAGCTAGCGTAACGGAACTCGCCAAGCCGATGAAGATGACGATGCCGGCAGTTACCAAGCACCTGAAGGTACTTGAACGTGCCGGCCTCATCCGCCGCGGCAGGCAGGCGCAGTGGCGGCCGTGCTACCTGGTCGCCGAGCCGCTCCGGGAAGCTTCGGATTGGGTCGAGCAATACCGCCGATTTTGGGAAGCGAGCCTCGACCGGCTCGATGCGTACCTGAAAGTGCTGCAGGCCGAGGCAGCGAATGACGCCAAAGCGGCGAAGGAAAAAAATAATGCAAAGCGAAAAAGAACTGGAAAACGCGCGTAATGCGATCGTGATCGTCCGCGAATTTGACGCTCCGCGGGAAACGGTTTGGAAGGTCTGGACCGAGCGGGGGCATATCGAAAAATGGTTTGGGCCGAAGGGCTTCGATACCCGCGTCGATCATCTCGAGTTCCGGCCGGGCGGCGAGATCCGCCACACGATGATCGGGCCGGATGGAACGGAGTATCCATCGAAGGGTACCTTTCTCGAGATCGACGCACCGCGAAAACTGATTTCGACCGATGAGTTTGGTGAGGGGAGCGAAGAGATCGCGGCTTTCAAGGATGTGAAGCTGCCGGAAGGAATGGTAACGACGGTCGAATTTGAAGACCTCGGAAAGCGGTGCCTTGTTCGGCTGACCATTTCGCACGCCACTGAAGAAGACCGCAAGCGGCACGAGGAGATGGGCGTCCTCGAAGGCTGGAACTCGACCCTCGATTGCCTTGCAGAATACCTGGCAACGATCGAAAAAGGAGACAAGAAATGATGCATGAGATCACACCATTTTTGTGGTTCGACAGCGAGGCCGAAGCGGCCGCAAACTTCTATGCCGGGATCTTTCCGAACTCATCGGTCGGAAAGATCTCAAGATACGATGAGGCGACCGCCGAAAACGTCGGCCGTCCGGTGGGTTCGGCTATGACCGTTGAGTTCACGTTGAACGGCAAGCCCTTCGTCGGGCTCAACGGCGGCCCGATGTTCAAGTTCACCGAGGCCGTCTCATTCGCTATCCGCTGCCGCGATCAGGCAGAGGTCGATCATTACTGGGAACGCCTCACGGCTGATGGGGGCGAGGAATCGATGTGCGGTTGGCTGAAGGACAAGTATGGCCTTTCATGGCAGGTCGTTCCGGAACAGCTTATCGAGATCAATAATGCAGGCGGCGAGCGTGCCCGGCGAGCGATGTCTGCGGTGATGACAATGCGGAAGATCGACATTGGAGTGGTGCTTGCCGCGGCGGAGGGTGAGGGATGACACAAACAGCGATTGCAGAGATGAAAGGCGACCGCGAGATCGTTGTCTCGCGCAGATTTGACGCACCGCGGGAACTCGTTTGGCGGGCTTGGACCGATCCGCAAGCGATCGCCGAGTGGTGGGGGCCGCGTGGATTCGACGCTCCGTCGTGTTCGATCGACCTTCGCCCCGGCGGGAAATTTCAGATCGATCTCAACGGGCCGGACGGAAAGGTTTATCCCTGCAAAGGCACCTTCAGGGAGATAGTTGAACCCGAGCGAATAGTTTACGACGGCCCGGCAAATGAACCCGCCGGATGCGGTGCAGGAATACCGCCAAATGCGACCGTTACCGTAACATTTGCCGCGGAAGGAAGCCAAACCGAGTTGACCATCCACACCCTGCTCGCGTCAGAAGCGGATCGCGTCGCAGCCCGGAATGAAGGCTTCATCCCAGGTTGGCAGGACAGCCTCGAGCGCCTTGCGGAAAAGCTCGGTCTCGATTAAGATTGCCGTCACGTTTTGTTGTGTAACATTCGCGGCCCTTGATCGCCGCGTCGGAGAACCCTGCTATGAATATCGTTCTTTGGATACTGCAAGTTCTGCTCGGGCTGATGTTCCTTTTTGCCGGCAGTTCGAAGTTCTTAATGCCGTATGAAGAGATGCGGGCGAACATGACCGTTGAATTGCCTCACTGGTTCATTCTTTTCATCGGTGCGGCCGAAGTCCTCGGCGGTTTGGGAATAGTGCTTCCCTGGGCTTTGGGAATCATGCCAAAGCTTACGCCGATAGCGGCCGCTCTGCTCGCGGTCATTATGGCCGGTGCTGTCGTCGTTTCAGCCTACGGGGGCATCGCAATGGCGATCTTCCCGTTTGTGATTCTGCTGCTTTTGCTGGTCGTCGCTCGCGGCCGTTGGACAACAAAGGAGTGATCGTATGTCGAAATATTGCGATGTTTACCTGGTGCCGATAGCTGAGGAAAAGCTCGCCGAGTACAAGAAGCTCGCACGTAGTGCCGGCAAGATCTTCATGAAACACGGTGCGCTTCGCTACCGCGAGTACGTCGTCTCGGACCTCAACGAAGAATACGGGACGTTCCCTTTCGGTAAGGCTTTGAAGCTTAGGCCCGGCGAGACGATCGTCTATGCTGCGGTCGAGTTCAAATCGGAAGCTCATCGAAACAAGACAATGAAGGCGATTTTTGCCGACCCCGAACTTGCAAAGGTCTCGCCGAAAGAGCCGCCGTTCGACTACAAGCGGATGGTTTACAGCGGTTTCAAGGTAATGGTTGACCTCTAGCGCGGACTTTCCGCGTCTGAATCGTTATACTGAGATACCGGGCAGCGATTGCCCGGTTTTTGATGCCTGAAACGATCGAAGAGAACGAAACTATAGTCCCGGAAAAGCCAAGGCCGCGATACGACCGCTCGATAGTCGAGGGGCCGCTCGGGCCGGCCGTCTGGAAGATCGCCTGGCCGACGATGCTGACGAACGTCATCGCCGGTTTGCAGGGCATTGTCGATCACATCGTGGTCGGCAATGTCGTCGGCTTTAAGGCAAATGCGGCGATCGGCGTAAGCTGGCAGATCTTTCTCGTTGTTATCGTTTTCATCTCTTCTCTCTTTACGGGAATGAGCATTCTGGTCGCCCGCTTTGCCGGAGCCGGCCAGGAACTGAAGGTTGACCGGACGGTTTACCAGGCATTCCTTACGGCGATAATCATCTCTTTTGGTGTGATGGCACCGGTCGGTTATTTTGCATCGCCTTATCTGCTCGACCTCGTAAATGCCGAAGCCGGCGTCAAAGCCGAAGCTCTTCCCTATCTCCGCATCACGTTCGTTTTCAGCCTTGGCCTGCTCGTCTTCTTTATGCTAAGCGGAGCGTTGCGTTCGGCCGGCGACGCCCGGACGCCGATGATCCTCGGCGTTGTGATGACGGTGCTGAACCTCGTTCTCAACATCATCTTGATCCCTGGCCTCGGCCCCATTCCGGCTTTCGGGACTGCCGGAGCTGCGATGGGTACCAGCATCGCCTCGGGCGTCGTTGCGATCTATGCATTGTATCGGCTTATCGCCGGCGGTTGGGTCGTTTCGTTCCCGAAGGGGCTCGGTTACAAACCCGATTGGGCCATCATTCGCCAGATCTTTCGCTTTGGGCTGCCGACGGGAATACAGGGCATCGCGATGAATATCGGCGGCGTATTTATGCTGGCCTTCATCGGTTCGCTGGCCCAAAGTGCCGCCGCACAAGCGGCCTTTGCCGTCGGCTACACACAGCTTTTCTCGCTCATAACCTGGACGTCTGTCGGGCTGATGGGAGCGGCGGCGGCGGTCGCCGGTCAGAACCTCGGAGCGGGAAATCCGGAGCGGGCCGCAAACGCCGTTCACACTGCGGCGAAGTTCGGCATCGCCGGTTCGGCATTCATCGGACTCTTCTTTTTCTTTTTCCCGGAGCAGCTTCTGGGCTTTTTCGGTATGAAGGAACAGGCCGTTATCGAGATAGGCACGCAGCTTCTCCAGGTACTGAGCATCTCGGGGATCTTCATCTCGGCCGCGCTCACCTACACGGGCGGACTGCAAGGTACCGGCGACACGAAAAGCCCGCTTTTTATCTCGATCATTTCACAAGTGATCATCCCGCTCGGCATCTGTTTCATTATTCAACAGACGTGGGGACTCGAACCGTTGCACATCTGGCTGGCGATCCTTGCAGGGCACTTCGTCCGGTTCGCTCTGAGCTACTACAAATTCCGCCAAGGCCGCTGGCAGAGCATCGAGGTTTCGATCGATCGGACCGAAGCCTGATCACTCCTCGTCGTCGTTTTCTTCCTCGTCAGGATCGAAATCCTCATATCCGTGCGCGTCGTCGTAGTAATAGCTCGGCTTGTTCGCATCTTCGCTCTCCACGTTGGCTTTTTTATCTTCGGGCCGTTTTTTCTGCGGATCACTCTCGGGCATAATGACAATCATAATCACCGAAAGATGATGAGAAACAAAGCGTATTTCAGTTCATTTCCTAGATCGGTTTAGCAATTAATAGTGTGCGAGGGCACTCGAAATGCCTTAAAATTAGGTCATGGCAAGAACACCGGAAGAAAAACTACTAAACCCGAGGCCCGGCAGCAAGATCGCCGCTGCACGTGATTTTGGCATTGACCTCACGCTTTTGGTAGAAAACCTTCGGTTGTCTCCCGAGCAACGGCTCCGACACAACGAGCAAGCGGTAAACGATATGGAAAAATTCGCGGCTGCAATGCGTCGCGCCAAGCAAAAACCGAAAAGCGTATTCAATAAATGATCAAACTTGTAGATGCAGTGGTCCTACTTGCAAAGAATCACGTGGATTTCGTCGTTGTTGGAGGTATGGCAATCCGAAGCCACGGTTCCGGCTACCTCACCCAAGACCTTGATATTTGTTATTCTCGCGGTAAAGAGAACCTAAATCGTTTGGCTGACACACTAGCCCCGTTCAATCCTCGCCCTAGAAATTTCCCCGAGGGCTTGCCTTTTGTTTGGGACGCGGCAACTTTGAATAAAGGCTTCAATTTCACGCTACAGACTTCTCTTTGTGACATTGACCTTCTTGGCGAAGTGCCCGGAATCGGTAGTTACGTCGAAGCTCTAAATGATTCCGTAAAGATCGACCTTGAAGGATTTGACGTTCATGTTCTCTCGATCGATGGTCTTATTAAGGCGAAAGAAACTGCCGGCAGATTAAAAGATGCCGCGGGTTTACAAGAGCTCTATGCATTAAAGCAAGCACTCAGCGACGAAGATTGAATTTATGCTCAGACCCATTTTTCTCCGATCATA
>ERZ761602.3093-NODE-3093-length-24362-cov-4.982515_pt1 | contig 24362 bp, 20 predicted proteins | sample MGYA00512165_ERZ761602 | MGnify/ENA primary metagenome ERZ761602 (study PRJEB28899, sample SAMN02445085) | bioreactor sludge metagenome | biome: EBPR sludge; isolation source: Thorneside wastewater treatment plant | place: Australia: Brisbane, Thorneside...
GGTGTTGTCGTAGCCGATGCGCTTGATGGTGTCGCGCGCGACCTGGATGTAGTCCACGTGGGCGTTCGTGGTGATCTCGCCGGCCAGCACCACCAGACCGGTGTTGGTCAGCGTCTCTGCGGCGACGCGCGAGCGCGGGTCCTGGGTGAAGATGGCATCCAGGATTGCGTCGGAAACCTGGTCGGCCACCTTGTCGGGGTGCCCTTCCGAGACGGATTCGGATGTGAAAAGAAAGTCGTTCGCCATTTGAATACACTCCGTTGTTTGCATGGCGCGTTGCCCTGCGGAATGCCTGGCGAACGCTTTAGCAGTACTGTTTACCGTCGCCCTGCAAGTTGCTCAGTTAACTCGGCGACGGGTTGATTTTACCAAGTGGCCGATGTCCTCACTGTTTCGCCTGTTTTCACACTGTCCGCTGGTGGTGCTGCACGGCCTCGGCGTGGTGCTGGGCTGGCTGTCGTTTCTGCTTTCGCCCAGCTACCGGGCCCGCTTTCTCGCCAATGCGGCGCAGGCGGGTTATGGCTTTGTCCAGGTGCATGCGGCGGTCGGCCATGCCGGGCGGATGTCCAGTGAATTGCCGCGTTTGTGGCTTGGGGGGCCGGTCCGGTTCGAATGGGAGGGGCTGGCGGCCGTGGATGCGGCCTACGCCCGTGGCAAAGGGGTGGTTTTTCTGACGCCCCACCTGGGCTGTTTTGAGGTTACCGCCCAGGGGCTGGCGCAACGATACAGCGCGGCGCACGGGCCCATCACGGTGTTGTACCGGCCAGCGCGGCAAGCCTGGCTGGCCGCCATTGTGGAGGGCTCGCGCCAGCGGCCCGGTCTTGTGACAGCTCCGACCACGTTGGCCGGTGTGCGGCAGATGATCAAGGCACTGCGAGTCGGTCAGGCGGTCGGACTGCTGCCCGATCAGGTGCCGCCGCAGGGCATGGGGCAATGGGCGCCTTTTTTCGGGCGGCCGGCGTACACCATGACCCTCGCCGCACGGCTGGCGCTGCAGACCGGCGCGACAGCGCTCCTGGTCTGGGGTGAGCGGCTGCCCTGGGGGCGGGGTTATCGCCTGCACTTTCGCGAAATGAGTCGTCCGCTGTCTCCCGAACTGGACGCGGCCGTGGAGCAGATCAATGCCGAAATGGAGCGGCTGATCCGGGAGTGTCCACAGCAATACCTGTGGGGTTACGCGCGCTACAAGCAACCCCGCAAGGAGGACTGAAGGTGCACCCCGGCATTGCTTTCATGCGGCTGATCGCACCCCTGCCGCTGCCCGTGATCCGGGCGCTGGGCTGGTGCCTGGGACAGCTTCTGTATCGGCTGGCCCGGTCCCGGCGGCGGGTGACGCTGATCAACCTTGGCCTGTGTTTTCCGCAGTGGAGTGCTGCGCAGCGCGAACACTGTGCCCGCCGTCATTTTGTGGTGTTCTGTCAGGCCTGGCTTGATCGCAGCTGGCTATGGCATGGCCAGGAGGCCACCGTCCGCCAGCGATTGCAGCTGGAGGGCTCCATTCACTCGCTGCGTGCGGCGCAGCCGCAGGTGTTGTTCGCCCCCCATTTTGTCGGGCTCGATGCGGGCTGGGCGGCCCTGAACCTGCACTTTGACCGGCCTTTTGCCACGATTTACATGCGCCAGTACAAGCCGGCTCTGGATGCCTGGCTGGAATCCGGCCGCCAGCGCTTTGGTGCGCCGATGCAGTTTCCTCGCACCGAAGGGGTACGCCAGATCGCCCGGGCGCTGGGCGACGGCGCCGCCCTGTACCTGCTCCCGGACCTGGACTACGGGCCGCTGGTGTCCGAATTCGTACCGTACTTCGGGGTTCCGACGGCCACAACAACGTCGCTGTCGCGGTTTGCCCGCGTGGCACGCGCGTCGGTGCAGACGGTCACGACGCGTTTGACACCGCAGGGCTACACGGTGTCCGTGAGCGAGGCTTGGCCGGATTTCCCGACCGCGGATGCCGTCGCCGATACCGCGCGAATGAACCGCTTGCTCGAAGGCCTGATCGTCGACAACGTGACCCAATACCTCTGGACCCACCGCCGATTCAAGACCCGTCCGGCAGGCCAGGCCTCGGTGTACGCCTGATTCGCTTGATTTATGGCCGAATGTGCCAATACCCAGCGCAAAACGGTCGTTTGTTGCTATGGTCTTTGTGGTATCGACGCCGGTATTTCGCCCACATCAGAGTCCACGGCGGGCGCTCCGGGCACAGCATCGCCGCTTACCGGGCGGTCGGGTGGATGACTCCAGTGCCACAGCAACTGCGCAACCTCCTCGACGCCCTGGCGTTTGAGCGCGGAAAAAAGACGGGTTTCGCCTCCACCAGCCTGCAGCCGGGCAATCGACAAGGCTTTGGCGCCTTCGGCCCGGGTCAGTTTGTCGGCTTTGGTCAGCAGGACCAGAAACTTCAGGCCTTGTTCAACCCGGGGACGGATGACGTCCAGCAGGATGTCATCCAGTTCGGTCAGACCATGCCGGGGGTCGCACAACATGACCACGCCAGTGAGATTCTCGCGCGTGACCAGGTAATTCGCCATGACACGCTGCCAGCGGATCTTGTCGTCTTTGGGGACAGCCGCATAACCGTAACCCGGCAGATCGGCGAGCACGGCGTCCTGCACACCCTGTTTGCCCAGGCTGAACAGGTTGATGTGCTGGGTGCGGCCCGGCTTCTTCGACGCGAAGGCCAGCTGTTTTTGCTGCGTCAGCGTATTGATACAGGTTGACTTGCCGGCATTGGAGCGGCCGACAAAGGCAATTTCAGGAACGTCGAGCGCGGGCAGATGGTGCAACTGCGCCGCCGTTGTCAGAAAGCGGGCTGTGTGCATCCAGCCGAGCGCGACCTTGGCGGTGACCATGTCAGCTCCGGAAAACTCCGGAAGGGCAAGAGCAGCCGGTTGCGCCGGTTGCGGGGTGTGTGGGGACATGTAGTGGCCGTGGAGGGCGCCTGAGACTCCAGGCGCAAGGCGGCATTGTAGAATCACAGGGTTTTGCGCCAACCCACTTTTCAGCGAATTAAGCCATGAAGCCGTTTGCCTCGTTCCTGCTGCTTGCCCTGTTTTCCACTGCGGCCCTGGCCGCCGACAACAAGGCGGCCCAGCCAGCCAAGCCCGATCTGGTCAAGGGTGAGGCCAGTTTTGCCGTTTGCGCGGCCTGCCACGGTGCCGACGGCAACTCCACTACGCCGGCCAACCCCAGTCTGGCGCAGCAACACCCCGAATATCTGGTCAAGCAATTGCAGGAATTCAAGAGCGGCAAGCGCGACAACGCCATCATGAAGGGGTTCGCTTCGGCGCTGTCGGACGAAGACATGAGGAACATTGCATTCTGGCTGGCCTCCAAGAAGGCCAAGGATGGCGCTGCCAAAGACAAAAAGCTGGTCACGTTGGGCGAGCGCATTTATCGCGGGGGTATCGCTGACCGCCAGATCGCGGCCTGTGCCGGCTGCCATAGCCCCAATGGTGCCGGTATTCCGGCACAGTACCCGCGTCTCAAAGGACAACATGCCGACTACACCGCAGCCCAGCTGGTGGCATTCCGCGATGGCGTGCGGGCCAACAACGCCCAAATGCGCGATGTGGCGGCAAAAATGAACGACCGGGAAATCAAGGCGGTCTCCGACTACATCGCCGGACTTCGGTGATCGGCGGCGCTGTTGCGCAGCGGTAATGTCCCCGCTGTGCCCGGGTAAATAAGCTGACGTTAATATTCGCGGTGTCCCGGGCTTCTGAAGTGCTGGGCCGACAGTGAGTGGCGGCGTGGTGCAGACTTCCGTCAAGGGCGGGCCTGTTGAACGGGTCCGCCTTTTTTCCTGCCTCTTTCGATTGATTTGAATGTCTGAAATCACCGATCGCGACGTCGACCAGACTCCCTCACGGGCCTGGTCGGCGGCCGTTGAACTGCTGTCTTCCATGCGGTTTGCGATCGCATTGCTGACGATCATCTGTATTGCGTCAGTGATCGGGACGGTGCTCAAGCAAAATGAGCCAGTCAACAATTACATCAATCAGTTCGGCCCATTCTGGGCACAGGTTTTTGGCGCGCTGGACCTCTATGCGATCTACAGCGCGTGGTGGTTTCTGCTCATCCTGGCCTTTCTGGTAATTAGCACGTCACTGTGCATTGCGCGCAATACCCCGAAGATTCTGGCGGACCTCAAAGCCTATAAGGAACATATCCGGGAGCAAAGCCTCCAGGCGTTTCATCACCGCGCCGAGGCCGCGCTGCCGTCTGTTCCGGAGCAGGAAGCGCACCGTATCGGGCAGATGCTCGCCGGCGGGGGCTGGAAGGTGCGCCTGCAGCGTCGTGAAAATGGCTGGATGGTTGCTGCCAAGGCTGGCGCCGCCAACAAGATCGGTTATATCGCCGCGCACAGCGCCATCGTGCTGATCTGTCTGGGTGGCTTGCTTGATGGTGACCTGATCGTGCGTGCGCAAACCTGGTTCAATGGCAAGGAGTTGTACCGTGGCGGTGGCTTGATCTCCGAGGTGCCAGCCCAACACCGTCTGGCCGCATCCAACCCGACATTCCGGGGCAACCTGTTGGTGGCCGAAGGTACGGTGGCCTCGACGGCCATTTTGAGCCAGTCCGGTGGGATTCTGCTGCAGGATCTCCCCTTCGCGATCGAGCTCAAGAAGTTCATCGTCGAGTACTACTCGACGGGGATGCCCAAATTGTTCGCCAGTGACATCGTCATTCACGACAAGGCAACGGGGGAAAAGCGCGAGGCCCGCGTAGAGGTCAACAAGCCGGCAAGCTTCAAGGGCATCGAAATTTACCAGTCCAGTTTCGACGACGGGGGCTCGCGGGTGAAGCTCAAGGCCTATCCGATGGCGCAGGCGACGGTGCCTTTCGAAGTCGAAGGGGTCATAGGCAACAGCACCCAACTGGTGCGGGGGCCGGGCGCTGCGGCCGAACAGCTGACCTTGGAGTTCTCGGGTCTTCGCGTGATCAACGTGGAAAATTTCGGGGATAAGGCATTGACGGCAACCGGAGGCGCCGATGTTCGCAGTGTGGACTTGAGGGCTTCGCTGGAACAGCGCCTGGGGTCGGGAAACAAGACCGTCACCCGCAAAGAACTGCGCAATGTGGGCCCCAGTGTGTCTTACAAATTGCGGGATTCCTCCGGTCAGGCGCGTGAGTTTCACAATTACATGCTGCCCGTCGACATGGGCGAGGGCACACCGGTGTTTCTCCTGGGTGTCCGCGACAAACCGTCCGAGCCGCTGCGTTACCTGCGCGTGCCTGCGGACGAAGCGGGTGCGATGGACGGCTTTGTGCGCTTGCGGCAGGCATTGCAGGACCGTCCGATGCGTGAGTTGGCCGTGCAGCGTTATGCGGCGAGGGCGGTGGACCCGGCACGACCGGACATGGTCGAAGCCCTCAAAGGATCGGCGCGCAAGGCTTTGGACCTGTTTGCCGGCGTGGAGGGCAAAGATGGCAAGCCCACCAGCGGGCTGCAGGCCGTGGTCGAGTTCATGGATGCCAATGTGCCGGAGGCTGAGCGTGCCCGAGCCGGCGAAGTGCTGGTGCGCATTCTCAATGGGGCATTGTTCGAGCTCGATACCGTCGCGCGCGAAAAGGCGGGCGTTAAACCCCTGGACGGCGGAGCGTTCACGCAACAGTTCATGACCCAGGCGGTCTTGTCGCTGGGGGATGCGCAGTTGTACCCGGCGCCCATGGCTTTTCTGCTGAAAGACTTCACCCAGGTGCAGGCCAGCGTTTTCCAGGTGGCCCGCGCGCCGGGAAAGACCATTGTCTATCTGGGGTGTGCCTTGCTGATCCTGGGTATTTTTGCGATGCTCTACGTGCGTGAGCGGCGCCTGTGGGTATGGCTTGCGCCCTCAACCGATGGCACAGGAACGCGGGCGACCATGGCGCTGTCGAGCAATCGCAAGACAATGGATGGCGATCGCGAGTTCGACCAATTGAGCCAGCGCTTGCTGATGGATTCACTGCGAACCGAAAACCCATGAATACTGCTACCACGACGATGACGCTGACCCCTGGCTTCTTTGCCCGGAGGAACTGGTTCGACTGGCTGTTTGCCGTTTTGGTGCTGTTGGGCACCGCCTTCGCCTTTTCGCGTTATCAGCTGGCTATGGATGGCTATGAGAAGGTCATCCTGCTGTGTACCGCGCCTGCGGCAATCTGGCTGGGCTGGTTCTGGCGCCCGTTGCAGCGGTTGAGTCTGGTGGTCGCGGGGTTCAGTCTGCTGGCGATCGTCAGCTATGGGGGGGACCTGCAGCGGGCTGAAACTGTTTTCTGGCTGAAGTACTTTCTGTCGAGTCAGTCGGCCATCCTCTGGATGAGCCTGTTGTTCTGCATGAGTACGGTGTTTTACTGGATCGGGATTTTTTCGCGACATAACGGCGAAGCCATGGAAGGTCTGGGCTCCAAGCTTGCCTGGGCCGCTGTGGCCTTGGCCCTGATCGGTACCATGGTTCGATGGTACGAAAGCCACCAGATCGGCCCGGACATTGGCCATATCCCGGTGAGCAACCTTTATGAGGTGTTCATCATGTTCTGCTGGATGACGGCGGCGTTCTACCTCTACTATGAATCGCAGTACCGCATCCGCGCGCTTGGGGCATTTGTGATGCTCATTGTCAGCGCCGCCGTGGGCTTCCTGCTCTGGTACACGCTGGTCCGAGAAGCACACGAGATCCAACCCTTGGTGCCTGCACTCAAGAGCTGGTGGATGAAGATCCATGTTCCGGCCAATTTCGTCGGCTACGGAACCTTTGCGATCGCAGCGATGGTCGCGTTCGCGTATCTGATCAAGAAGCAGGCCGAAGAGACGCGCTGGTACCGGCTCTTGCCCCTGTGGTTGCTGGGGATGGTGCTTTGCCTTGAACCCATCGTTTTCCGCCAGCAGCCCGGTGGCGCAGGCGGTGGAATGAGCAATTTCTGGGCGGTGTATTTCGGCGTATCGGCGCTGATCGTCGGAGGAATTCTGGCGGCCCGACGACTGATTGCGGCAAAGCTGCCGAGTTTCGAGATCCTTGACGATGTGATGTACAAGGCAATTGCGGTCGGCTTTGCCTTTTTCACGATCGCCACAGTGCTCGGTGCTTTGTGGGCGGCCGAAGCCTGGGGCGGCTACTGGAGCTGGGATCCCAAGGAGACCTGGGCACTGATCGTCTGGCTCAATTACGCCGCCTGGTTGCACATGCGACTGATGAAAGGCCTGCGAGGTACGGTGGCCGCCTGGTGGGCTTTGGTCGGGCTGGCGGTGACCACGTTCGCCTTCCTGGGTGTCAACATGTTCCTCAGCGGTCTGCATAGCTACGGTACGCTTTGAACCAGCCCTTCTGACCCTGCGCCGGGGCGAAACACCGCCTGAGGCATCGGAGGGCCCGTGGTGTAAGAAGCGGGAGGTTCGACCGACCGAACCAGACAAGTCAGGAGAACACCATGGCGTTTACCCCCCGTGACCGAGGCTACAGTCACAAGGTGCCCAGTGACATAACCCCCCAGTCGACTTATCGCAGTCGGCGCACCTTGCTGACCGCCATGGCGGCTGGAAGTGCCGGCGCGATCCTGGCCGGATGGGCCGCGCGGGACGCTCGGGCGCAGATGGCACGCCCCGGGTTGAGGGCTGGCCTTGCTGCGCCACTCTCCAGTCTTGCCGGCGCGACGGTGCTGGAGCCGCCCACCAGCATCCAGGACGCGACGTCCTACAACAACTTTTACGAATTCGGTCCGGACAAGAGCGATCCAGCCCGCGGCGCAGTCTCGATGCGAACGTCGCCATGGGCGGTTGATGTGGAAGGACTGGTGCGCAAACCCGGCCGCTTCGGACTGGACGATTTGCTCAAAATGGCTCCGCTGGAGGAACGCATTTACCGCCTGCGCTGTGTCGAGGGCTGGTCCATGGTGATCCCCTGGATTGGTTACAGCCTTCAGGAGCTGATTCGCCGGGTCGAACCCCTGGGCAGTGCCCGGTTTGTCGAGTTTGTCAGCCAATCGGACCGATCGGTCATGCCCGGCCTTCGTCCGGGTGCATTGGAGTTCCCGTACCGGGAGGCCTTGCGGCTTGACGAAGCGATGAATCCGTTGGCGATGCTGGTGTTCGGAATGTACGGCGAGGTTCTGCCCAACCAGAACGGCGCACCGGTTCGGCTGGTTGTGCCCTGGAAATACGGCTACAAAAGCGGCAAAAGCCTGATTCGGATCCGTTTCGTCGAGCATGAACCCGTTACGAGCTGGGTGCGGCTGGCGCCGCAGGAATACGGCTTCTACGGCAATGTCAACCCGCTGGTCGACCATCCCCGCTGGAGTCAGGCCACCGAGCGTCGGATTGGCGAGGGCGGACTGTTTGCGAAACGACGCAAGACATTGATGTTCAACGGCTACGAACCCCAGGTGGGCCAGATGTATGCCGGGTTGGACCTGAAAAAGTACTACTGACCTGGTGTCTGTGCGTCCCGCCGCCCTGATCAGCCATCCGTACGGCAAACCGGTTCTGGCGGCACTGCTGCTGCTTCCGTTCGTGTATCTGGTGTTCTGCGTGACGATGGACCGGCTCGGGCCCAATCCGGCAGAGGCACTGATCCGTTCAAGCGGCGACTGGACCCTGCGGATGCTTTGCCTGACTTTGGCGGTGACGCCCGCGCGGGTTCTGTCCGGTTGGCATGCACTGGCGCGTTACCGGCGCATGGTGGGATTGTTCACCGCCTTCTACGCACTCATCCATGCATTGAGCTACCTGATGTTCGACATGGAGTTCGTTTGGGCGGCAGTGGGCGCCGATCTGGTCAAACGGCCTTTCATTGCGGTCGGAATGCTTGCCTTCACACTGCTGGCGGTACTGGCGGGGACCTCAACCACCTCGGCCGTCCGGTTGCTGGGGGCCATGCGGTGGCAGCGCCTGCATCGGGCGGTTTACGGCATCGCCGGCCTCGCCTTGCTGCATTTTTTCTGGATGCGGTCAGGAAAACAGGACTTTGCCGAGGTGGCAGTTTATGGGTTGGTGCTGGGGACTCTGCTGGGATGGCGGGCGGTGCGTTTCAAGAGAAAGTAGCCGATACCCAGCGTATTTCAGTGCTCTTTCGCTATCAAAAAGAGATCAAAGCAGTTTTTCCGTGCGCATCAGGTCGTCGATGGTTTCGCGTGCGCGAATGAGCTTCACGTCCTGGCCATCCACCAGTACTTCCGCCGCGCGCGGACGGCTGTTGTAATTGCTCGCCATGCTCATGCAGTAAGCGCCGGCCGACAGCACGGCAAGAACGTCACCGGCCTGAACGGAAAGATCGCGATCGCGACCGATCCAGTCGCCACTTTCGCAAACCGGACCGACCACGTCCATCCGGGTGGCTTCGCCAGAGCGTGCGGTGACGGGCAGGATCTGGTGGAAGGCCTGATACATCGCCGGACGGGGCAGGTCGTTCATGGCGGCATCGACAATACAAAAATTCTTGTGCTCCCCGGGTTTCAGATAGAGCACTTCCGTGAGGCAGACCCCGGCGTTGCCCACCAAAGAACGCCCGGGCTCAATGAGAATTCTTCGGTTCCCATAGCCGCGTTCATCCAGGCGCTGCAACAGTCGTGCCCACAAGACGTCGGCTTGCGGGGGGGTATCACCGTTGTAGTTGATGCCCAGACCACCGCCGAAATCGATGTGTTCCAACCGGATGCCAGTCGCCTCGACGGCAGCGACCAGGTCCAGCACGCGGTCCATGGCATCCAGGTAGGGGTCCATTTCCGTGATCTGCGAGCCGATATGGCAATCAATGCCGATAACCCGCAGACCAGGTAATCTGGACGCCTGAAGGTAGGCTTGCAGGCTGCGATCGTGGGCAACTCCGAACTTGTTGCCTTTCAGACCGGTGGAAATATAGGGATGGGTTTTTGCGTCAACGTTGGGATTGACGCGGATGCTGACCGGCGCGCGCTGGCTGCATTGAAGGGCTACGTCATTGAGGACGGTCAGTTCAGCTTCACTCTCCACATTGAAGCAACCGACTCCCGCTTGCAAGGCTGTGCGAATTTCCTCGCGGGTTTTGCCGACACCGGAAAAGACGATGCGCTCCGGTCTTGCGCCAGCAACCAATGCACGGCGCAACTCGCCCACCGAGACGATATCGAAACCACACCCTGCCTTGGCGAACAGTTGCAGGATAGCCAAGGAGGAATTGGCCTTCATTGCGTAGCAGATCAGAGCGTCGCGATCAACAAACGCGCGTTGATAGGCGGCCAACGCTGCCAGCATGGCGCTCTTGGAGTACGCAAAAACCGGAGTCCCGAAATCCGTGGCGATGGCTTGAAGAGGAGTCGCCTCCAGTAACAATTCGGAACCGATCTGAGAGAGGAAAGGAGAACCGGGCAGTGCTGGAGTCGTCATCGGGACGGAGGGGCGGTGGATGAAGAGGCCGCCGGAAGCGGAACAATCAACTGGGGGAGCGTGGCGCGCTGGCTGCTGGCGGCCTCAGTCGGAAGGAATAACGGGCCTTTTTGCCCGCATCCCGACAAAACAACCGTAGCGGCGCCGAGGATGCCCATGCTGAATAGAATGCAAGCTCGCTGGGACATGGATGGATTGTAATGACCGACCTGGAATATCTGGATCGTGCCGAGGAATTGCTGGCGCAAGTGGAGAGGGCATGCGACCGTATCAATGACACATCGGATGTCGACGTGGACAGCCAGCGGGTTGGTGGCATGGTCACCCTGACTTTTTCCAATCGCAGCCAGATTGTGGTCAACCTTCAGAAGCCATTGCAGGAGGTCTGGCTTGCTGCCCTGTCGGGGGGGTATCACTTCCGTTGGGTTGACGGTTGTTGGCAGGACAGCAAAGGTCAGGGCGAGTTTTTCGCGATCCTCTCGCGCGAAGCCGAAAACCAGTCAGGCGCCCCTCTGCGTTTCACGGTCTGACCGGTCAATTTCGGAAGAGATCCAGAATCCGGTTGCGCTCGTCGGCACCGGAAGGGTTCTTCGCGGGCTCTTTGGGCTCCGGTGCCGCGGTAGCTTGAGGCGCAATCTGGCGAACGCCGCCGCCTGCGAGCTCATCGAAAACCCACTCGCCCCCGGCGCTCACGAGGCCCTCAGGAACGCCGGGCTCCATGACCGGTACTCCTTTGAGCGCCGTTTCCATGAAGTTGATCCAAACAGGCAAACTCAGTCGCCCTCCTGTTTCGCTTTCGCCGAGCGAACGGGGATTGTCATAACCGATCCATACCACCGATACGATGCTCGGCTGAAATCCGGCGAACCAGTTGTCGATGGAATCATTGGTCGTCCCGGTTTTGCCGTAGAGGTCGGCACGTTTGAGTGTGCCCTGTGCCCGGGCTGCCGTGCCGGAACGTGTCACCTCCTGCAACAGACGGTTCATTACGAAGGCGTTTCGCGCCTCAATGGCGCGCTGGTTATCGTCGAGTTTCGGCGGGGTTCCCTCGAAGAGCACCCGCCCTTTCTGGTCGCTGATGCGGCTGATGAGCCACGGGTTGACCCGAAAGCCACCGTTGGCAAAAACGGCGTACCCCGTGGCCATTTGCATGACTGTGACCGAGCCTGCGCCTAGAGCCATGGTGAGATAGGGAGGATGCCGCTCGGCGTCGAAACCGAAGCGGGTGATCCAGTCCTGAGCATTCTGTGCTCCCACGGACTGCAAGACCCGTATGGACACCATATTTTTTGACTTTGCCAGGGCGATGTGCAACGGCATCGGTCCTTCGAACTTGCCGTCATAGTTCTTGGGTTCCCATGGTTGCCCGCCGGTGACCCCGGCGTCGAAGAATAGCGGTTCGTCATTGACCACCGTAGACGGCGTGAAACCCTTTTCCAGAGCCGCCGAATAGATGAAGGGTTTGAAGGCGGATCCTGGCTGGCGCCAGGCCTGGGTCACGTGGTTGAACTTGTTCTTGGCATAGTCAAAGCCGCCGACCAGGGCGCGAATGGCGCCGGTCCGGGGATCCAGTGCCACCAGAGCGCCTTCCACTTCGGGCAACTGGGTGATGGACCAAGTGCCGTCCGGGAGTGTCATGATCCGAATGATGGAGCCTTTTCGTATACGAACCGCCGGAGCTGCCTTGTCCGACAGGCCGGACTGCGCAGGTCGCAGCCCTGCGCCAGTAATCTCTATTCGGTCCCCGCTCGGCCTCAGCACAATGACCTGCTTCGCGCTCGCTTCAACGACAACGGCCGCAATCACGTCGCCATTGTCAGGATGCTCCGCCAGTGCGTCGTCGACCGCATCATCCCATTCCTTGGGATCTGCCGGCAACTCGACAAACCCTTCCGGCCCGCGAAAGACCTGCCGGCGTTCATAGTCCATGATTCCCTTGCGCAAGGCGCGGTACGCCGCTTCTTGCTCGATCGACCTTAACGAGGTGTGGACGTTCAGGCCGCGTGTGTAAGTCTCCTCGCCATACTGGCTGAAGACCAGTTGCCGAACGTTTTCGGCGACAAATTCTGCGTGCAAGCGCGCGGGGTCGCTGCTGCTGCGGATCTTCAAGGTCTCTGCTTTGGCTGCCTTGGCCTGCTCCGCGGTGATGAATCCGTTTTCCAGCATCCGATCAATGATGTGCTGTTGACGCACGCGGGCGCGTTTCGGGTTGCTGATGGGGTTGTAGGCGGAAGGAGCCTTCGGGAGCCCCGCAAGCATGGCGGCTTCGGCCACGGTAACGAATTGCAGCGGTTTGCCGAAGTAGGTTTCTGACGCTGCGGCAAAACCGTAGGAGCGATTGCCCAGAAAAATCTGGTTCATGTAGATCTCGAGGATCTGATCCTTGGTCAGGAGATGTTCCAGTTTGAAGGTCAGGAGGAGTTCGTAGATCTTGCGTGTGTAAGTCTTTTCGGAACTGAGATACACATTTCGCGCAACCTGCATCGTGATGGTCGATGCCCCTTGACTCTTGAAACGACCGAGATTTGCTAGACCTGCTCGCAGGACGCCGATGTAATCCACGCCGTGGTGCTGATAGAAGCGAGCGTCTTCAATTGCCAGAACGGCGTTCTTCATGACGGCAGGCATCGAAGCGATGGGAGTCAGGTGCCGACGCTCCTCTCCGAACTCCCCGATCAGAACCCCGTCGGCCGTAAAGACCCGCAATGGCAGTTTGGGCCGGTAGTCGGTCAGATCAGAGACGTCGGGCAGGTTGGGATATGCCACCGCCAAAGCGACCGCAATCAGCAGCACAATCGAGAGCCCGAAGCCAGAGACCGCCACCACCGAACCGATGATCAACCGACTCGCCCAGTGCCGTTTCGGTCGGTTGTCCCACCGACCAGGAGCTGCGTCACTGGAAGGGGGGGGATGGTCTGAACCTGGGGGCATGAGGGGCTTGTGGACGAATGCAGGCCATTATAGGAAGGCAACTCCAAGCTGCTCTTCGAGTCCGGCAGCGGCCTCGCAGATGGTCACCGCAGCGATCAAAATCTCGGCTGCCTGTTACAAACACGCTTGCTTCGTCGGATTTTGGCAACGGAAATTGCAGCACAAAACGAAAAATATCTTTGCCGGACAATGATCTTACTGCTAGCATTCAAGTGAAATCTTAAGTTTTCCGGCCCTTGCAAGGCCAGTTTCAGGGGACCGACTTGATCTCATTCGGGTCATTATTCAGTCGCCAACCCGCTCCGATGATCGGGTTGGACGTAAGTTCATCCAGCGTGAAGCTTGTTGAGCTCGGTCGGGACGCGGCCGGACAGTTGGTTCTGGAGCGTTGCGCCATGGAACCCTTGGAGCGGGGGTGGGTCACGGACGGGAATATCGAGAAATTCGATGAAGTGGCCGAAGCCGTGCGTCGCGTTGTCAAGAAGAGCGGTACCCGTTGCAAGAACGTAGCGATGGCACTTCCGCCGTCGGCAGTCATTACCAAGAAAATCGTTTTGCCCGGGGGCATGAGCGAGCAAGAGCTGGAAATACAGGTTGAATCGGAAGCCAACCAGTACATTCCGTTTTCTTTGGATGAGGTGAGTCTGGATTTCTGTGTCGTAGGGCCGACCGCCAATTCGCCGGGTGATGTCGACGTCCTCATTGCGGCGTCCCGCAAGGACAAGGTTCAGGACCGCCAAGGGTTGGCGGAAGCTGCTGGGTTGAAACCCGTCGTTCTTGACGTGGAATCTTATGCCGCTCGTCTGGCAATGGGCCGTTTGATAGAGGCGCTGCCGAACAAAGGCCTGGATTCCGTTGTCGCGCTATTCGAGATTGGCGCGTTTACCACGAGCATGCAAGTCATACGCAATCAGGAATTGCTATATGACCGGGATCAAGCTTTCGGCGGAGCACAGCTTACACAACTCATCGTGCGCCATTACGGTTTTACGCCGGAGGAAGCGGAAAACAAGAAGCGCAACAATGAGCTCCCCGAAGATTACGCAACGGCTGTTCTGCAACCATTTGTAGAGAGTGTCGCCCAGGAAGTTGGCCGGGCGCTGCAATTCTTCTTTACCAGTACGCCATATAACCGCGTCGACTACGTGATGCTTGCTGGTGGGTCAGCGGCATTGCCCGCATTGACAGAGACCGTTACGAAACAGACTTCCTTTGCCTGCTCCGTTGTCGATCCATTTGCGGAAATGGCCGTTTCCAGCGGTGTGCGTGAGAAAAAGCTCCGGCGGGAGGCTCCGTCCTACCTGACCGCGTGTGGTTTGGCCATGCGGAGGTTCCTGCTGTGATCCTTATCAACCTCTTGCCGCATCGTGAAGCGGCGCGCAAACAACGGCGCGAGGCTTTTTTTGTCTCCCTTGGAATCGCGGCTGTCTTTGGTGCTGTGGTCGCGACGGGTATCTACTTCTGGCTTGATGCGCAGATCAACAGTCAACGCGACAAGAACACTTTCTTGCAGGCGGAAATAAAACGGCTAGACGTTCAGATCAAGGACATTGCAACTTTGCAGCAAGAAATCGCTGCCCTGCGGGCCCGCCAGGAGGCTGTGGAGGATTTGCAGTCGGATCGGAATTTGCCGGTCCACCTTCTGGAAGAGATCGTGCGGCAGATGCCTCCCGGGGTGTACATCATCGACATGAGGCAGGAAAACCTGCTCATCACGGTTCGGGGTGTCGCCCAGTCGAATGAGAGGATCGCGGAGTTTCTGCGCAATCTGGGCCACAACACACCGTGGTTTACGAAACCCGAACTGGTCGAGATTGTTGCCAGTTCGGTCAGTCTGGGACCTCGTGATCTGCGGAAGGTGGCCAACTTTGTGATTCGGGTTCAGATGCAGCGAGCGAGTGCTGTGAGCGCTTCGGCTGCTTCAGCACCCGCATCGGCTGTGGTAGGCCAGGGCGCGCGGACGGCGTCGGCGCCAGCTTTGGCTGCCTCGCCGACCGCATCGGTCGCCTTGACCACCGCCAGTGGCGCAGCCGCCGCCGCTTCGGCTGCCAAACCGAACTGAACGGGGTAAGAGATGGCAGAAAATAGTAAGCGCTTTGACATCAATGCCTACGTGGAAGGTCTGCGCAAGCAGTTCTCCGGCATCCGGCCGGAAGACCCTGCGTCCTGGCCCGCGGCGCCACGGTATCTGTTGTTACTTGTGGTCTCTGTCGGTGTCGTCGCGGCGCTCTGGTTCGCATGGGTGCGAGGTCATGAAGAAACCTTGGCGACGGAGCGCGAGCAGGAATCCAAACTCAAAGAAGAGTTCACGAAAAAGTGGACGCAGGCGGTGAATTTGGAACCGCTGAAGAAGCAGCGTGAACAGGTACAGCAGTACGTAACACAGATTGAGAAACAACTGCCCAGCAAGTCGGAAATGGAGGCGTTGTTGTCCGATATCAACCAGGCGGGAATTGGTCGAAGTCTCCAGTTCGAGCTGTTTCGGCCCGGCCAGGTGACCGTAAAGGAATACTACGCCGAGCTACCGATCACGATACGTGTAACGGGTCGGTTCCACGATATCGGCGCTTTCGCCTCGGATATCGCACACTTGTCACGCATTGTGACGTTGAACAATCTCTCCGTTCAGCCAAGTCGTGACAACGTGTTGGCGTTAAATGCCACAGCCAAGACGTTCCGTTACCTGGACCCTGACGAAGTCGCCGCCCAGCGCAAAGCGGCGCCGGCGGCCAAGGGGGCCAAGAAATGAAAAAGGTTTTGGTCTGGGTGCCCATGGGGGCGCTTGCGGGTCTTCTGGCCGGGTGTCTGGGTGGCGGTTCTGCCGATATTCAGCAGTGGATGAATGAGCAAAAGGCGCAGGTCCGTCCAAAAGTCGCACCATTGCCTGAGCCGAAAAAGTTTACGCCGCAAGCTTACCGACCGGTAGAGCAGATGGATCCTTTCAGCAATGAGAAGCTGACCCAGGCACTAAAGCAGGACACGACCAAAGCCACCGCCAATGCCGCCTTGGTTGCCCCAGAGTTGAATCGCAGGAAGGAGCCTTTGGAGGCGATTCCATTGGATGCTATGCGGATGGTAGGTAGCCTGAACAAGGCAGGTCAATTGGTTGCATTGGTCCAGATCAACAATTTGCTCTACCAGGTCAAACCGGGGAACTATATGGGGCAGAACTACGGGCGCGTGATGAAAATTACCGAAACGGAAATGACGTTGCGCGAGATCGTGCAAGACGCTGCCGGTGAATGGATTGAACGTCCAACGGCGCTGCAACTGCAGGAGAGGAGCAAATGAAAAACCGAACCATACCGGCTGGCCGACTTTGCGCCCGGGCCTTCATTGCACTCGGAGCCTGTCTGGTCGGTGCCGTTGCCATGGCCCAAAATGTCATCGAGGCGGTTTCCGGCAGCCAACAGGGCGGCGCCGAGGTCGTTCGCATTGACCTCAGCGTCCCTCTGACGGCTCCGCCGACCGGCTTTACGGTGCAGTCGCCTGCGCGGATCGCACTTGATTTTCCCTCGTTCAGTAGCGGTTTGGGGCGTCAGAACGTCGAGGTCAACCAGGGTAACCTTCGATCGGTCAATGTTGTTCAGGCAGGTGATCGGTCCCGCGTCGTCCTCAATTTGAAGCAGACGACAGGATATAAAACCGAATTGCGTGGCAAGAGTCTATTTGTCATTCTGGATCCGGTTAGAGCGGCTACTTCAGCACCTGCAAATACCAACGTTTTCGCGTCGGAAGGAAGTCAGGAGCAGCTGGCATTGCGCGATGTCGATTTTCGTCGCGGCAGTGATGGTGCAGGTCGCGTTGTTGTCGAACTGCCGAACAATCAGGTTGGCGTCGACATCAAGCAGCAAGGACAGACTCTTGTGGTGGAGTTCCTGAAGTCGTCGTTGCCTCAAGGGCTACGACGACGCTTGGATGTCAGCGATTTCGGAACACCGGTGCGTTCGGTGACGACGTTCCAGGCCGGCGAGCGGGTAAGGATGGTGATCGAACCCAGCGGTCAATGGGAACATAGCGCCTATCAGAGCGACAACCAGTTTGTAATCGAGGTTCGTGCTCAGAAAGCCGATAAGTCGAAAACCGGTGGCGAGCCCACTTATACCGGCGAGAAGCTTTCGTTGAATTTCCAGAATATAGAGGTCCGGGCATTGCTGCAGGTTATTGCCGACTTCACGAACTTCAATATCGTGACCTCGGACACCGTAACAGGTGCCGTGACCCTGCGTTTGAAAGATGTCCCATGGGACCAGGCTTTGGACATTATTCTGAATGCGCGCAGTTTGGGCATGCGTAAGACCGGCAATGTGATCTGGATCGCGCCAAAGGATGAAATCGCGGCCAAAGAGAAAAAGGATCTCGAAGCCCAACTGGCAATCCAGGGGTTGGAGCCGATCCGAACGCAGGCGTTCCAGCTGAACTACACGAAAGCAGCTGAAATTGCGAGCCAGTTGGTCGCCAATTCGGGCAGTGGAGGAAACAGTGTCCGGATACTCAGTTCACGTGGAGGTGTTGTCGCCGAGCCCCGGACCAATCAGATCTTCGTCTCTGACATACCCGGCCGTCTGCAAGCGGTGCAGGAACTGCTGACAAAGCTGGACGTACCCGTTCGTCAGGTCATGATCGAAGCTCGCATCGTCGAAGCATCGGACAGTTTTGGCAAGTCGCTCGGTGTGCGTCTCGGCGGTGGCGATCTGCGCGGCGTCCGCGGCGGAGACGCCGGCTATTCCGTTGGCGGAACCCATCGAGTTGCCGTTGGCGGATCCTATGACGCTGTTTCGGGGGCCACCGGACAAACAAGCGCGAGTCCGCTCAGCAACTTCGTCAACATGCCCGCAATCGGGCAGGGGGGCTATTCCCCGGCGACTTTCGCACTGTCACTGTTCAGCAGCACTGCCAACCGGTTTCTCAATCTGGAGCTTTCAGCGCTGGAGGCCGACGGTCGCGGAAAGATCGTCTCCAGTCCCCGTGTCGTGACTGCTGACCAGACCAAGGCATTGATCGAGCAAGGCACGGAGTACCCTTATCAGCAGGCGACGGCCAGCGGCGCCACTTCCGTTGCGTTCCGCAAAGCGAACCTGAAACTCGAAGTCACGCCGCAGATCACCCCTGAAGGCAACATCATTCTTGACCTCGATGTCACGAAGGACAGCCGCGGCGAGACGACGGCTCAGGGCATTGCCATCAATACCAAACACATCAAGACCCAGGTGCTCGTAGAAAACGGCGGTACCGTGGTTATCGGAGGCATCTTCGAACTGACAGAAGCCGAAACGGAAACCAAGGTACCTGTCCTTGGCGAACTTCCCGCTATCGGTAACCTGTTCAAAGCGCGCGAACGCAGTGCGCGCAAGCAAGAAACCTTGGTCTTCATCACGCCGAAAATGATCAACGAACGGGTGGGAGCCCGTTGATTCTCAGTTTTTCGGATCGAAATATTCAGGTTTAGGGATCAAACAATGCGTCTGTTCAAAAATTTGTTGGCTGGCCTTGTGGCGATAGGGCTTGTAGCCTGTGGTGGTGGTGGCGGAAGCGCCGGAACTCAGCCGGGAGTGACGGCACCAACCTCGACTGCGGCAGCAGTTGAGGTGCTGACATCAGCGGCTTCCGTTGCATCGGCTGGAGACCAGGTGGTCATCACGGCATTTGTCAAAAGTGCGGCGAACGTCAGCCTCGCTGCGCAGGAGGTGAAATTCACCGCCTCATCGGGTGTCATTACGGTCGATTCGTCCTTGTCGAACGCCAGTGGTGCGGTGACGGCCCGTCTCAGCGCGGGTGCCAACAAAGCGCAAAGAGACATCACCGTGACGGTTACGTCTGGCAGTGCCAGTGGCCAGATCGTGATTCCGGTCACCGGAACTCGCCTTTCCATTGCTGGAAGCCCGGCGCTGCAGGCGGGCGGATCGGCGACCCAGTTCACGGTTCGGGCCATCGATTCAGTTGGAAATGCCATTCCCGGTTCGGTCATCAAAGTCGCATCCGCGCTCGGAAACGCTGTCAGCCCCGCCGAAATTACCACCGACTCCTCGGGCAGCGGGGTTGTGGTGTACACCCCCAACAATGCGGGAACGGACAAGTTGACCGTGACCGGCCTTGGCACCAGCGCATCCATAGACATTTCAGTCAATGCGACCGATTTTTCCGTCATGAGCCCCGGCGCCAATACGTTGGTGCCGGTGCAGCAGGACCAGACGGTCACCGTGCGGTATCGGGTTTCCGGCGCAGGGATCGAAGGTCGAACGGTCACTTTCAGTACGACCCGCGGGCAGGTATCCTCAGGCGCAGTGGTAACGAACGCGTCGGGGGAAGCAGCCATCACCGTTCGGTCCGCGACGGCGGGTCCGGCGGTTATCACCGCGCAGATTGCTGGCGCTGGCCAGGTCAATTTGCCACTCCAGTTCGTTGCCGTGGCGCCGGCGACATTGGTGCTCCAGGCCAATCCTGCGGCAGTGGCGCCGAACCGTAGCGGGTCAAGCAATCAGGCGACGGTGGAAGCCTTGGTGCGCGATGCCGCGGGAAATGCCGTGGCAAATCGGCAGGTCAATTTCACAACCCTTCAGGACGTCAGCAACGGCACACTGTCGCCTGGCGTGGCAACCACCGACAGCAACGGGCGCGCCCAGGTACAGTTCATCCCCGGCGCGAACACCACACCTGCGGGTGGTGTGGTCATTCAGGCTCAGGTGGCATCAACGTCGATCGTCGCAACAGCTGCAATGACGGTGAATGCCCAGGCGCTCTTCATTTCGATCGGATTTGGCAACGAAATGTCGAATCTTGATCAGACCACCTACGAAAAGGAGTTCACGGTCTACGTGACCGACGCCAATGGGGTGGCCGTTGGTGGACAGAACATTGCGCTCTCTGCGATCCCCACTCAATACGCCAAAGGCTACATGGTGAAGTCGGCGGATGGCAAGTGGGGCCAGGCCGTTACGGCGGTTTGCGCCAACGAGGATGTGAATCGGGATGGCTTCCTTGACATTGGTGATGTCGATGAAAACAGAGACGGCATACTGTGGCCTGGCAATGTGGTAGCCGTAGCCCCGGGATCGGTGACAACCGACGCCAACGGGCGGGCGGCATTCCGGTTGCGCTATGGCGAGCAATATGCCCTGTGGGTCCAGTTGGATGTCGTTGCTCGCGGCCTGGTGGGCGGTACGGAGTCCCGCAAATCGATCCCGTTTGTTTTGCCGATTCTTGCCTCTGACGCGCAAGGAGACATAACGCCGGCCGGCGCGATCAGCCCATACGGACAGACGGCAACCTGTACCAACCCGCTTTGACCCGGATCTCCCTCATCGGGATGCCCGGTTCGGGCAAGTCGACGATCGGGCGGCAGTTGGCTCGCCGACTGGGAGTTCGCTTCGTTGACTCCGACCAGATGATCGAGCAGCAAATCGGCTGCCCGATCCGTGATTTCTTCGAACGAGAGGGTGAAGCTGCTTTTCGCGACCGGGAAGAGTCATCGATTGACGAGTTGACTCTCCGCGATGACATCGTACTGGCAACCGGTGGCGGCGCGGTTTTGCGGGAAAAAAACCGCCTTCACCTCCGTGATCGCACGACAGTGGTCTACTTGCGCGCTACCCCCGAGGCGCTGTTTCGGCGTCTGCGGCACGATACCAGTCGACCTCTGCTCCAGGTCGCGGACCCATTGGCGCGTCTGCGTGACTTGTATTCACAGCGCGATCCCCTTTACCGCCAGACCGCACATTTCACCCTGGAAACCGGGCGTCCCTCGGTTGCGACCTTGGTCAACATGGTCGAAATGCAACTCGATCTCGCAGGCACCCGAACCAAAGCGTGAGGTCCCCAACGGGGCGTTGGCCTGGCCACGTACATGGCTTCAGGGCGCGACGATCATGCCCGACCAGTGAAAGCGCAAGCAGCACAGCCTCTACACTTGCAGGCATGAGCAATTCAACAGTGGCGAACCAGACCGTATCCATTGCCCTCGGCGAGCGAAGTTATCCCATTCGTATCGGCACTCAGCTTTTTGATCAAGCAGATACCTATGCCCACATTGGCAGCAGTGCCCAGGCGGTCATTGTCACCAATACCACGGTTGGGCCTTTGTATGCGGCGCGCCTCCAGGCCGCACTGCAGTTGCGGCATCGCCAGGTGCAGGTGGTCGCCCTGCCAGATGGCGAAGCCTTCAAAACCTGGGAGTCGCTGAATCGCCTGTTTGATGCGGTGCTCGCGGCAGAATGCGATCGCAAGACGGTCTTTTATGCACTCGGCGGTGGGGTGGTGGGGGATATGACCGGTTTCGCCGCCGCGTGCTACATGCGCGGTGTGCCCTTCGTGCAGGTGCCGACGACCTTGCTCGCCCAAGTGGATTCCTCGGTCGGGGGAAAGACAGCGATCAATCATCCGTTGGGAAAGAACATGATCGGCGCGTTCTACCAGCCCCAATTGGTCGTTTGTGACCTGGACACGCTGCAGACCTTGCCACCGAGAGAGTTGTCTGCGGGTTTGGCCGAGGTCATCAAATACGGTCCGATCGCCGACATGACCTTTTTGTCGTGGATCGAGGCCAATCTGGACACTTTGCTTGAACGCGACCCCCAGGCACTGGCCTATGCGGTCCGCCGTAGTTGCGAGATAAAGGCTTGGGTCGTCGGTCAGGACGAGCGCGAAACCGGACTGCGGGCGATCCTGAACTTCGGGCACACCTTCGGTCATGCCATTGAAGCCGGACTGGGATATGGCGAATGGTTGCATGGGGAGGCCGTCGGTTGCGGCATGGTCATGGCCGCCCATCTTTCTGCGGAAATGGGCCTGGTACCGTCGACGTTTGTCGAACGGCTCACGGCCTTGGTGCGGGCTTCGGGTTTGCCCGTTACCGCGCCAATGCTGGACCCGCAGGACAACGCGGGTCGTTACCTCGCGCTGATGCGGGTCGACAAGAAGGCCGAAGCGGGTGCGATCCGGTTTATTGTGGTGGACGGTCTCGGCAACGCCTGTCTGCGTGCCGCCGATGATCTGGTCGTCCGCCGCGTGATCGAAAGGTGTTCGCTAGTCCAGCAAAAAGCATAGCATACTATGACCATTTCACGCTGGATTTTGGCGGAAAATGCTTGAAAAAGGGAATCTGGCGCGGTATGCCAGCCATCCGGCCGGTAGTCGTGGCCGATTCCACGCGGAACCACCGGCCCCCACCCGCACTGAATACCAGCGGGACCGGGACCGGATCGTGCATTCCACCGCATTTCGGCGGCTGGTCTATAAAACGCAGGTCTTTTTGAATCACGAGGGCGACCTCTTTCGCACTCGTATGACGCATTCCTTGGAGGTCGCGCAACTCGGTCGTTCCGTAGGGCGCTCGTTGGGGCTGAACGAAGACCTCATAGAGGCGATCGCGCTGGCCCACGACCTCGGGCACACGCCCTTCGGACACGCGGGTCAAGACGCCCTCCATGCCTGCATGGCGCCCTGGGGCGGTTTCGAGCACAACCTGCAAAGCCTTCGGGTGGTCGATCATCTGGAGGAACGATATCCCCAATGGAACGGACTGAACCTGACGTTCGAAACCCGAGAGGGCATCCTGAAGCATTGCAGTCGCACAAACGCACTGGCAATCGAAGCCGTTGAACCGGAAGGCGTAGGCCGGCGCTTTCTCGACGGAAACTCACCCAGCCTCGAGGCTCAGTTGTGCAACCTGGCCGACGAAATTGCTTACAACGCGCACGACATCGACGATGGGGTGCGGTCCGGACTCATCGACCTTGAGCAGGTCGCGCAAGCCAGCTTGCTCGGCAACTACCTGAACGCAACCCTGGTGGAGCACCCCGGGCTGGCCAGCCAGTCCACGGATCGGCGGCTTTTATACGAAAGCATTCGCCGCATGCTCAGTGCCATGGTGTACGACCTGATCGAGACGACCAGAGGAGCGCTGGAGCGCGCTGCTCCGCCCGACGTGGCTGCGGTACGCGCCCAGCGCGGGTTGGTGGCTTTCAGCGGCCAGATGCAGCAGGCCAGTCAGCGTCTGAAAACGTTCTTGATGCACAACCTTTATCGGCATTCCCAGGTGATGGAGACAACGGCACGGGCCCGACAGATCATTCAGGAACTCTTCGAAATCTATCGCACCAACCCGGCCCAGATGCCAGCCGGGTTCATGACACGCATCGATCAGGCTGACGGCGACCCGCGTCAGACAGCACGAACCGTCGCTGACTATATTGCCGGTATGACCGACCGGTACGCAATGCGCGAGCACCACCGGCATACGGGGCTGCGCATCTTCGCCGGCGATGCGGCGCATGGCCGGATCGAATGACGGACTCCCGTTCCGCAGTCCCTTTTGCCGCCTGGCTTGTGGTGGCGGCCGGGGGGTGCGCGGCACTGCATGTCGGCAAGCTGCCACCTGCCATTCCGGTCCTGCAGGCGCAAATCGGACTGACGCTCCCTCAGGCCGGTTTTCTGCTTTCATTTGTACAACTCGCCGGCATGAGCCTGGGGCTGTTGGTGGGGCTGATGGCAGACCGTTGGGGCCTGCGCCGCAGCATTCTCGTGGGCCTGGCGCTTCTGGCAACTGGCAGCCTGGTCGGCGCGCGCACCGTTTCGGTACCTCTTTTGCTGGGGTTGCGCGGCCTGGAGGGGCTGGGGCTGCTGCTGGTGGCTTTGCCGGCGCCGGCCCTGATCCGGCGTCTGGTGCCGCTTCAACAGATCGCAGCCATGCTGGGAGTCTGGGGCGCTTACATGCCGATTGGAACGGCAGCGGCCCTGTTGCTGGGACCAACGGTCATTGGCGCCGGTGGCTGGCCCGTGTGGTGGAGTGGATTGGGTCTCGCAGCGATCGGCTTGTTTGTCGCTGTCTGGATTGGTGTGCCGGCCGACCCGCCGTTTCCCCGTGTGTGTCAACACCCGGAGGCCAGGTCTGAAGCGACAGTGGTCTCGGTCGGTGAAAGGCTGCGATTGACCTTGGCCAGCCCGGTACCCTGGTTGTTGGCCGCTTGTTTTGCTGTCTATTCGAGTCAATGGCTGGCGGTGATTGGGTTTCTGCCAAAGATGTACGGAGATTCCGCCGTTTCCCCCGCCCTGTCTCTTATACACATCTCCGAGCCCACGAGACAGGCAGAAATCTCGT